>Ga0123352_10003822_pt1 | contig 21949 bp, 8 predicted proteins | sample TergutLab28metaG_FD_89700 | JGI IMG/M metagenome (GOLD analysis project Ga0123352, IMG submission 89700) | Labiotermes labralis P1 segment gut microbial communities from Petit-Saut dam, French Guiana - Lab288 P1 | ecosystem: Host-associated > Arthropoda: Insects > Digestive system > Gut ...
GAAATAACTCAACAAATAAATCGCAAGCTCCTGAGGATGGATGTATTAACATCCGAAACATGTTGAGCATTAAATAATGAAATAATAAAGCAAGTGACATCAAGTTGGTCTCTCTTTATTCAAGTGCCAAATATATTTGAAAATATTTATACTTTATATTATTAATATTAAGGCAACAAAATTCAATCACACGTTTACAAAATAGAAAATAAAATAAGAAACTGCATTCTGCCAGAAATCCTTTTGATCCCTGTTTCATAATTACTGTAAAGGATACTTCTATGACTAGCGCCTCTGCAATCCCGTAATAAACAGGCCAATCTCCTCCGAAACAGAAGTAACAGTTTACCAATGAGCAGTGCGTAATATACTAGAATACTTTGAATCTTCAAACAGTGCTTGGGATTATGAACGTAGGTTAGTTACATGAAGAGCGTTCGTGTTTAATTTTATATCCACCAACTTCAGCCGCAAAGGCATGAGAGGGCTAGTTAGAATGCACCAAACGATAATCGCATTTCTGTGATTCTTCTAAACACGTGTGTACAAGCAAAACTTTCTGTAAAGTGTTAAATGTTTCCTAAGGTTACAAGAAACGGTCTTTTACAACTTTGTAACACTTCAAACAGCCTGCGCTTAACCAATTCAAAGAAAAGAAGCGGCTGACAGGAGTAACAGAAGTCTCCACTGAAGTAACACAAGACAGGAAGACTAGCCCGCAAATGAAATGCATTACGTAGGTTAACAGAGTCAAGTAGGCTGTATTCAGCCCGTGCTAGTGAGGTGAGCGAAGGAACGGACACAATTCCGGAGCAGAAAGGGGAGAGGAAAAAGAAAGTGCACCTGAAAACCTTGTATTTCAAAAAGTTCTAGACACTCACAATTTTTCATGGCAGAGTAAGGATCATAATACCCATTTAGAATACTGTAAAAGAAAATAAATTCAGAACATGAAGTTAAGATAAACTAGGAGACAACCAAAAGAGCAAAAAACATAAATAATGACATAAATAAATAAGCGGAAAAGCATGAAAGTATAATACAGACAGAATGTTACACAGTTTTAAAAGGAAAGCATAAAATGTATTTTTACGTACGTTTCAGTTTTTTAACTTCTGGAAGTCAACAAAAAATATAAAAATAACAAAAATAATTTAATTTTTAAACGTATATTCCTATCTTTTTTTTTAAATCTGACGTATTAAATTAGTGTTTGTTACTTGTCATAGGCATTTTCACGTTCAAATAATGAACCACATTCTAAATTATTACAATTACGAGAACTGCTATTACTGTACAATTTTCAGACACTCTAAAATTATATCGATTTATTAAAAAATTTTTTAGCGCATGGTGGATTATAATTTGCACCTAACTCAAGAAACTCGAAAAAAAAATCTTGACATCAAACTTCTGCATATTGGCTATTTTCGACCTACATTTAATATCATCTGCTCGTGGTCCAGAATTTCCGTTAAAAGTAAAAACTTATTTCGACTTATCATTTTGAACTTAGTTCCGTATATTTCGTAGTAAACTACTGGCACTGACTGCACAATATTAACAAAGGAACTCTCTAGAGCATATTCCTATTTGAGACTTTAATATGCTTTTAGATGAGCGAGAAATTCAGCGACTTTTATGGGACCTGAAGCCCGTTTAGTGTTTTCACAAGTGAAACCACTGGTTTCTATGCTGAAACATCTTATAACAGTCCACATGCCAATAGCCTATTCATTATTTTAACACTACATTCTCGCTATGTTTACTCCTATGTCTCCCAACTGATCCTTTCCTTTCTGGTCTTCAGATTAAATTAGTGCCTCAAGCTCTAAACAAAATATGCGTTATACGATTTAAGCCCAAATCAATACCTGTGGCCTTTAACCCAAATTATACGTATTTTGTATTGAAAATATTCACGAAGCTCAATGAGAAATTATTCTGGATACAAAAGTGACGATATATATTAATATAAATTAACTTATCCATATTCATGCATCTCCAAGACAAGTTCCGAGACAAATGAATTGAACTTCACCTTACTGTAATACAAACCACTTCAAGAATCTCTCAGGTCAAAGGAATGGATTGTGATAGCCTCTGCACCTACAAGTATGTGAAAGTTCATTCTTTCATTCCAGATAAAGAAACTTCAGTGACTACAGACCTAAGAAGCTTCTTGGTTACCACGGCATCTGGGAAGTGTGAATTACTTGAGGATACCAATATACCATTATCATTATTGTACCTGGTGTTCAGTACATCTCCGCCACAGACAGTCCGCAAAGGGCTGTAAGAATTTACACTGCGTATAGTCTGTTCACATATGAAACCAGGTAATCACAAAGTAAATACTCCTCTACTAACAATTTCTAAGAGGTTGCTTATTCACCCGATGTTCAGACAACGTGTTTTTCGTTGAAAATAAAAAATCGCACTTCAAAAATTGTCTATTTTCCAAATACGGTAGGTGAAATACAGGGGTAATAATGTTTAGCCAAAGTTTCCAATATTGTAAATAATAAATATTATTGAAATACACACCTAAGAGACATAGTTATAACATTTACACATTCTTTTTAGTATGAAATATTGATTATTATTGACTGCATAAATCGTAGTTTAAATAAAAGAATATGATTTCTCACGAGCCGTTACTAATTCCAAAATATAGAAGAATTATACCGTAATTGATCTAATAAGTTGTTAATAATGGAGAATATCACCCGTGACCGTATGCTAGACTTCGCAAAACGTAATAAAATTCTTAATGATTTTAAGGAATGAGTAGGCGATTGCAAGCAACGTCGGTTACCGAAGTTCACGCTTAAGTGAATAAAGATCGGACAAGCATGTTGAAAGACAAAGATGTTGGCCTATGTTAAGATATACACCAGGCATTTGTTTGGACGACTGACACAACCACGAAAAATCTCATTCTAGGTAATAGCGTCCAGCCCAACACTCGAGCTCGGTACTAGTTTGGTCATCAAGCTCAGAGTTAGAATTTTTTGAAAATTAATTAAATAAGTAACTTCATTGGAATATTAACATTAAGTAAGAGAATTGGAGGAACTTAACCTGAAAAACGGATTTTTTAATGAGAAACGCCTAGACCAGTATTAAAAAAATGGCAAGAAGGGTCGTAATGTAAGAGACTACGATGAAAGGGATTTTGTTTAACTAATTCGTGATAGCTGCAATATGAAACATGTCTCCTTAGATTCTTCGAGGTTTCAGTTACTATAGAGGAAACATAAGGCACTTTCGGTTGCAAAAGTATTATTGCAACGAATGGAACGAGAAAATTGTCAGTAAATATGGGCATATATGGACTGGCATTTTGTATGTCCCGTCTATCTCAAAGTATCTATCACCCTTCACATACCAGGCCCAAGGGGAAAGCCTAGAATATCTATTCAAATGCCAATTTCAAAACACAATAGTAATAAGTTGCATTAATAAAAAGCCAGATATTTATTTTATTTTCATCAATGGGCCTAAATGTGGTGTCTGCGATAATGTTCTTACACTAAAGGGATGTTCAAGTTGGACCAACATATGACCAAAATATTTTCGAATTTTGTCCTTTTAAGAATCAAATTCATTTATTCCAAAATCCTGTAAAACACTATAGTGTTAAAGATAATGCAGTTAATTAATCTCTCACACTTACAGGACGCAGCACCTACGTTCTGACCCAAGATGACGTCACGCTGGCGCATAAGAATGCAGTACTTCTGAAAGCAGGAAGGAACAATCATGAGAAGGTAATGCAGTTGAAAACTAATAACTGGATTTAGAACATGAAATTCATCTAGAGACGTTAAATCGATTTCTGTGCTTTGGCCCTATGTATAACAAATAAATTCTTTACGTCGTTGTTTCCATTATGATGTCATATTTTCTCAAATGTAGCATGTCACGTGGTGTAAGAAGATCCCTTAATTTATTAATAGGTTTTTAGTGAAAAAAAGTATACTCATATTGCAAGAAAATTGTCAATATTCAAAAATATACTTCTTTTTAGGGATACATAGAACAAAAATCATAACATTTAAGTTAAACTAATTAACTTTACACTCTCTTCTACACGTCTATTCAATCTCAAACTGTGGACTTCAGATTCTTTCAACCCGCTTTTTTCATCAGGCCAGGTCCATTCTCTGCAGGGTGCATATAGACTTTTAATTCTAATTACCCGCCATAATTACCCCGTTTTGGAGACATTGAAAAGTGGTTATTAAATACGATATTGGTGGTGTGAAACTTTTTGTGAAAATTAAAACGCCTTCACAGACAACATCAATGGTGTCAGGGAGCTAAGTGGACAATAAAGCAATGTGCTTCAATGATAACGACACCCACCACCAAGTCCCCGTCTCGAGTGCTGACTCGAGGAAAGGGTGAGTCGCAAAAGTGAACATAAGCGTAACAAAGCAGGCTGACCTATCTGTGTTATTTTACATTGTTATTACAGCTACTCATTATTTTCAGCCTCCAGTCCTCCATCATGTGCTGTATACACTGCCACAAGTAACAAAACTTTTAACCAGCAACATGCATAGAAATTCTTTCGGAAACTTTTCGTCGCTCGGTTTGTTTTTTCTGCATTGTGACTAAAGTTATGGATATGAAGACTGCCCTTGCGCTTGGCAGTCGTTCGATACAAATTCTTAGTCTCCATCAAATAGTATGACTCACTGCGATATGAAAAATAAAATTTAATGTGAAGTACTGTATCCCTACGGTATAAATACAGATGTACTCACCCTGCGTGCGGAGTACACCTGTAGACATACTCCACCCCCAAGCTGAGTACGGCTAAAAGTCTACTCCACCCCCAAGCTGAGTACAGCTGTAAGTCTACTCCACCCCCAAGCTGAGTACAGCTGTAAGTCTACTCCACCCCCATGCGTTGTACTGCTATAGGTCTACTACACCCCATGCTGAGTACAGTTATAAGTCTACTCCACCCCCATGCGTTGTACTGCCATAGGTCTACTACACCCCAAGCTGAGGACAGATATACGTCTACTCCGCCTCCTTACTTCCTATGACCTGTTATGGGGTGACCTTTACATTTACGGAAAGAAAAACATTGATTAACATGTGCAGACAAAGTGTTAATATTTTGAATATGAAGTTTTCGAATACGTTTCAAGGTTTCATTAAATTTCAAATATTTACCTAAAGTAGCTGAAATTTTCTCTAAATATTACCTTCAACTTAACCTTGTAAATGTGTCCTGATAAAGAGGAAATAACTTCTAGAGTAATGCGTAATAGCATACTGACTTAACAATTATTTTTGCCTTAGCCGTTAAAGAAAAAACAATAGGCTGATGTAAGTTATTTCAACTTGTTTACGTTTAAACTTGCAGATTTGGATCGCTCCAGCCGTCAGGTTCAACCACTTACATGATCAATATATGAGTTTTATATATTATGTAGAGCTGTATTGTTTGCCAACAAATTGCACAGGAGGTGGCCATCACAATGTATAGTTGCAACCCCTTGAGCAACTTGTTGGCAATAGATACAAATGAACTCTGTTTGAGTATCCTACGTCACCGGATTACTCGGAGAGAATTGTGGAATATTAAATGCACAGCAATAAAAGCACATGTATCACATCTAATTTTAAAATAAGCGGGCGCTGATAAACAACGTGTGCCTAACATTACCATAACTTAACTGCTTAGGACGTGGATTCAACAGAACAGCTTATAAGCCTATAAGCTCTTTACCTTGAAACAGACAACCTCGATTCTTTAAAATTTTTCTGCTTTAGTGTTTAGTGTTTAGTGTTCTACCCGACGGAAGGAGGAAACAAATGACACGATAATAAGAAATACAAGCTGTGAAGTCATTAGGACCGGAATGCATATGGTAGGTAACTAATTTTTCTGTTACGGTGCAAACAAACAGTTCTCTAATCCTCCTTTCCCATAACAGGTTTCTTGTTGCCTTACGTATAAAACAAAGGACTCCAGGCATGTCGTAAATAGTAGCTACGTTACATAACAATGACACATATAAAATTTTTCTGATATAATTGGAAAAATTGCAAAACTTATTAGTACTGTGTTACACCCTATTCACTCTATACATTTGAGCTTCAAAAAATTAGGATTATAATACCTCGAACACAAATGTTTCTCTCCTCTAATAGCAGATTTAACTTAAAGGCTATCCCCCCCAATATATATATATATATATATATATATATATATATATATATATATATACGTGTATTCATCATCGTGACATAACATGCGCAAAAGTGCACTCAGCCCTACACAACAACAAAAAAAGAGACTTGTCTGTACTCTTCTATTGAATTTCAGCTGCGCAATGCAACAATATTTCTCATTTATCTCAATAATTAACCAACTTGATTCACAAAATATTTGTTTTACAATAAGTTTATTTTGTGTATCAATTTGGTTAATCACTGAGATAAATATACTGAGATGCACGGTCAGCAAAACGTCAACAACAAAAACAACAACAAATTTGTCATCTTGACAGTCGGTACTTAACTATATTGTTATATTTCAACAAATAATAAAATTGGTAGATTCGCGCTTTTTTACGTGTTAGCAAACCTAGTTAGACACTGAATATAACTCATATTTTTATATAATTTGCTAAAAATCAAACTTTTGTTAACTTTGTAATATTTTCGTCATAGTGTATTTATGCGATGCAAAAGATCCTATCAGAAAGAAAATATTGTTTCTCGGTCCTTGGAAATTTTCAAGTGACCTAATCTTTCTGCCCGCATTCAGTAGCTCTGGGGTCCACTCAGCCTTTGACAGAATTGCAAGCCAAGAAATTTGCTTGAAGGTAAAGAGCAACCGGCGCATGGACCTGACATCTCTACCTTCGTGTTTGTGCCGAAAGTCAAAGTAAGGCAGAAAACCTTACCCCCTCAATCTACCCTCTGTTTCTTCATGACATGTTACGGGAAAGCTTTACCTTCACACAACGATTGCCTACTGATCATTTAATTGAAAATACTGTGTCCTGTGAGACAAGGATTTCATCTGTGTATGAAATGTTGATTAATTTTAGTCTTCAAAACTTAAAAGCTCTTTTGAAGGAAATTTAATTCAAAGGCTTTGCTACCGTAAAAGAATTAGTAACTTAAGCAGACACACAGTCCTCTACACTCGACTTTGCCTTATTTACTAATTTATTATTTCCACATACATGTTATTACGTCACTATTTACACACTGCCTTAAATCCAGTTCTTTCTTTTATGAAAAAACAAAAATCAATAAATGTCTCTGTTGACTGTTTTTAAGTTTGTGTCACTTCAGTAAAAGTAACAGTGGGTATAAGAACACTGTGATATGGTGGAAGCACTGTCTCTCCTAACGTATGTCTATAGACCAATGCCTTGTTCATTAGCGTGATCACTTACATCATACGGAATCGCTACAGAAGGGGTACTGTGCAAGAATATCATACGTTGCAATGGCGTGTGATTCTATTAAAATTTATTTGAAGCGTCGGTAAATATTTGCCAGTCGGCACGGCATAACAACCCAAAAGTCTTGAATTTTCATTACTTCAGCAGCCAGAATCGAAAACCCCTCTTCTTCTGGTGTCTTGTATATGGTCAGATTTCATGCCAAGCTGATGCACCTGTTAATTACTTCCATAAGCAGAAGACGGCCAATAAAATTCTTTAGATGGAGCCCTGTTTCACAGCCACAACTTTGCTGATTAAACACACCAAACGGCAAGTGTTCAAAGAGGCAAAGCGTCAGTGGTAGCAACTGTGAGAGAATGTGCAGATTATTTAAATGGAACACTCATATTTTCGGCCATCACTAACACCCCCTCTTTCAAACTGCATTTCTTAGAATCACCACGGAATGCGTATCCTCAAAGAAACTCAATTATGCGAGTGCCTCTTTTTCCGATAGCCAGCGGCACGCAATGCGGGATGCGGGACCTCGCTGCCCGCTAACCGGTTAGCTGTTATCCCCTTCTAGTTGTCATTTCTAACCCCCTACAAGAACCAAAGTTAGCCTTGTTTAACTGAACTGGTTTCACTCTCTTAGATATAGGCCTAATAAAGGCAATACTGCATGGCGTTACTTGACACAGACTTAGCAACAAACCGTGCGCGAGGGAGTGGGATTTCGTAGCCGTTGAGGAAAAAATGGTATAATACCCTACATTCATCATTAGATCTTATGTTTATTGGACCGTGCATCATCATGATAGTTGAATAAAGAGAAACCAACGTGATGTCACTTGCTTTTTTATTTCATTATTTAATGCTCAACATGTTTCGGATGTATTAACATCCGAAACATGTTCAGCATTAAATAATGAAATAAAAAAGCAAGTGACATCAAGTTGGTCTCTCTTTTTCAGCTTCATTAGATATTTGTCTTTCGTTACGGACCTAATATTTAAAGAAGGTAAAGATTAATGAGGTAGACGCAATAAGAATATCGGATTGAAATTCGCAGCTTGGTCAACGACTATTTATAGGAAAGGGTCAGCTAAAAATAAAAGGTATAATAATAATAATAATAATAATAATAATTCATTTAGGTTTTATTAATATGCTGGTATAACAGCCATTAGATTAATTACAAAAATTGTACAGATACATAAAAAAACACACAAATAACAAACAACAAAAGAAAAGGAAATGAGATAAGCAGTAATTATATCTCCTGATGATTATGGTGACGATGACGATAATAATAAGTAGACGCCACGTAAAATTCGTGGAAGTTTTTTTTTTCTCTAAGGGGAACAACTATAAATTCATTTGTTTTGTTGTTAGGTGTGTGATTGGAATCCATGCCAGTTCCTTTCTTCTTTATGTTATGCAATTTTTCTCGTCCATTAAGAGAGCCCATGGCTAAGGAAACTTTCGCATTATCGCTGGAGCCAGGATACATATATAAAAACACATCAGTACAAAAAAAAATAGTGAAAGGGATAAACTAATGGCTGTCAAATTGGCGTTCAGACACTAATAATGTTGCATTTAATGCCTTTTAAAAAGGGCGTAACATGCTGAACGACGTATTATTGTGAGCTCTGGCCATCGTAACAATTTATTAAATCTTCTACATTTCGGAAGTTACATTTGAGTCTGTGTTCAGTGCACAAAATTTCTAGACAGTCTATTATGTTGAGCTCATCGGTAGAGGCAATCGGGAACGAGTGTTCCTCCACTAAGTGTTCAAAGAGAATAGAGCGTCTGTGTGTCCATCTAGCCCCACGTGTCAAAATAGAGGGAGAGTGAAAGTTCGAAAGTGGTCCTTATAACTGACTCTGGCAAATAAAAACATTTCCATACATCTTTGCAATTAAGAAATAATTCTTAAATGAGTTAAAAAATATATGACAACTATTTCCATAATCTCTTTTAAGAGAAAAATAAATTGGCTAAGCCTACATTTTTCTCACATTACCCTTCCTATGGCGCCTTTCCATTCATTTTGATGTAATACGTAACGTAATTTCCATTCCAATAAAGCACTTTGCAATATACTTGTGAGCTTTTCTTATTCCGAACGTCGCTTTCATGCCCTTTGTTATCTTCTTCCTTAATTGAGATTTTTAATACTTTTCTTAATGTATTTTAGCTTGGTTGCAAATCGTGATACACCTTCTTTCATTTTTAATACGAGCACACAAATATCAGACAATCTCCATAATCTAAAGTGTAATAATAAACTTATAATTACGCGAGTATGTACGGAGTTGGATAAGTCCTCCATAGTTATCAAAGTAAAATTTATTACCGGCCTAAAAATATTCAAATTCAAATTCAAATCTTCTGATTTTTCTTCAAAAGAAAGCTCCTGTATCTCCTATATGTACCATTCACGGGATTTCATTCCAGTGTGTTTAACCTCTTAAAGACGAAACGTATGTGTGTTTTATAAGGGCCTTGTGCGTACCGCGCAGTAAACACTCTCCACCTCGGTTATAAAAACCAATCTTTTAATATTCTGTAAGGCAACATTAGCTGTTCGTTCAGAGATCCATACAAAACACACAAATTTCATGTGATCACAATGTAGAATTTTTTAATATTAAATCCTGTGGTATGTAAAGCAACTAGTAGGCTTTACAAGGTTAAATTGTATTTTACTGTCGTAGTAATGAAAGTTAGAAATATTTGTTCGATATATCGATACTTACAGTCTTACTCATTACGTATATAGTTCAATCTATATATTTTCGAATTATGCTCTTTGAATACGCGTTAACGCCTTTGTACCTATATACGCGTCGGAGAGAACGTCGCCTTTTAGGCTACTCATTGTTTCTTGTACAGTTTGTGTACGCCACGTATAAATTGTATTAGGATCTACAAAATATTATTTAAAATCAAACGTTGTATATTTCACCATTGAGTTGATTTATATCAATAAGGCACAACACAATGATGAAGATAATTAATGTAATTTTATGTAAAATGCAATAGCCTGAAGGTGACCTTTCGTCATAAAAACTTGTCGGCTAAAAAAGTGAAAAATTTCAATGCAGCTTCTGTTGTGGGATAATAGTATTTTGAAATTATGCGGTCTATAAGATAAGGTGCTGTAATAATTATAAGAGTCAGAACTGTAACATTATTCTCCTGGTTGTTTTAACATTTTGAAGATTAAGAACTATCTGCCTTGTGTGCAGAGTTTAAGTTCGCAAATCAGAGCTTAGTGTGTCCACGCCAATTAAAAACAGGTAGTTAATTACCTTAAGAAAATAATGGGTATTTTTAATAGATTTGCATACAACACATATGTGTATATATATATATATATTGTGCGACAAAATTTCACATATAATATTAAAATCTTACGACAAGTGTTAGGACTAGCGTAAGTGAACTGAAATTAAAACAGTTTTTTTTAAGCAATGTAAGCGGTGTTTTGTGAGATAATTTTATAGATATTTAAAAAATTAAACAAGTAACCGTTTTCATACACCGTGCCTAAAACACTGCCCTGTTTGTGATCGTTGAGACTGCTCGCCCATATTGGCACCAACGACGCTAGTTCAGAAACTGTAGCGAACACACCTGCCTCATTCCGTAGAGAAATTATTTATATTACTTATGTGGTTTTGACATTCATTTTCTTAATTTTTTTTGTAAAGAGTTGTTAAATAACAGCTATTTTAAGTTGGTGATAGTAAAAAAATTCGATTACTGGAAAGCATGTACAGTAAATAATATAAAAACATGGGAAATAATTTCGAATACTTGGTTCAGATACAGGACCCATTCCTACGAGCATTCCTCATTAACATCGGAGATCGTTGCGCAACAGATCCTTATAGGGTTTTAAGTGCTGTATGATTTATATGTTTTCATTCTTAAACCTTGCAGGTTGAATTTCATGTAGCTGAAACTGTCAATTACAGGAAGTGTAATACATCCCAGAGTTTTATAACCCTATCAACACAGAACAATTTTGTTTCCATAAACGTTATAGTACTCCGCACGGTCGGGTAAATAGATGAGTTACGTAACATTGTCAGCTTGCAGGTAAATATTTTTAGGCAAATTACTATTAATATAAAAAATGTAGAGGATATGGTCTTCTCAATTCACTGTGATTTACACAAGACTTCTCAAACTACTCCTTCCTAGAAAATATATAGTTAATTTAAGCAGGAAAAATTCCGTGGAGTATACAGTAAAATTAAACAAGACCAGTTAACTCAAAAATCAGTACACATTATGTGAAGGTAGTGGCGGGTCTTTTCACAAGCATCACAAACACTTCGAGTACACAGAACAGAGTAGAAAAGGAAACGTTTTCAGACTTCTTTTTGTTTTAAAATCTCACCAAACACTTGAGAAGTATAAATAAAGTCTAGCAGAGGTACAAAGCAGCAATAATAAAAACGTTATGGCAGTCTAGCCTGAAATTGCAAATACTGTTTCATGTGAAGTTTTGTTTATGTTTTTTATTGATATATCGCAAATCCTCCTGATCCTCCCATGATCTCCTCTAATGTAATCTGCACTGAAATTGTTAAATTTCTTCTCTACAAATATAGCAAGATTAGTCATACGTTTCAGGTGTCTAAGACAAGTTAACTGAGCAGTTTTTGTGGCTGGACATTTCGTAATATAAGAAGTACCGAAATAATGAATACGATGAGGTATTTTAAAATTATTCTTTCTGCACATGTACTTTTCTAAGGCAATTTATACGCCCACCACACAAAACTTTTGCGTGCATTAATATTCGACTGTGTGATCTACATCAGTAGTTCCAAAGTCTTCTCAAACTGACCTCTAAAACGACCTACACAGTTTGGTACACTGAAAGAAAGAGGCTGTGAGTTTTTCTTATTTGTTTATTACATGAAATTCTTAAATTAAATTTTATGTTACTCGCCACTATGGCTCGCCACAACAATTGCCACAGTGACTGCCAAGTAACAACAATAATGTAGACGAATATTCTGTGCATGACAAACAAAAAATGGGAAGACAGCAAGACTGAGGACAGAGAAAGACGCCGTATAGACGGAAATTTTTATATGATACGTTAATAGATGTGAAGTTAATACAGGCAGGAAGACATATATACCTGCAGAAGATTGCCACGCTCTCCACCTTAATTCTGTAGGGATAATATTAAACTTTATGTTTCTTTTATTCTGAACAAAATCTTAAGAATTTTTAAAATTATATTTTATAGACGATCGCGCGTTATTAGGTAAGAAATAATGCCCTTATAAAGCAAATTCCAAAATTCTGTGACTTTCAATGTGCGTGTTATGCATTGAGCTCATTCACTGGTCAATTATATTTCAAGAAGCATCTCAAGCATGATACAAGATTTTACTACTGACAATAGCGTGTGACGCGCAGTTTAATGTAGTTCAGAATGCCAGACTAACATTACAACGAAGTTCGATATTGACTTCTCCTCAGACGAATGCTTTAACATGTAGTTGCTTAACAAACAATATATTGAAGTGTACTGCCACGTGGTAAGTAATGGCAATGCGGTATTCTAGGTGAAGTTGATAGATGTTGTAAATTTCCAGAACATTCATCTGATAACTTCAATAAACTGGATTTAATTTTCTTCAAATCTGTGACGAATTTTTCACCGAAACATAGACTCAATTTAGTACACAGCCTAAGTAAGAACAATTGACATAAAATTTTAAATGTTTACCTTCGCAATATACTAGACACAGTGGTGAGTACTAAAACGCAAGTACTCTAGTGTTGTGGTGAAAGAGCAGTCTGAAAATGGATTTCGTTAAAATTTCTCATGCACTGTGGACACTGAAAATTCATCGTCGCCTTCTAAGAGCCTGCAAATAGACTTTTTACTGAGGATGTCAAAGCTAAATCATATCCTCCGACCCCATTTTTGTGCAAACATTAATATTTACAGTAATAGTTCAACAATTAAAATTTACACGTTGAGTATGTACAAGGACAGAAATGTACTTTGCTTGTTGTTTAGAAAGAATATGATGTTTGATTTCTGATATTAATATAAGAACACAGGCTGCAAGTCAAACTTTTTGCAGATGGAAATGTGTGAACATGAGTGGGAAGGAATAAGAGGGGGCTAGACACAAGTTCTCTCAAAATTCCTCTTCTTTTACAAATATTTTTTGGGTGATAATTTGGAGGAGGATGACATATATGAGACATATAGCATGTAAGGAAGTAATCTTAGTAACTGAACAACTTAATGCACAAATTCTTGTTATATAACAAGAATTTGTGCATTAAGTTGGTCAGTTACTAAGATTATACCGAGATGCACGGTCAGCAAAACATCAATATGCAATGAAGGAATGAGCAGATCACATTAACCTCTAGGGTAGGACGTGATAATGGTATAAAACTGGATATTAAAGATATAGAATAGGCTGATGCTTATCTGAATTATTTGAATAGACGAAGTTTCAGTGGCGAACTCTTGTGTATACAGCAATATATTTTGGGTTCCATGCGATTCTCGAGGAATATCAAGCATATACGAGCACAATTAGATACTTAGAAATACTGTAATTAGTGGATTATCTCCTGCAGGTAAACTTACTGGTTTTAATTTAAACTAGTCGATTAACAGTAGCCTGAATTGTCCCAATTAATGAAAACGGCAGTAAGAAGCACTTGGGAGTAAATAGGTCCACAAAACTGCTCTAGCCAAAATATTGTTCTTTGTCCGCCATGTTTGTCCTTCACAGAGTCAATATACTTAAAATAGTAAACACAATAGATCTATAATCTTTTAACTTATAATATTAGTTTTTTTAAACTTGAAACAAATTTGAAGATTGAAAATTTTTAAAGTTTTCCTTAGTCACTTGTGGTACTCAACTTTTGACCAGCATGTCCCAGACTTGTACAAAGTTGCAACCAGCTTTCGAGAGAAGTATATGCTCCAGGAGCAAGCGATGTGTGCACTACACTTCCCATACTGCCGGCTTCACAATTTCAAACGATACTAACCTTGTTCCAGTGAGTACAGGACTGTATTTTGTGTACTGATAAATTAACAACTTGGAATATGTCAGGTTTCAAGGCTCTTAGCACGGTGTTAATGGAGATTCAAGTCTTTGAAATGTGACTGCTTTGTGGCTTGTGAATATTGACCAACTTTTCGAAGATAATGCGCTCTTCCTGTACGTCGGTAAGTACTTATAGTTGAGTAGTTTAATGTCAAAAAAGACCCGAAAATTTTAAATTAAGATACGGAATCATATTGTTATCGTTTCTTCTTTCATTCATTTTTAATTACCACAAAAACCCTACGATTGACGAAATAAATGCATCGAATATAAATTTTTTTTCAAGTTTTAACTGCAGCAGCTTTTCGAAATCATATTCACAAGAGCATATACATACTGAGGAATTTCACAGCCGAATTTCGGACATGAATGTACCTACGCTATTTTTCTTTCTCCATGTTTCTCGAAGTCAAAGAGATTTGTACGAAGTATGATAAGATTTACAAACCTCGCCCTTGGTGAATATCTCTTCGCTGGGTCTACATTTGCTAAGTGCCAAAAGAGGAAAAATAACAGACATAAATGTGGCCATGTGGCGAGTTTCAAAAGAGCAGTTTTTAAACATTTCTTGGGAAATGCAAAAAAAAGTAATATTACTTGGATTATTATAAGAAAATCAAGTTTAGGCATTTGTCTCATATTTTATACGACCCAGTTCGTTAAAGTTATTTTACTGATTTACAAAATGAAGTTTTCTTCTTCGATAATGTAACAAAACCACATCAGAAGCGTACACGCCAACAAGGCTATGACAGTATTAATTCTGAAATACAATCTATTCTCTTTTTTTAAGTATAAGTCTATGTTTTCATTATAAAAGAGTATATCTTTGCTACTTCAAAATAGATTTTAAATTTTTATATTATTTGTAAATTTATTGCTAAACTCATGTGAAGGTCATTGCTTAAGCCTATTTTATTATTTAAGAAATGTTAAAAGTAACACAAACGTACTCAAAAACTGCTTTATTTATGAGCATGTATACTAAAAGTGATTTTGAAAGTTGAAGGAAAAGAAAACTTGCATTCTTTTTTCTTTAAAAATAGTACTCGTTTAACAGATTCACAGCAAGCGTTTATCGAAAACTGTACTTCTAAAGAAAAATATGTTTATTTAAACGTTTGCGGCATTTGATAATACCTTAAATTCACACACTTTCCAACACTGCCACATTTTTATTTCTCTGCTTACTTCTATATTTTTATGTGTGACAGAATATTAATCTGTGGTGGTCACGAAGTCGCAATTTCAATTAGTTCCGGTACGTCTGTACTTTCATTTTGTTCCTTTCATCCTCTGGTGTTTATTAGTTGGCAGTTGCAGTGGGCCAAGTTACAGAAGCTGCTGGAACAGGTAGTATACAGAGTAACAGCGTGAGAAAAATACTACTATAGGAGGGTAAATGGTAGTAGTAAAGAGAAGAGGAATGTATTTAATGTAAGCCTAGGGACAGAAAATTTGAAGGATTGCCTGCTGTTTACTGAATTTTTAATTCAAAAATTGACAGGAATCCAAGCTGACAGATGGAAGTTCTGAATGTTCGCAGCCTTAATGATGCATCACAAAGCGAAGGCTCCGGACAAAAATCTTGACCTGGTTACCGTCTATCGTGATTGAAATTCTACGTGGTTTTCTTCGCGCCATCCAGAAAATTGTCAGGAGGGCACCAAAAATTAATCTAGGACCGCTGCTTTCCGCATCTTTTCAAATGTTGTCAATGATCTTCAGCATCATTCGATTATATTTTAGGTTATTTTGAATAAAGGACAGTGTTAACTGAAGAATAAAAACCAACAGGCTAAAGCACGACTCATCGTGCTTTAGCCTGCAGCCCGGACACTACTCCATCCTAACCGCACCTAACCTCCAACCTACAGCAAACCAAGAACAAAACGACCAATGTGGTAATCAATAGTATAGTCGCGAGCTCCTGATGATGGGCATAGTAGTGTCCGAAACATGTTGAGCCTATAAGAAGTACAATAAAATAATAAGTGGCATTTAGTTCATTTTTTATTCTTCAGTTATCACAATGATGCACGGTCCAACAAACATCAAAAGGACAGTGTCTTAAATAAAGCATAGTTACTTGGAAAGAATGTATTATATATATTAATTTTCGCAGATGTGTACTGAAGTACTAGCAACATCTTCGTGGTTTCCTGATTTAAATTTCATGAACAAACACGTTACTATAATTTGGACAGCAATTATGGAATAAATGCAAATATTGTCTTAAACGTGAATATGATTAACCAGATTATACGAGTATAAACCTGTTCCCCTTTTTTCTCTTAAATTTTAATCTTTCCTCGTCGTAGTATTGTTTTAAAACAACCCAAATTTACGGAATCCTCTACCTTATATTTTCAGAAAGAACCTCGAAATTTTGGATCATTTAAGTCACCTAGGCATGGATGGGAGGAAACAATTCATATGTCAACGCCACGCATCGGCCGCTTGTACCCCGGGACACACAACCGATAACATTGTGAAGGAGACTGGCTATGTCTCGGGTCCAGTTTGGTCGTTTGTGAAAAATACAGTAACCGAATTTTAGTAACATTAGTTACAACACGATTTATAATAAGCATGGTAGATGGAGTCGTGATAACGATAGTAACCGTGGCAGACAAGTAGTAGAAATTAAAGTAATGGTAACAAAGAATTTTCAGAGATATAGGTAATGTACTTATGTACATAAGAATAGAATTTCAGAAAGATAACAAGCGAAAAATCGCATTTGGAAAATTCTTTGTAATGTTATGCGTACGGCACGTTCGTAATCTTCTTTAGCCTCTTAGGGTTTTGTCTCGTATCCTCTTAACGAGGCAGGAGCATTGCAGGAAATGCCCTCTTTTTGCATCGTATCTCTTAACGATACAGGAACATTGCAGGAAATGCCCTCTTTTGTTTCGTGTCCTCTTAACGAGACAGGAGCATTGCAGGAAATGCCCTCTTTTTGTCTCTTACCCTCTTAACGATATAGAAGCATTGCAGGAAATGCCCTCTTTTTGTCTCGTATCCTCTTAACGAGAGAGGAGCACTGCAGTAAATGCCCTCTTTTTCTCTCGTATCCTCTTAATGAGACACAGCATATAAGGAAATGCCCTCTTTTTGTCTAGTATCCTCTTAACGAGACAGGAGCATTGCAAGAAATGCCCTCTTTTTGTCTAGTATACTCTTAACGAGACAGGAGCATTGCAGGAAATGCCCTCATTACGTAATTAATTGCATAAAGCAGCTTCAAGCAGGGCGATAAATCGCATTTATTATGCACCAGCATCACAACGTAATTATCAAAGTTTCGTTCGCATTCTTCGAAATGTTTTAATCTACTAGAGGACCAGTCCTCAAGAACGTTAACTAGAATCATAAATAAGACAGGAAGATAAATGCGTCCATAATCTTGCTTTAACGATAGCAACCTTGGTTAGTACAGAAATGAAACAGCAGCTTTCGAGACGGGTGAGGCAAGTGGAGAAAATAAGTTTGAACTTTCTACCGATAAAACGGTTGGTCCACTATAACTATCTGAGATTTAGCAGTAATGTTCTGCGCTTGACTGATAGAAAACATTTTCGACAGTTCTGCACAGAAAGCGATTTGTGTTTAAAGCGCAATGAGGAGAGTTAGACGTAAAATTAGAACTCACTTTTAAATGGCTTTGAATTAAATGAGCACTTAATTTGCCTAGAGTCGTCATTCTGATTAAAACCCTGATAAATCCGACATATTACTCAAACGTAACTTGTTTAGCAAGAAAAGAGAACGGGAAGACAGACATACTGTGTGCAGACAAATATAACTTCCTTCCATAAAACTTAAAATAACAGCGTCAATATAAACTTGTGTAGCGCTGGACTACTGAACTTTACTGTATCCACATTATGTATTTAAGAGTTCATTCTCGACATGCCAACCCATTTCTTGGTTAGATGTAAAATGACGGACAGTTGTCATTTCAGATAGTAAACGGCTTTTGATGAAGACCTTGACTTAATAATGTAGGTGTTTATAACAGCGACACTGCATTATACTCTCCGGCCTGTTTTCTAATTTACGCGGATATATCTGTACACTTTATTCTTCTATACCAGTGCTAATCGCAGATACCCTCAAGAATTAATGATTGTACACTGTCTCATATGTCCAGTTGCTTTTTTTGTGCTACAGCCCCAAGTGGGCCAGGGCCTCCTCATTCACGAGGTGTCTATATCACACAAAAGAGGCATTACATTCGGTAGGACTCCTCTGGACGAACGATCAGCTCGTCGCAGAGACCTCTGTCTGACAACTCACAACACTCACAACAAACAGATATCAATGCCCCCGGAAGGATTTGAACCCACAATCTCAGCAGGCGAGCGGACGCAGACCTACGCCTTAGACCGTGTGGTCACTGGGACCGGTCCCAGTTTCATATTACCAAATTATTATTTGGATTGACTGTGAGACATATGAAATTTTTTATTTTCATTATTCCTCTTTCCTAGGTTCCACGATGTGAATTCCAGAGAAGATTCTCCAGTTTCACCATTGATTCTTAAATTCCTTTATAGCTATAGTAAGGAAAGATTATTCCAGTTGCTTTATATTAGGTGAACATGTTTGCACACTTCACAGGCCCAGTCATCTGAATTTTGTATCCTACGTCATTATCACATAAAGTCGTAACCATTTAGTAACCATTTCGTGGTAGTACAAAATATGACGGTCTGGTTTTGGAACTGGTTGAACTTGATGCAATGTGCATAATTAGAAAAATTTAAAATACTAATTAGTGTTCTTAAAGTTTCTTGTGGAAGTTACAAAACCTGTCTTACGTTCAGAAAATACTGATTAAAACTTGCCACGGAATTTCCTTCCCTTACTCTTTCCAGTTTGCGCCCATATGAAAAATTGGTGTGACGTAACCTCAGCCATTTCTACACGTCCACCAAGAACCACATTAAATTAAAGCAAGAAGCAATATACAAATGTAATGTATTCAATCAAAATTCTGAATGGAAATTTCCTTCTTAGTCCTTCGTACTGTATTCTCTAACTACAAGATTATGAGGGCCATTGTCAGTTAATCTGGGAACCTTAACTTCCTGGAACCCTCTTGGCACCTCGGGCCTATAATGGGACTGATTTACCTTTTTTATTTACAAGCGTATGAAAAAGGCATCAGACTGCCTTTGCATTGAAGGTTATTTGCGGCTTAGTTTTTAAGGCAACGGTCTATGTAATAATTGCTTCATCACCCGTGTAACTGTTTAAATTTCAGAATAGAATTCGAAATCTGACTATAGCAAATTAAACTAGGAAAGGTTTTGCGTTATTACTCGTCTTACAGAAGAATGTTGTAGCTACTCTTCACCCATAGATAAAACTGAGAATTAATTTTATAGGTAAGAAAAATCTAATTTCCACAGAGGAGTTTCAGAACAAGCAACGGTGTACGTACCATATAACATTTTGCAACTACAGTCCTATACATTGTTGTACACTGAATCACGCCAATGAACACCACAAACAATCTTTGTTTTTTTTTCGCGTGAAATAAAACTACAGTAGCGAGTTTATCGTCCAATAATACGGATAATTTTAATTGTTGCTTTAAACTAAAAATTAAGAATACGGGAAGCTACAGTAATCATTAAAGGAGATGGAATATTAAAGCTTTGAATTTGAAATTTAAACTACGATTTAAGTAACGATTAATTTCGTAACTCACAAAGAACTTGGGTCGCATAAACTAGAAAAGCCACATAGGTAATAATGTACAAAGAAAGAATCCCTGTCCTTTTTTTAAAAAATTATGTACAACATGATAAGTACAATGATTGGTAAAAATGAAGGGATGTTAAAGTTGATACCTAGCAGTATATAGAGATATTATTAGGCTTTAATTTCTTAAACCAAGATAAAGGTAAAAGAATTCCGAAATTCCTAAAGCAATACGAAATACGAGGAATGTCCTGTCTTGTGACAGTAAAGGAAGTTACAATATTTATAATGTAGAACATGCAGAAGCTTCCTTCCTTCTTGTCCAGTGTCTTTTTAACAAATGACATGATCACACACACTATATTTTTAATTTGAAAGTCGTCCTGGAAGTTAATTTCGTAGAACCTGTCGTAAGGTATGTAAATTGGTCATTACATTTAAATGGATTGTTGTCCACATAAACAGTAAAAATAATAGCCTAAGTACTTTGAATGGTTGCATTTCAAAAATGTTTGTTTTCTGCACTGATATTAAATTCTTACATCCGTTGACTATGTGCCCTTGACACTACTGTATTTCTTTGGCAGAGACCTGCAGGAGAATACTTCACTTTGTGGTTTTTGGGCTATAAGAACTTGTAGTGTTTTAGAAACAGGCCTATCGAACTTGTAGACACAAACGCTGCTTCCGTCTTCAGAAACGAAGCAGGTTGCGAGGTAGGTAGCCAATTAAATCTAATGTAAGAGGGAAAGAAATAGTCCTCGATCTGAGCCAACAGGAATGGCAGACAGGAAACATGACCTGAATCCTCAACCAATTTATTTCCACAAGAAAAAAAAAGGAAGCAGCATTTTCCTCCTTTAAGTGAGCATCTTCCCACAAGGCTACACGGCGAACACAACGTTCAAGACCAAATTCTAAATCATCAGCGCCTTTAATCCTCCAAATGTTTACAGATCTTCGGAAATTAAATTCTATATTTTATTAATAATTTAGACCATAACGGTCACACTACGCTCTTCGGTGCTAAAAACAAAAACCATTAATTTCTCAACGAGCTCTACTTAGGTACTACATATGATTCTTCCAAGAAACAGCAATTATTTCCTATGTAGGCTGCATATAAACTCCCTTCTCTGTGAGGAAAGAACTGGATTTTCTCCTTTAATATAGATTAATTTTAGTATTCGTAGCGCGTGTCATGTATCGATCGGTTAGTCGTCGACTTCCCATCACGGAGACTCGGTTTCGACACCGGGCCAAACCATTTGAGATTTGTGTTGAACAAAGTAACCATTGGACATGCTTATTTCTAAGAATTATTTTCCAGTATCATGCTCCATGTTCATCTTCATTCTACAACTCTGATCAGACGGAGAAAGGGTAAAGTCTGGGAACGCGTCTAGAATTCTGTCTGAATGCGTGAGAAAAAGTGTTTTTTCTTTCATTGCGTGGAAAATTGGACAGTAAAGTACTTGCAATTTCTTTCTTCAAATTTTTAGTTTTATTTCCTATAATTTCCCACATGATATGCGAAAAAAAGACACTAGTGCTGCAGTTTTGACGGAGCTGTTAGTTTATTGACGCTACGGATGGAGAACACAATATCCGGAACATTGTTAATTCAGCCTTCCTCTACATATTTATCACCACAAAATAATACACACACACACACACACA
>Ga0123352_10003825_pt1 | contig 21940 bp, 15 predicted proteins | sample TergutLab28metaG_FD_89700 | JGI IMG/M metagenome (GOLD analysis project Ga0123352, IMG submission 89700) | Labiotermes labralis P1 segment gut microbial communities from Petit-Saut dam, French Guiana - Lab288 P1 | ecosystem: Host-associated > Arthropoda: Insects > Digestive system > Gut ...
GAAACATTCAGGGTAAATATAAAGTCCTAATGCTAAGGGGCAGTCACAAAAAATAGTGATAATAAAATAAAGTCAATTTTCCATCATTTTTGACCTAGCTTCTCAGTATCGCTCACATTCCATCTTATTAGTTAATGCAGTACATTGTCCTAGATTGTTTCTATCCATGGGTTCATGGAGGCTGCATAGCGTGCAGTAGGGGTCAGGGCGGATTCCAATGCAGTGGAGATGCGCACCCAAGCAATCATGCCCAACGCACAGTCGGAACTCTGCAACTGCCCTTCTTCTAGGCCAGTCTGTTACCTTGGACATTTCTTGCGTCCACGGTTTATGGGATAGTCTTGTCTCTAATTCGTGTCTGTATACGTACAAAATAATGTTTTAACTTGTATGGTGTTAAAGAATAAATACAAAGACAAAATTCACTGTGGGCCCAACAGAAGCAAGCAATCCCTAAACTTAACAAGCTTACTCTTCATTGAAATAAATTTCCTCCTATCAGAACATAAATAAAATTTATTTATAGCATGCTAAACTTAACAAACAAATTAAAAATGTCAGCTATTTAAAGTGCAACAGCTACACAAATGATATGCAGTGGATATTAAGAAGCCCATCACCTAAAGTGCGGTCCTGTAGATATGTACCAATGTTCTGGAGAAACCTACTGACTCCAGCTGCAAGGTGGCAGAAATGTAAAGATGGAAACAGCAGATTCCTCCAAAACACTGTGCCAAACAACATGGCATCACATATAAGAAGACAGTTGTTGAATGTTCACCACTGTGGGAAGCTCAAAATTTATAAAGGAGGATATTATCACCTGCTGTGAGTTGCTCAATAGAGATATTTGCTTTGCGGGCTCGGTCCATCAGTATTTCTGAATTGCTCTGCTCCTCCTCCAACTCTTCCTCCAAGGCCGTAATACGAGCCTCCAGTCGCCGCTTCTCGTCCAGCAGAAGTGTACTGAAATACAGTGCACATTAGCCATGAAGTTTTCAGGTTTCCAGAGCAACTGTTGTTTAAATGATAGTCATTTTTTCAGTTTCTACATCATTCAGTAAAAGTCAGGGGAATATAATGCCTCACTTTTCACAGTGAAGGAATTTGATTCGGGTTGATGCTGAAGTAACTGGGAGGAAAGAATGTGTCAGAAACAAGGAAAAGCTGCTTGGAATTATGCCAATCAGAGTTATGGAAGAGGGAGAAGAAGAAACAGCTGTTCCTTCTGAAGAAAAAAAAAAAAAAAAAGGCAGCACACATTTCCCAAGAATGGGACAGTCTGTCCTCCTGAAGCACTGCCACCTCAGTTAACACAAACACCCATACCACTGTAAGTTTATCAGTCACATTTTTCCAGCTGCACATCTCCCACTCTTAGCACTGAAAAGGGCCGTTCTTGGAACTCTCAAACATTTCCTATGGCTCAGAAAGACCCCCAACTTTTCTATATAGCAGACACATTCCTTCCTTCCAAACACTTCAGTATCCACCTGAACCACATTCAGTGATCATCAGGATGGAGGCAGGACATTTACGTTCAGAACAATCCTTTACTACGCACTGTAAACAATCAGTCCCAACACCTCAACCCCAAGTCATCATTTGAATCTGTCATAAATCTGATGTGAAAGGTACTCCGTTTTCAACATACTTTAGTACTGTGCTGGTACACAGAATTGTCGATACCAAAAATATTTAAATTACCTGCCAATAATACAGTGAATGAACAAAAATTAATATGCATCAGACAGGCAGGAAGGAGCTCACATGGTCCCTCCATACAACAGTGCGTCTGACAACCAACTGCACTACTAATATCACAGTACACACAACAATAAAAAGCTCATGATACCAGTTTATAATTGTACATCAAAAGAACACAACATCCTTAACTGAATAACAAAATGTGTTTAATTTCAAAATCACAAGTGCATGAACTTCTCACACTTTATCACACTGCCTGAGAGTGATCATCAAATGACACCAGTCACTGTCACCATCAGTGAGAGATTATCTTCACGGTGACATCGACCACTGTCATCACTTAGCAAGTGTTACCGTAACCCAGCAACACCAACTGTTATGTCACGATCAGAATCTTGCCATACTGCATTCTCAACATATCTCTGGTATGCACACACTGGAGGGAATTCAAACACAATGGGTTAATACTTCACTACTTTAAGCCCTGGAATTAGTCCTGGAATCCCACATGGCTCCAACATATTGCGGCCATAACATGGGGAAGAAAAATATACCAACAAAAGAGAGCTATACAAACAGCCTACAAATATATATATTACGTGGTATCATCATGTCTCCTGGCAATGTTTCTAAACTGCAAGATGGTCTGTAAGTGTGACATTATGTACAGATACAAGTACGCTGTTGGCTTCATGACAATTGCAACACAGATGTGGAACACTGTACTGATGGTTAGCAGATCACTATAAAAAGTTCTACTTAAATACACAACACGCCTCTTGCATACTGAATGCACGATACCTTCACAGACACTTTGCATAGCGTGCACCTACTGCTATTTGTTTCTGCTTGAAACTTATCTTCCTCAAGTTACTCTGCATGACTGAATTTCACCAAACAAAACATTTTACATAGCATCTTCCCTCTATTGACTGAACATGAATTTTTTACTAGTGTCACCTGGGATGTAAGATCAAGCAGTTGGATATATAAGCACCAATGTTTCAGATGAACTTGCTGTATCCATTTTCAGGTTAGCAGGTTGCTCTGAAACACCAACACCTATCCAACAAACCGAACATATCAGATCCCACAAGAATGTAAGATTCCAATCTTCTGTGACATTGGGTGAGAAGTTCCAAACATTCTGAAGGCTCATGCTTTCCTCATCCTTTAAGATACAGGCACTACAATACTATGAAATATTACAACTGCCCGCCCAAGAACAGTGACACTTGTCAGAAAAATGGAATCTTCAGCAAGACCACTGTGAGATTCTGAACTTCTGGATGTTATCTTGCTGCTCAATGCTATTACCTCAATTCATACAAGTACATATGTACTGCAGGATCGCACTCTGGAACAGGGAAGGTAATATTAACAAGAACCAGGATATGCAACTTCCATCACTGCACTCCCAAACTGATCAGTGTATGAATGCTATGCTATGGCAATAAGGACCAGAAACTCTGTTAGCTGACTAAATGGTTATTATGAAGGGTATTTACTTTCCATGCGTTATCATAGGACTGTTTCAACTTACGCTGCTTGTGCAGGGCTGTTAGCCATTATAACACTTAACCTGCGCCTGTAATGGAATACATATGGATATTTACATATTGGAGAAACTTTATAAAGATGGAAAACAAATGTTCTTCAACATTTTCTCAGCTAACAAATCAATCCTGCATATAAAATGAAAGATGTATGTAGGAAGCCAGAACTGGAACTGGTTAAAAGTACCTTAAGAATAAACTAAACCTCATAACAAACAAAACACTAACACATGGACGCTATATTAACCAAATTTATAATGATTCATATAACACCCAGGTCACTAAGACCTATATTTTCTAGTGCATGTGAGCCATACTGGTTGGGTTTGGCTCAAGGCCGTCTCCAGGCGGAAGCCTGAGCTCTTGAACTTTCATCCCTAACCTTTGGTTAACTAGCGGTGATTGGCTGCCGTGAGTGGGCCTAGGGGGCTGAGGGGGTGTGTTGCGTGAGCTTTGCTCAGGGGCTTGTGTGGCCCGAGAACTCTCTTGTACCGGCTCTCGTGGAAGGAAGGTGGACTGGCAAGGAGCGACCGGCCTGACCCGGTGGTTTACTGCACGTGGCGCGATGATTTGGCCTGACTGCTGGCTTCGTGATTCAGTCCTGGTTCTCCCCTTTTTCCAAACTGAAGTTTTGGTTGTGGGGCTGGTCATGCCAGACGTCGCGCCGGTGGCCGGGGGTGCTCGGTAGAGGTAATGGTTTCGTGCCACGTATTATTTCCATGTTGGTGTGTGACATGAATAATGTAAACGTGCTTCTAGTGTTGTGTATAGGTCACAAGAGTAACACTGTGAAAATAAGTACAGTAGAGTATAAGTTTGTATCACTCCCAGGTTTGTTGTTGTTTTGTACGTAAATCTGTGACCTCTGTTTGGTGATACGAGTTGCCGCACGCTAGTCCGACTGGGCAGACGAGACTAGTGCGGGCCTGTTATGAAGCACGATTGAGTTTCGCGGGAGCAACATTTTCTATGAGCTGTTTTGTTGGTGCTGTATATTTCCCGTTTGGCTTACTCATTTCATGTCCATGCATTTTCCAAGGTTGTCTATGTCAAAGTGTCAGCCTGATATTGTTTGTTGGTCAGTGTTCCTAGTTATGATTAAATTACGCATGTATGAAAGGCTACACTCTGTAAGTGCAACAGTGCTATGTTGCAGTGTCAGCCTGATGTTGTTTGTTTGCTAGTGTTTCGAGCCTTGTTTAATTTACATATGTATGTCAGGCCACAGGCTGTATGTGTAACAGTGAGCCCAGCGCTGCTGGCTCTAGTGTTCTCTTTGTTTCCTGCTCTTTGTATTATTTACCTAGTGCTTATAATATACTGTTTACTTTCTTTATATCCCTGTGCTGGGTGCATGTGCTTTATGTGTTTCGGTCGCTTACGCTACCCCACAAGAAATCCTCACTGCGGGGCTCAGTCGCCCAGACAGCTGACGAGAATAAACAGGGTGCCGAGCCCCCCCACCATTTGTGCCACCTAGTGGGGCTCACATGCTTGGAATGAACCAAAACTGAGGTGAAACATAAAATGAATTTATAGCAAACTGGATACTTGTGAGGCAAGTTCCATCTGCTTCTGATCATATGTTCAAGAAGTACAGGCAAAATGACCCAGACATTCTACAAGAATCACTATGTATTTAAAGATTCAGTTCAAACTGCCCAGTAAATGCACTGCATCTGGGTTATTCAAACCAGAAAGTTAATGCTGTATAGGAAAATAGTTGCCGTTTGCTTTGAGATCCACATGAAACACATAAATACACTGTGTGGGCAGAACATAGAATTGTTGAATGTTAAACTGGTGGTACATATAGTAATCACTGTGTCTTAAAGGGTTAATTGCTGAAATAGCCAACATACAGCCGTTTTAAATTTCAATGGGAAATTTTTGCAGTCACCGATATCAACTTACTCAGACAAGAATTTCTGTGCACATGCAACATTTTCTGCTTACTGCAACACACTTCATCAAAACTCTGTAACTGCAATCACGTGGAAATAGTGCTGCTACTAATTGGTACAATGGGGACTTCTTTCAGCAGAACTGGACACTGAAACGCTAAGCACACCTTCCTTTCACTGCAGTCTTGTAACCATTTCATTTGTAACCACTGCAGATGTCACTAAATTTGAGGCTTGTGCAGTTTAAATACGTTTACAAAGTGCACACACTTCCATGTAAGAAATTCAACACTGAAAGCTCTGACACGAACCTCAAGGTACACAATATCATTCTTGTTGACATACTGCCAAACAGGAGCCAGGTACAACTACCTAATAATATTCCATGAAAATGCATTCAGTGGTTATTCATTTGTTACAAGTTGACAGGCAGATGGACATATGGGAGGGCACCCAGATGGGCATACCTTTGTACCTTAGCATGGCAAACATGCAAAGAACGTTGAAAATAACGAAAACACATAGAACCAACTGTTCGTAATATCAATACAGACTGTGGACACCCCCCTCACCCGCAGCTCACCCCTTATTAGAGTTGCTGTTGATTTCCTCTTGCAGCTCATCACGCTCGCTCTCTGCGGCACGCCTGGCTCTCTCAGCACTGGCCAAATCTTCACTCATTTGTGCCAGTTCAGCTTCCAAGCTCTTCAGCTTCCTCTCCGTCTCCTTCGCTGCTGCAGCTAGTTCATCTCTCGATGCTCTTGCCTCCTCGGCATCTCGGGCAGAATCCTTGGCCTGCACCTAGGAATGAGAAACAAAATGTACAAAATCTCCCGGAAATAAGCCAGTGACATTTTCTTTACCACTGTAATATTTATATGTGGTGGTTATGACACAAAAAGAGAAGATGAGAGAAACAAAAGAAATGAGAGGAGGAGGAGGGAAGTGAAAAGAAAAGAGAAGGGTACATCTACTGAATGAGTGTGACAGAGAGCTGCCTACAACATAATTTGAAGAACGTGAATGAGCACTGGTACATAAACATACCGAGCTTTAGCACTGCTCAATTCCAGTAGTTACCTCTACAAATTACCAACCTGCAGTTTTTTGAGCTGTTTCAGTGCATCCTCCTTAATCTTATCATGCATTTCGAGTTGCTGCTCCATGTCCTTGAGGTCAGCCTCAAGTTTCTTGCGCTGGGACAGAGCATTTGCTCGCTGTTTGCGTTCGTCCTCCAACTCTGCTTCCAAGTCACGCAGCTGCTTCAGCAGGCCACGCCTCTTTTCTTCAGCCTGCTCCTCTTTTGCCTGATGCACAAGCACACTAATATTAGTTCCTTCATGGTTCATATGCACACACAAACATATCGCAGCTCACAAAAACTGGATCATTATGGAGACATGAAGGAGTGGACATAGAAGTCCATGCATTCATTATCTTGGTTGCTTTATGCTCATCCTGGGGGTCACACACACACACACACATCCACCAGGGCATGCATTACACAAAAACTCAGTAGAGCCCCATAGCAGTTTAGACACTGGGTGACATAATAAAATTTGCTCGTGACAATTCAGGATAGCATGTTGGTCCCTTAGAGATTGGACCAAGACACTGCCCACAGAAGGCGCCAAGAACCAGTACACACCATTCAACATCCCACAGAAGCCAAGACAATAAAATTTCATCATTCTCAGTGCTTAATGGAGCACTCCAGCTTTCATTACTGCATGATATAATATCTACCAAAAATTGAATTTTCAGGAAATTCCAAATTTCATAACTGTACATTACGTACAGGGATGGATATATATATATATATATATATATACACACACACACAGAGATTTTGCTATACTGACCAAAGATGTACATAAAGGTGAACTCCCTGTGTCCACACCATGAAGGCACACAGGAGAAGGGATATAGAGGCTCATTACGTTCAGCATCCCGTGGTGGTCAGCTTCACGCCCTGGCCACTTTATCCTGGTACCAAATGCACAGGAAGCTGGACAAGCCCCAGATCTGGATTGTACATTGTGAAGAAAAAAATCCCCTACCTAATCTACGAAGTGAACTCAAGATCATCGGCACACTGCCTATTCACTCACTGGCTGAACTGTCCCAGATCTAAAGATTTTTAAAATTAACTGTGGTCCCAGTGCTGCAAACCAAAATCAATACACTGCAAGGTGCTTACAATAACTTCTTAATGTTTTATGCCACATTTTTTAATTTTGTTCAAAATGGGTGGGAGTTGACAAACAAGACACTGTATTTCTCACTGCAACAGCACCATCAAATTGGCAAACACTCCATAAATTGGAATCTATGGAAGGAGAAAAATGTACAGCCTGAAGTATGCTGCATTACCTGTAGATCTCGCTCAAACTGGGCACGCAGTGCCTGCATGTTCACTTCCAGTCTCAACTTAGCATCCTCGGTAAACTGCAACTCATCTTCCAGTTCCTCGTTCTGAGCTTTCTGCTCTGCAAGTTGACTTTCTAGAGCTCGCTTTGCCTTTTCCAACTCATGGACCTGTCACGACAGACAACACCAACATACTCAGCATCACACTACATGCTTAAATGCAGTTCTATGCAAATATGCTAAAGCATAAAACTGGAAACCACCGCTAACATAAAGGATGACCAATATTCTCATTTCAGCACAGGATAATACGGATAATACAGTAAGAGCTACACACCGTTTACCCACACATAGGACGATCCCCCCTTCAAAATCCTCTATGTGCACAACTACAAGGAGACACCACTCATTTTTCAGACGACAAATTAGGGATAAATGTCTAATATATTTCAGTATATACATTGTAGATAATTTTTAACAGAACTTTCTGTTTATATAAAAACAAGTCAACATTATCAGCAGAACACAGCAACAAACTTCCACAGTATATGGCAAAGCATATGCAATACCAAGAAATTCAAAACACAAAATTCCTGATTACTTAGACGAAGTACAGGTACTGTCTGTCTTATGAACAGGATGTTCTGAACACCTGGTTGCAAGTCAAAAATACAAATATACACCACCCAGCATGTTGAGGAGGGTTCGAATAAGTAACTGTTCTGTTGCGAAATAATAAGGAAATAAACAACGGTTAATCAGACAGTTTTTTAACTACATCACATTTTATAATAGTCCAAAATGAGATTTTTTAAAGAAAATTTTGGTTCTAACTTCAGGTGGTTCTAAGTCACAGAGTAACTGTACTATCATCTTTAAAAACAACATAAAGTTATATTTCTGATTCATCGGCCAAAGTCCAGTAATACAAACAGAGTATTTTGTACACCTTACAAATATGCCAACGTAATATGCCAGTACTCACAAAAGCAGCAGGCCTTTGTAAAAATACTGCAGCCTTTGACTACACTAGCAAGAATCCCTTCAGTTTTTGCACAAATTAATGTGTAATGGATATGAGGCTGGAAAAGAAAAGGACAGCACAGGGTTCCAATGCAGTGTATGCAGTTATGTTTGGGATTAAAGTAATAGCAAACATGTCTTACCTCTGCCTAAGCAAAGTGGTGCATGAGACAGAAGAAAAAGATGAATGATAACCAGCACACATGACTATATACACAGGCAAAATGCTACAGACCTAAGCAGTAAAATGGTGCATGACAGAAGAAACAGATGAATGATAATCTGCTCACATTACTATATACACAGGCAAAACACTACGGACACAATACTGTCCCAACATTTTTCTGCACTTTTAAAATTTTCCATTTGACTCACCCCCATAATTACTGAGAAACCAACTCATATTATTACAGTCTTCTGGCTTATGACACTGTTCAATCTGGTGAGTAGATGTCAACGTGCTACAACTATCTCAGGTATAAATCAGTCAACTGCCTTGATTCTTAACCTGAAGACAAACACAGTGTGCTCATTGTCTTACCACACTACACAGTGTCACAACGAAGACCACATCATCACTTTTCACCAGATAATAACATCAGACATTTGATACTCACATTCTTATCAGCAGTACCCTGGCTGTTGACCAGTTCATCCAATTCTGCCTGCAGCTGGCGACGTCCTCGTTCCAGTTCCTCTACCTTTTCATTCATTTCGTCAATTTCTCTCGTCAATGAGAGAACCCTAGTCTCTTTTTCTCGAGCTTCCCTCTCTGCTGCATCGCGCTCTTGAGCAATCTGTTCTGCCACAGCCTGCATATCAATCATAATGAAAATGCAGCAAGAACAAAGTTGTGCAATCTCATTACAACAAAATTCTGACTGAATTATCATATGCAGCACAGGCCTACTGAGAGGCATGTGGCATATGGCACATGTGGGGGGAGTAGGGAAACACAAACAGGGCTTTGATGGGGAAATCTGGAGCAAACAGACCACTTAGAAGACTTAGGCACAGATGGAAGGGTAACATTATAAAGGATCCTAAATGGGAAGGTGTGGACTCGATTTACCTGGTTCAATACACAGACCAATGGCAAGATCTTGATAACATGGTAATAAACCTTCAGGTTCCATAAAATACAGGGAAATTCTCAACCAGACAAACTGTCACTGGGTTCTCAATGATAACTTTATGTTCACTGGCTTGTAGGGTACTTCTGGATTGGATAAGAGTACCATCACTGGATCAAGACATTCTCTGCTGTCTGTGCACCCTACATACTCTTACTAGGTTTTCTGAGATTATTTCACATTTTTATTACTAGTATTCATATGTTCTTGGAATCAAACATGCATTTTTCATTCAAGCAACTTCAAAGTCCTTGATTCCAGAGTTCAGGTTTTCTGAGATTATTTCACATTTGTATTACTAGTATTCATATGTTCTTGGAATCAAACATGCATTTTTCATTCAAACAACTTCAAAGTCCTTGATTCCAGAGTTCATGATGATTTCATCAATCCCAATTAATCATGAACAACAAAAATATACTATAAAGTCACAGGCATTTTATATATAAAAAATATTTAACTCAATGTAGGATATTCCATGCAACTGTGTGTCCTACCTTCTCCTCAGCCAGCACCTTATCAAAGTTACGTTGTTTCTTCTCCAACTCAAGCACCTTAGCTCGCTGAGCTTCTAAATCAATATTGGTATCTTCCAGCTCGGCCTGCAGCTTCTTCTTAGATTTGTCCAGCTTATCATTGGCTGCCTGCAACTCTTCAACCTGGCGCTGTAACGCTTCTATGTCCTGTAACAATGTTTACTGGTTAGATTACTACACATCAACACCTCTAGCTTATCCCTAACATAATAACATACAGCAGGACATCTGAAACTCTTGCACCTCTCGTCTCCTACATCCTCCATGGTACACAAACTTTGTGCTAATGAAATTTCATAAGACCAACTGTTGATATGCAGGCTTCTGTTTTGTGTCATTTACAATGAAAACTGAAGACTGCAATCAAATGTATACCAAAAATTTGCAGTCAAATGCCCATTCTGGGAAATGCAACAATGGAACAAGTATGACATGTCATATATTAATAGTTCCAGTTCAATTCTGGTGACAAATGGTTAATATAGGTAAATTTGGATGTGCATGTGCACATGTGTAACTCAGAAACACAAAAGTGCAATGGGATACAACAGTCACACGCAGTCCAATTATATTCCTACACTGTAATATATTTAGAATCAAACTATTAGATATTTTATACACCACAGCCCAAAGTTTGCTTAATAGCTACACTGTCCATGTCAGTCATCACACAAATATTAATATGCACTGGACAAAATCTGATATCCAATGAACCTTTAATAACTGAATCCTTAAACACATGTAGCAAACTGTGTCCTGAAAGTAGCCATGCAGATACTCAAATTGTGACTGAACAGTTAGCACAGTGTTTGCTGCTATACTCTCATTGGAATGGCTAGGTGGTGTAGTTCCCCTTTGAAAAACAAATACTCTGTTGGGAATAGATTCATAGCTTCATTCACTGTGGACATTTTTGATAAAAACAGAAAATGCCTGGTGTTATTTGCACAGTGATTCCCCTCTGAGCAGCTTGTCCCTTCACCCCAATCTGGCCACCACTAATATAAGCCACACTTGGTTACTGCACTGAAATGTCCAGCAGGCCTACCAATTCAATAAATGGCCACACTTACCTTTGCCAATTTCTTCTTGATTTCCTCAAGTTGGTTCACCAGCTCTGCTTCTTCCTCAATACGTTTCTTGGCATCAGTAAGATTCTGTGTCATAGCAACAATTTGTTTCTCAAAATTCTTCTTCATCTCCTCCTCTTCCTCCACTTGTTCTTGCAATGCTTCTTTCTCACTCTCAAGCTGTCGCAGTCTCGAACTCAGAGCAAGTTTCTGTCTCGTCTCTTCCTCCAACTGTGTCTGTTGAAACAAACAAACAAACAATTTGTCTCTCAGAGCTAGTAACAGTTTCCTGAGGTGCTATGTAACATGCCAGTGTATCATATGACCAGCATGTGGCTAGCAAGAACAATAATAATAATGGTAAAAACAATACAAATGTAAGAACTAGAAATAGCAAAGGTTTTATGTTCAGCTGACAAGTGAGTGTCTTCCTTTTATGATGGAAATCAGATTAAAAGTGGGTCAAATTAAAATCAGAAATATTTAATGCCAACTTCACTGCATATTTTTGTTGTCCAGGTCTCAAGGACAACATTCGTACCAGCCTGTACACTGTTCTGGTTTGTATCTTACAAACTAAGAACACAGACAAGGCCAGAAATTCCTCAGCAGAAGTAATTTTATGAATTGTGGCACTTGGTTTTCCATATATGTGTACTGCTGTGCACACAGAAAAATCCGCAGTTTCCATTCCAATAGACATTATAATGGCATATGAAAACAGTTTCATACCTTTCAGATTACTATTTTGCTGCATTCTGTTGTGGTACTTTCATACTTCTCATTTTACATTTGGTATTGTATTTAAACTAGTCTGTTAAAACTTCAACAGGAAACTGTTGCAGCTATACAAATAAGAATTGAACTTGGGAGTATAAAATATATTAAAAAAATAATTTCCACACGTGTGAATGTCTTTCACATATACAAACAAAGTTAATTAAAAATGCCTACCCTCAATAACAATCTTATCAGACACAGTACAATCAGACGAGGTACAGGGATACATAAGTCTTTTCATTATCAATGTCAAAAACAAAAACTGTCAATTGCATCAAAGACTTTTGACTTACCATCACCGTTTCATATTTCAAAGATGCTTAATTACCCAAATAAAATTGTGAAAAATAATTTGTAACCACCTGAATGAACTGTTTTGTGAATTACAAATGGCTGCTACATATAATGATGTCTCACACTAACATCCCTAGCCTAACACAGCAATGCTATCACTCAGAAACCATGCTCTATCACAAACATGGACATCAATGTGTATAACTCAACAACCCAAGTATACCATATGCGATATATGCGCATATATCTTATTTGAGAGCTGCAAACTTTTGGATTTTATGCAGCATACAATGATAAGTCCTTATTGACGTTCCAGGGCAATGTATCAGACCCATCTTCAAGGTGAAAGCAGTCAAGCAGTCTATGCTGTTAGTGAAACAAAAGCCAACTTAGTTGAAATGTGATGAAAATTAACAGCTACTGTGGTTCCAGTTTTGCTAAGGTAGAAAATGAACAATCCAACTTAAGTGTCCCAGATCAAAGCATAAACCTCTGACAGATTTACCTGTGCCTCAGAGAGTTGGCTCTCCATAGCGGCTGCACTCTTGGTTGCTGCGGACGTCTTGAGTTCCGCCCGTTCCAACTGCGCTGCAATGGCATCAGATTCCTGCTGCAACTTGGCAAATCGATCCGCCAGCTCCGCACGTGAACGTTCCAGTTCCACGACCTTGCTCTGCAACTCCACCAGCTGACTCTCAGCGTGCTTGCGACGACGCTCACACTCCTGTCGACTGGCACCCACTGACCGCAACTCTGTTGTCAGATCTGCATTTTCAGCCTCCAGTTGTGATTTTACCTTCTCCAAACCACTTTTGGTCTACAGGGGCATTATGAATAAAATATGAGTTAGCTCAGGCAGTGTTAGGCAGGATAGCACATTACTTCACTTACGAACTAAGTGAATACCATTCTTAAGCTTGCAGGTACCTTGCATTCTAAGACCCTTATTCCCTGCTAGTCCCATTTAAATTCTAACTTTGTGCTACAATGTGTCCTTAGTCTACAGCAGCCAGCTAGTGATACCTCTGCTGTGGCTTAAAAGACAACACAGGCCTTTGAAGACTAACCTTAATACTAGATCAACATTAGAAGTCACCTTTATGTCCTGATACTTTACAATGCAGGAGGTGGCTAGGCTACTCTGGGTGAAAATAACTCTGTGGGGCCTATACATACAATTCAATCCTGATTCACACCAGATGCTACCCACACCGTCCCAGGACTACAGGTGTATTATTTTATCTGACAACTGTTCCCAGGCATTTAGTCAGCTCGCGTGACATATAAAACTCTGACATGCACCGAATGTTTTTGTTAGACAGTTTGTCTGTAAGTCACATGAAAACACTTCCAGCACCCTCTTTAAACATGGTGAGTCAAGAACATAATATTAACTGGTTACAGTGAGTTAAACTGAAGGCACCCAAACCTGCAACGGACTAGGACAACAGTCTTGAGTACCACATGATGCACAGTGCCAAATAAAACAACGTTCCTCACACTGACACCTTACAATCCAGGTCACTCTAATCATAAGTGACAGGACGACATATGTCAATATACAAGAACACCTTCCTGGACGTTAAGCCACACAACTGTGAGATGTGTCTCTCTCCAACACCATGGATGGGTACACAAATTTCATGATGGACACAGAGACTCTCGAAGGTCTCACATGACTATGTAGTCAAAAAGGAGACTTCACTGTGTACAGTGATCACAAAAGCTTCAAATCAAGCACATATCCAAACACTTCATTTACCCAAAAATAGGACATCCCTACAATAAAATAACCCTTCACAATCTTCATTAATCAGGATAACAACAAAAACAGGCACGTTTAATTTCCAGGACTCTAGGCTTCAGGGATGTAATAATGTGTCGCTGGGTGTGCAGCTCTCCTCAACGTTCCCAATGGACTGCAGTGTCTGCATGCTAACTCACCCAACCACACAGCTTAACAACCCTTAAGACTCGAGTCCTCTGTCACACAACTGTGAGAACCTCAAATCTCACACATTTACACTCACAGACATTTTGGACTCACCGTATTCACTAAATATAATACACTGTGTTTCAGTGACAGATTCAGTCCCTGTCTTCAGGCTGGGCAGTCAAAAATTTCCTCACTTTTACAGAAACTTGAGATTCATAACCATGTTCCCAACTGCCTGCCACTCATCCCTATTCTTAAGCCAGATTAATCCAAGCCACATCCTCCTATCCTAGTCTGTTTGCATCCGTTTTAAGATTAACCTTCCTACTTCTGAGGCTTCCAAGTTGACTCTTTCCTTCAGGGTTTCCCAACAAAACCATTTATGCATGCCTCTTCTTCCCCACACATGCCACATGGCCTGCCCATTTCATCTGACACCTGATACCTGTTCCAAGTCATTACAGCAACATAACATGGTCCTACCTTCTTCAGAGCCTCCATCTGTTCATTTATGATGGACAAGTCCTGACCGTACTTGTGTCGCATTTCAGCTATTGCCGTTTCATGAGCTGAAGCATCTTCTTCTAGGCTCTTTTTCAATGTAGCTAGTTCCTGAAAGTAAAGTAAGAACCATTAATAACATCTCCACTTAAAACTGAGACACAACAACAAGTCCTTCCACGAACAGCTGTACCATGTTGCAAAGATGTTCAGTTCATGTCATTTAAACCAATATCACAGGTAAAGCTGGCAATGTGTGCACCACAAAGACATCCGGCAAGAGTAGAGGTCAGTCCCATTCATTCTTAACCTCAACATAAATGGTCAACTTTGCACCCTGGCCTCTTTACTCTGGAGGAAATAACCCCCGGTACCTATTGAATAGGAGACTGGTTAGGGTACAGTGATGGTTGGGAAAATTTGGAGAAAAAAATGTTTACCCCTGCCAGGAATCAAACCCATTATATTATGGATTTTGGCTGCCTATGACATTAGGCTATGCAGTGGGTTTAGGAGATCCAAGCATTCCAAATGAATAAACTGTTTTATCTTCGACAGTTGCAGAGTTCTTCTTCCAGGCCTCAACAACCCTGCCCCAACCCTACATTCCTCTGGAAGTTTTGGAACTGCTAACCATGCTGTAAGGCATAACATCTCAGGATATACAAAATCTCAACATCAGTGCTGTGGATACTTCAGATAACGCAGCTAAGTTAATTTAAACTCACTCATAATAATTCTACCAAGAGCCAAACACACTAGATACTTTAGAAACATGGAAGTGTATGGATACAAACATCTGCTACATTTCTGACTGAAACAGACATAAAGAACACTGTGTGCTATATGCTGTAAAATCTTGCATTAAGCAATTCTAATTTAACTTCATCACATTACGATATGTTTAACCAGCCACCTTGAATATACAGTTCAATTACACAACTGCACTCATTTCTATCCCTCTATACACACAAATAAAACTGGTTTCTTGCTTGCTTGGTTTTTATGTGCTATGCAGGAGATGGCAGAGTGGCTTTTACTGACTCGCCTGTGCTGAAGGCTCTTTCATGACTACAGTCACTGCTAGTCCATGTATATTCTGCAAGACGGCAGAAAGTATTTCTTTCACATATTCACAGCACCTTGTACTATGAATGTTCAAAGATTCATGCACTGCATGGTACTTTTGTTACTGGTTTCTAAAACAACCGCTACGTGTAATAATTCTGAATTACTTTTGCGTGTCAAAACATTTTAAGGTCATGGGATTTGGATGCTCCAACACTGTTAATGGCGGGACGACTTTGGCTGTCAAGACACCGATGTCACACATTGTTGAAGGAGCATTAACTGGCCTTGTAAAAGGGGAAGATATATCAATTTAAAAAAAAAAGTAATTCCCAGTGATGTAACTTGGCCAACTACAGTTTCCATTCTGCCTCACATTTGCTACACCCTTCAGCAAATGATGAGGGCAATGTCTTATTAAAGCTACAAGTGTTAATGTGCAGACTGACTTTCTCAAAGACGACTGTCTGCAGCACGTTCCCAGGTTTGAATGTAGCACAGTTATACACAAATGCCCATACAGGACATACCAAACTATAGCATATCAACCACCACTACCTCAAATACAAACTGATTCCAGGTGTTAACGACACTGAACACTGTACAAAAGGTCATGCAATAAAGTACACAGATTAAAATTGTAGTTTAATTCACACGATTTTGTTTTTGGTCATAACGTAACACTGGTACATTCAGAGAACAGGTATGTCTGCTGGTGTAAGTACATAACCTTGATCTTTGACAAAGCAGTCTACCAAACTACTCAATAATGCCAGAGAAACTCATCTCATGGTGGCAGTGTTAAAATAGAATTCTCTACCATTACACAGTCTCCTTGTACGTACACAGACCCCGTACAGAAAAAAATTTCCATCTGAAGCACTTTATTCCTTCACAGTCTCTTAGCATTTTGAACACAACCATCACATTTGTGCACAGTTAAAAATACATCTCAGTACCTGTTCTCGCTTGGTGCGCAGCTCCTGCTGTGCAGCTGTTGTGTCTAGGGAATCCAAAAGTTCGTTCTTCAATGCTTCCAGTTCCTCGTTCAAATCTCGCTTCTGTTTCTCGGCCTTGCTGCGGGCTGCTTTCTCAGCTTCTAAATCTTCTTGAATCTACACATAACAAAGCAACAAATAATCATGGCCTGCTTACTAAATAACAGATGTTCATTTTGCAATAGTAAAGCATTTTAAGTGTTGGAAAAAGCTGATGATACTAGTACATATATGAAACACATTACTCTAACACAGTGATGTGAACTAGCAAGAAACAAGATAATCAAAAATTAAAGCTCTACTGCTGGGCTAAGAATACCCATGTAGTGAAAATGAGCAATGGGGATAAATTTGGACAAAAAACAGTAACATTAGACTGTAGAACAATGCAGAGTAAGAAGCTTCATGAGTTGTTTCTGTTCACCAAACATTATTAGGATAATCAAATCAAAGATGGTGGGACAGGTTGGGCACGAAGCATGCAGAGGAGAAATGAGAAGAACACAAACTCTTCTCTAGAAAATCCAAGACAATAAGAAGACTTCCTAACCTAGATGCTCATAAAAAGAGCAAATTACAAATATTTAATGCCAGACGTACAGCAAGCAGCAGTGCTGAGAATTTGGGTCTTGTGAGGGGTGACATTTTGTCAAGGATATTTCATCATCCACTGACATACCATCACAACCCAGAAGATATGAATCTACAAAAAGAAGACTGTACTGTTAAAATGTGCATTTTAAATTGATGCTTCAGACCAATGGCTATCAACACGTGGTCCACAGACTCTATGGGCTTGCAAGGCCACACTAAGGGGTCGGGAAGATTACTGCTGTCCCATTATATGCCCAAAGAAAAAACACTGCAGTAAATATTTTCACTGTCACAAAATGTGTATATGGAGAAATAACTTTACACAATGCTAATTCTGTTCGGCAGAACACAAAGTTCTGTCAGTGAGGTTTTCATAATCTGTGTTTCTATCATTACTGCTGGGAAAATCAGTTCTTATAATGAGTTTTTACAGTGACTTAATAAACTTCTTTAGTTTAAGGAGGATCCTAGTTTGTAGTTATTCAAAATTTAAAAATGTTACCACGAGTGGTGCCTTAGGGGTCCATTTGTTGACATAGGCTAGGGAAGGGGGTTTGCAGAATAAGCCAGACTAAGGGGTCTGAGAAGAACTGGTCTAGATATTCCCCATTGTTGTTTGCTGTATGTTGTGCATACATGGTGTACAGCTGATCTCAAGGAAACTGCATATGAGGGTGCACACTGGATTAAATGGGCTGAGAACAAGCACAAGCTGTTAAAAGTACTGACAAACTGAAAGAACATTAGCTTCTCATAATGAACTCCACTGTGTGCGGTGAGTAATCTCATTGTCACACGCAGATGTTCTGAACAAAACTCAACATCTGCATCAGTGCAGTATAGTGAGAATTAAATTCTAGTGATTGCGAAATTCAATCTTAAGATACGATACTTACAAACTGGATTAAAATCTCACCTCAGCCAGCTGTGACTCAAGTTCACGAAGAGCCTTCTGTGACTGAGCTTTGCCAGCACCTTCTTCATCAATCTTCATGAGTGATTGTGTGAGCTCTTCCTCCCGTTTGCCAAGTTGCAGCTGCAATTCTTCAACCTGCAGGCGATGTTCATTCAACTGCTCCTTCAGGTCACTCACTTCAGTTTCCAGCTTCCGCTTACTGCGATCCATCTCTTGCCTTTGCTGCTGATCTCGCAGTAGTCTCTCCTCGAGGTCAGCAATAGTTGCTTCATGCTTGGTTTTGAGCTTTGATAAATGTTTTGCTTTCTCTTCTTCTTCAGCAAGGGTCTGCGATAAGTCTGCTGACCGTTCCTCCAGCACTTTCTTCTCTTTCACCAGCTACAATAACAATGGCACATGACATCCAAGGTGTTCACAGTACTGCTGAAGGTTCAAGTCTTCTGGGATATGACAGTGTGTCACTGAGTGAGCAGTCTGGGACTAGAGGTGTTTGACCCGGAAGATGAAGGCACTATGCTCCTTCATAATGTTGGTAACCACTCACCCAACAATACAGCGTCATATCTCATATGACTGGACTCTTCACCATTCATATGTTCATATCTAGTGATATCTTTCTTTTGGCACTACCTGTTGTTACACTGATTAACTAAACTGAACCATGTACGATTAAACAGATAAAACAATACATGACACAGAAATACTTAAGTTTTATTTAAGATCTAAGAAATGAAGGATGTAAAAGTAAGAAATATAGAAATAGGGAACAGCAAAAAACAAACAATTTAAATACATATTAAATATGTATTTAAATATGAAATTTCAGATATAATTTAAGCAAATCAACTGTGTACATGAAGGTTGGGATACTCCAACAATTTGAATGTAACTTAACATGCTTCAGTCCATGGGATCATTACCAGTGTTCACCATAAACAAGACTGTATGACAACAGTTCCCAAATATGATTATGTAACATATATATATATATATACATATATGTATTTCAACAAAATTATATTAATCTATGATTAAAAACAATGCAAATTATGTCTTAATAATGTGTTAGAACCACACAAATAATATAACAACTAATAAACTATCAATATCAGACCTACTGTCAAGTTAATTATATCATATTCCTCACAAATGGGGAGTTGTGTGTACACATCTACAAAAATTCTGATAGTTGAGATATTATTCCAACCCTTATTCAACATAAGTAACAATGAAGCTATCATGTGATGTCATGCCTCTGTTTACTGGGAGACTTGTGACCCTGAGGGTCCTCAAAGTGGGGAATACCAAAACTTCAAAAGGTTTAGCATGCCTGGTCCAGTGCATCAGTGATGTCCTGTAGTTATGTAAATATACAACAGGAATCATTTACCTTTTCATCATCCACAAACAGGGGGGAGTCACGTTAAAATCATGCACAAAGTTAAATATGTTTTGGGTAGATAACTTCCTGAAAAATGGAGACTGTGAATGGGGGATCATCTAACATGCTGGATCACCTTATATTCAAGTAAATATGGTGTTCTGTATTTACAGTATTCAACACTGCATAGTCCCAAGGCACTACATAGCAGAAAAAAACAGTAAAGTAACATAAAGACAAAGCTGTCCCTGTACACGCCATTAAGGAATGTATGGAGAAGAGTACAGCTTCACTGATCTGCATCCTCGGTACTAGATGGATGTGAGTGGCCAGCTTCATGCCCCAACCATTGCACCCCCAGTTCCCACAGCACAGGAGGCTGGGTGCACATCCAGATGAAGAATGTGTACTTACGTCGTCCAAGACGCCCATGAACATTGGTGTTCAGGATTTCAACCCTCCAATTTTAATACCGTTTGTACATTCGATGGCTGTTTCCAGCCAATCAAGAGAGACCATGAGGCTGGGATGTCAGCTGCCCCCACTCCCCTGCTACTGCACATTCGCACAGTCAAGCTCTGTCTTCCACAGGGTGAAGTTGAATACTTTCATGGTTTATAGAACATGAGCCTCCTTCAACAATTTAATCCTTTTTATGCTAACCAAAAGTGTGCAAATTGCATTACAAATAAAGTTACATGCTCTTTGAGGTTCTGATGTATTTATTACTGGTATTTCTCAAGTGCTTGAAACATAATCATGTCACTTATGGAACAGATCCCCATGTTTGTGACAGTTTTATCATTTGCAGTTAATGACAAAAACCAAAGACTCTACTGTACTTTCATAAACAAAAGTTTGAGAGGGGGGAACCTGCACAAGCATGTGTGCACACACATGCGCAAGTGCAAAACACACACACACCTTTTGGTTTGTATCTTCACTAAGGGCATGATCTTCCTCCAGTTTCTTGATTTTGGCATCACACTGCACTTTCTCCAGCTGCAACTTCTGTCTTGCTGCTTCCTCCTCCTCCAACTGCTCTTCCAGGTCCTAAACATGGACACAAAACTTGCAAAGCCACAAATTTCTGCAAACCTTATGGAAATGCATATAAGGAACCAATATTATAAAAAATTCAACACCCTGAGGGCTCAACAAGCATAAATTTGTATAACCTGTCGAAGTGACAGAAAATGTTATAAATCAACAAAGCAGTTACATGGAAGGAAATGAAGAAAATTAAGTAAAGCCAGTCCAATTTCAATCTCCCTAAAAAATATCCGATGTTGTTTCAATGGTACCCAATCTGCTGCAGTAGAGCAAACCACTTTACAATCAAACCAATGACAGCAATCCCATACATCTCAACACACCTCTGCATAAGCAACAGCCATCTGTCAACAAGAAACAAGCAGTCCCAATCGACGGCTCAAAGCCCGTTTCCCTGCTGCATGCATTTATCATTTTTCATATCAATTAGTGTTACAGATGTTCGATTTAACTCTTCTAAGGAAGTTCATATTGGACTGAACAAAAATACAACACAAGCATTACCTTCCTAACTCACCTGAACAATGCACAGTAAACATGTAGCTGTGTTTTTTATGATCCACCTCCATACTAGCTTCAATAGTTTATTAGTTACTGCAATCATCCTGAGAGCTAAGGAAATTATTCTAATGCCTGCCCCCTACTAATTTAAAGTCTATTAAAATATTACCTTAACAAAATTTTCCAAGATCTATTACTGTACATTATTTAAGGTCGTAAAGGTGTTGGTGTTGGTCAGATCTTGTAAGTTGTTAGTGCTGCTTCAGCCAACTTCTTTTCTTTTTTTATGATGAGAGTAGGCTAAAGACCGCCTCTGTGGTCTAGTGGTCAGAGTTTCTGGCTACAGATAGAGAGGTCCCGGGTTCGATCCCCGGCGCTACCAGATTTTATGAGTAGTAGTGGGTCTGGAACGGGGTCCACTCAGCCTCATGAGCCTCGTGAGGTCAATTGAGGAGCTACTTGAATGAAAAAAGTAGGGGCTCCAGGTCTAGAAAAGAGAGATTAACGGCTGTGGGGACCTGTTGCGCTGACCACGTGACACCCCTCTATCCGCAAAAGTTGGCACTAACTTCGCCGACTGGCGGCGGCCGCTCTGTCGGTATAGTTCGCGTGCGGACTA
>Ga0123352_10003826_pt1 | contig 21939 bp, 25 predicted proteins | sample TergutLab28metaG_FD_89700 | JGI IMG/M metagenome (GOLD analysis project Ga0123352, IMG submission 89700) | Labiotermes labralis P1 segment gut microbial communities from Petit-Saut dam, French Guiana - Lab288 P1 | ecosystem: Host-associated > Arthropoda: Insects > Digestive system > Gut ...
ATCCAACCGTTATTTAAGTGCCAACGGTGAACGTCTTGCGGTGTTGCCCGCTCATGGTGGTAATGGTGGTAAATAATGCGCGTGGTGCGTGTGCGCCGCTGTGGGGTCTGTGTAAACCTCAAAGCCGGGTTAGGTTGTTTGATAATAAATTTCATTCCTCATCGTCCTTTCTTTTTTTCGCTTTTTCACAAAGCCAATAGACAACAACTGACATAAATACGCCGTAAAACTCTACACGAATTTCAACGCCGCAAAATATCTTGTAAACAAAGATAAAGACGATCACTAATGAAATGATCGCCTTTACTGTAAAGAGGTTTGCAAGGTTTAATAAAAATTGTTCCCACGGTTTCAAGATAGCCGCCCCCCTTACTGCAATTTATCAACGATAAGCAAAATTTTATTTATCTTGCTTGCCATCTCGGTTTGGTTACTTAATGAGTTTTCAAGTTTAACCTTGATTTGCGCTACGTCCGTTTTTATTGCCGTCTGCCCGTTGTTCATATCGTCAATGCGCGTGTGTATGCGGTCTAACGTGGCTTTTGTGGCTTCCCCGTTGTTTTCAAGGGTAACATTTAGCTTTGATATGGCTATAGTGTTTTCCTTGATAACGTCCAGTATAAGCCGCTCACGTTCAATAAACTTGCTTTCGCGCTCTAAATGCTTATCGTGTTTAACCGCTTCTACATCTGCATCGCCCTTGCGCTTTTCCTTGCGGTCTTTCAAAACCATTCTATACAGCGGAATAACTACCAAAAGAAGGGCAATAGAGAGGATAACGAAAAATATATTTAATTCGCTTCCTGTGGCTTGTATTATGGCTTCGTATATTCCGTATGCGCCATCGGTCATAGCGTCCCGCCCCCTTTGGTTAAGGCGGTTTCCGCTAATGCGGTTACTTCCTCTACTTCCTTTTCCAGCGTTTCAAAATACGCGTGTTGACTTACAACGCTGTATAGTTTAGTTATTAACGCGGCTTGCCTTGCTACTGCGTCCGCTAAAAGTTCTACCGTTTCCATGTCGTAAGCCATTACGCATCCCCGCTTTCGGTGCTTTCTGCGTCCGGCGCGTTTTGTAATTGTTCTTCCAGCGCGGCAACTTCAAGGCGATGGGCTTCTCTCACGTTAAGCACGTCATTAAAGCATTTGCAATCCGCGCAAAATATCCGCTTAATGCAATCTGCTTCCGCTATGCTTATCGCATTAAAAGCCGCAAACGCTTCTATAGGCTTTTCCGGCGCGGTTGCAAGCGTCCTAAAATAGCTTTCCGCATGTTCTAATACAAGGTCGTTTGTCTGTTGCCTTGCGTTTTGTAAGCCGGATATACGGGCTTGTATGTCCTGTTTGGTTTCGTACCCTGCGGAAGCGGTCTTTTTTGCTCTTGCCATTGTAAAAACCTCCTTATTTTCGTGGCATTTTTGCTAACGGACTAACTCCGAAAAGTTTAATATACAACTTATCCATGTTGCGGATGGTCTTGTGGGCGTTTATGTTGCCGATATATCCGCGCCAACTCATGTAGGCGTTACGAATTTCCGGCATCGTCATTTTCCCGGCTGTATGGAATTTCTTAAACTTCTTTAGCTTCCGCCGCTGGCGTGTAATGCTCTTTTTGTTGGGACGCGCAAGTATGCGCCCGGTTTCGGTTAAGCTGAAATGCGTTTTTAAGAAGGTAAAACCCCTTGTAAGTTTTACAATGGCTGTTTTGTTGGGGCTTACCTTTATGCCTAACGCTTCATAGCGCGGCAACATAGCCGCTAAGATGTTTTGCGCCTGCTCTTTGCTCTCACAAATAAAATAGGAATCGTCCATATAGTGAGAGTAGTTTTTACAGCGCAAAACTTCTTTGATGTAGTGATCGTTGGCGTTGCAATATACAATAGCGTTTATTTGGCTTGCTTCGCTTCCTAGCCCTAGCCCGTGATCCCCAAAGGCATATACAAACTGCATAGCCAAGTTTACAAGCCGGGTATCTTCTCCAAAAGCCTTTAAGTAAATGTCCCTTATAGGCTCATGCCGGATATTGTCAAAGTATTTGCGGAAGTCCACCAACAAAATATAGCCATCTCTACCGTGCGCCCTAAAATGCCGCCTTAAATGCGTTTTAAGCCGCTTTATGGCAAAGTGGATGCCCTTATCCTTCACGCTTGCGCCGTTGTCATGGATTAACCCCGGCAAAAGGTGAGGAATAAGGGCATTTGTACATAGGCTCTTTTGTACTACTCTCTCCGAAAAATGAACGCTACGAATGTGCCGGGTCTTGCCGCGTTCGTGAATATTAAAGCTAATAAACCCCTTGCGTATGTCCTTACCGTCATTTAATGCCTTGCTGGTTTGGTAGACGTTACGCAAGATATTAGCCCAATATCTTTGTACGCTTGCTTTCCACATAACGCCCCGGCGGGACGCTTTGGCGGCTTTGTAGAGGTTTTCCGGGTCTATGACGCGCTCGAATGTGTAAAGCTCTAGCCGCTTCCGGCGTATGGCTTCACGCTTTGCCTTGCGCCTATGGTAACGCGCTTCTTTGCGCTCTTGACTTGTCAAAAAATGCACCTCGCACAATGTTTTATAGAGGGGTGTTCTAATTGCTTTGCAACAACGGGCATTAAATACGGCTTAACCCCACGCCATACAATGCAAGAAGCGTCCGCCCGGTTGCGTCAAGGTGCTAATTTACCCCTTCCGGGGAGGGTTATTACTTCCTTCCATAAAAGCGCGGGTTTCGGCTAAACGCTGTTTAGCTTACTACGGCTGGCTATACTAATACGGAATCACACGGGGACACGGATGCCCGTGTTCGTGGCGGTCGTGTTGTTGGCATTGCCGTTACTGTTGACAATTGCGGCATTGGTAGACGATCCGCCCCTAGCGGAAACTAACCACCAGTTGGCGCGGGACTGCCCCAAGGGATAATTAACAAATAATAACCCGTGCTATATTAACCCTTTTTTTGGGTATGCACCTTATTTTTTTGCCGCCATCCTTTTATGAGGTTAATTTCCTTAAAAATCTTTTCGCAAAGTTTTTCAAGGTCATTAACGCTAATAGGCAAGGTTTCAACCATCCAGCTTATGTGCTGTAAAATTTGCTCACAGGCTACAATAGCTTGGTTTTGATGTGCGCGGCGTTGCTGTAGCTCGGTTTCATTCGTGGGGTATATGGTATTTGCGGCGGTTATTTCAGACATTAGCTTTATTGCGTATTCAATCCCCGGCATAGCAAAAACAAAACGCCATCGCTTTGGGACTTTTTTCTCATTCATCAAATACCGCGTAAATTCCGCCCTTATTTCCGTGCCTGTTTTGTAAAATTCAAGCTCGGACAAATTGCGCTGTCTTGCTAAAACATTGCTCATAATTCCCCCTTAAAAGGCAATCGCGCCCCACAAGGGGGACGCGATTAAAAGACGCGTCAAGCGATACGGAAGCACACGGGGACACGGATGCCCGTGTGCGTGGCGGTCGCGCTGTAGGCATTGCCGAGACTGCCGACAACCGCGGCAACGGTAGACGATCCGCCCCTAGCGGAAACTAACCACCAGCTGGCGCGGGTACTTGTACCAACAATATTTTTAATCCGCTTCATATTTGTAGCAAATATGGGGTATTGCTGATAGCCGCCCGATCCCAACGCCATATTAGGGCTATTATTGCTTCCCCATTGCCTTGTGCCGTACACTTCAATTTCAGACGGCAACCATAATAACCCCATTTGCCGCCACGCCCAAGAATTATTCTCGGTCAAAAGTACGCCCGCCGTGTGCCTTGTTTCCATAAGGGCGTTTTTATCTAACATAACGGCGCGGGCTTCCGCTGGTATTTGACTTAAAAGCCCCGTTACCCTGTAATCAAAAACAGTTGTGGGCGGGTTTGCCGTTGCCCCGCTTGGTATTTCTCCCTGTAAACTATTAAGAAATAAGTTTACATGAGATGCAAGGTACGGCGTTGTTTGCGCCGCTAATCCGTTGTTATAGTTGGCTAAATTCCATTGAATAGGATCGGGGAATAGCTCCCGGCTTATCATGTCAATATGACGGGGTACAACTACCGATCCATAATTCAAGTAGGTATTTATCCCTGCTACTTCCATGTTGTAGGTGTTGCCGTTAATGACAAGGGGGATAAAATCCCCCGGCAATATCCCGCTAAAGTTATTTGCGCGTATTCGTGCTTGAATCCACGCCCACGGGTTGCCATTATGCGGCGCGGCGGCTATTTCCGCTTGGAAGCGTGTTGTTAAGTTTACGCCGGGATATATGCGGCTTGCGTCCAGCAATAAAGCCGCAATATCAGTTAGCCCGTTGTTAAGGCTTCCATCTATGCGGCTTATATCCTGTATGCCTTTGCCTAATTCTTGCTCTAAATACTTAAAATTTGCGTTTAAGTGGTTAAGCCCATCCGGGTCATGCGCCGGGATAGGGTCATGCGGTAAAGTAATAGCCATTTCCTCATCTCCTTATCAAAATTAAAGCTATGTTTCCGGCGGATAAGATATAAACGCCGCTTTGGTATTCGTATACGTTCCACGTTAGCCCTGCAAATTGCGGCGGCGCGTAAAGCGTTGCCGTGTTGGTGTTTATGTCAATGGCTATGCGGTGCTGTAGCGTGGTTAGTGTGGCATTTGTAAAGCCCCACGCTTCAAGCGGTGAGGATATGCCGCCCTCACATAAAAATAATTCCCATACACCTGTATAGTAATCGCTTGGAGTAATGGGAATTGTTTTTATTTTTGCCGTTGGTTGTACGCTGTAAAGTGCTTCAATATTGTTTACTAAAGCCCTGTAGTGCGCTTCCGTGAAGTTTACGCCCGCTACGGTGTTTTCCTCCCATGCTTGCGCCGCGCCTTGATAACCGCGCTCTACGGTTAAATTATTGCCGCTTATGGCTGTTACTCTCACGGTTTCGGCGTGTATGACGCTTCCGCCTAAAACAAGCAAAAAAGGTAGGGGAATGTCCGCAAGCTCCCCGGCGTTGTCCACGCCTATAATTGTGTCCGTTTCGGACACTTCCGCCGTTAAGAATGTTTCCGGGCTGTTTACCGCTCCGGGGTACATGGTTTGTAATTCTATCAAAGGTTTTCGCCCCCTCTCGAATTTGTAAATACATTGAGGTAAACCGCGCCCACTATGCGGCTTTGGCGGTTTGGGATAATCCGTATAGTGTGCCACGCGCCGCGAACAATACGCCCGCTTGTGTCCCTGCGTAAAAACGGGATAAGGTTTATATTGTTTAAGTTCGTGGTTACTGGTACGGCGTTACCGTCTACGTTAATGCTTATGCTGTCCGCCCTTTGCCCTTGGAATATACCAAACTCTATTTCGTGAGTATGATCCGGCATTGTAATGTTATGGCTGTGATCGGGTATCGTTACGCTGTGCGTATGGTTTGGTATGGTAACGCTATGCCCGTGGGCTGGTATTGTAACGGTGTGGCTGTGTCCCGGTATCGTTACCGTGTGACTATGCCCCGGAATAGTAACGGTGTGAGTATGTGCCATTCCGTGGGTATGGTTGCCGCCGTTATGGGTATGCGCCATCCCGTGCTGATGATTGCCGCCATTGTGGGTATGTGCCATTCCGTGGGTATGACCCGGTACATTGTGTGTATGTCCGACATTTAGCACAAAACCGTGTACATGCGACGCACTTCCAGCGGCGGCTGTCCACTGTACTGTTGCTTGATGAATATTTAATGTAAGTTGACTGTTCTGCATACCGCTGGTTGTATTTCCGCCTGATTCTGTTGTGCTTTGACTGCTTGCGCCGCTTGTAACCACGCCGCCGCCCTGTGTAGTGCTTTGACTGCTTGCGCCACTTGTAACTACGCCGCCGCCCTGCGTTGTATTTTGGCTACTTGCGCCGCTTGTGGGGCTTTGTGAATTTGTAGTAGAGGTTGTAGGGGCTTGCGTGTTGCTGGTTGAGGTCGTGGGCGTTTGCTGGGCTTGTTGTGTTGTGGTTTGCGTGGTTGCGCCGCCGTTTGATGTTGATGTAGACACGCCGCCGCCACTGGTTGATGTTGTTGTACGTCCGCCGCCGCCGCGTATAGCCCTTGAAAATGCCCGGTAAGGTTCTAGCTGTACCCTCATAATGGCTTTATTGACGTTTACCATTCCGGCATCTATGAAAATATCAACCGTTGTAGGGAAATTAGGCTCGGCGTTATCGGCAAAAGGAATAGTCTGTACAGTTTCCGCCCCCTGCGCGAACGTGTCATTTATGCGGCTACGTTCCTGTAGGGCGGCAATACTGCCCGCTACATTCCTGTCTTTATTTGCAATAATTACATTTATGTCCGCCGTGGTAACATCCGGCTTGTCTATCTCCATTATGCGGGTATCAAGGTCTATACCATCTTGCCTGTCAATTACCCTAACTACTTTACCCTCCCTAAACTCGTCAAAATCTTGTTTAGTGCGCTTGAAAAGGTCTATAGAATCTACGGAATAACTGACAAAGGGCATTTTTAACCGCTCTAACATTTTTTGCGCGGTTGCTTTCATGTTTTCCGCGTCCTCAAAGCGGCGATCCGTCCAGATACTTTCTACCACGCCCCAAAGGTCTATAGTATCGGCATCTAAAAATTCCACGCCGTTATTAACGTCCCTTATAGTTAGCTGGTTATCACCCTCTCCATATCCCAAAGGATAAAGCCGGGTTACTATGCTTGTTGCGTCCTCGTCTTTGGTAATGCCCTGCATATTTTTTCTGCGTCTAAGTTCGCATCCTATTTCAGTTTCCGCCCGGACTAAGTTAATAACCCACGGATATACTGTAGTGTCATAGGTAAAATGCCATTCATCAATAAACGGCTTTGGAACGTCAAAGAGTGCAAAAAGAAGGTTGGAGCTTTCCCACTTGTATAAAAATTGATGGTTAAACTCGCAACGCCCTAAAACCCAATTTCTTACGGTTTGGAAGCTCAAAATATAATTGATAACTTGCGGCGTAAATACTCCCCTATTGCCTATTTGGTGGAATTTGAAAAGTACGTTATTTATAAGCGTTGTTATAACGTGTTCAAGCTCATAATTAACAAAGCCTTTTTGTCCCCCACGGCTAAAGGTGCTTTTCTTTATGCGGAATAGCTCAATACGCCGCTTATCGTCAAATATTTCTACATAGTTAAATTTTTTGCAGTATTCATTTTTCGGATCGTCCGCCGGAAGTGTGAAGCGGGCTTTCCATATGCCATTATGGACTTGCTTATAGCCTATGCGCGTTGCCTTATCCAGCATAGCAAGCCGCTCCATGCGCTGGTTAAAGACTTGCGGAATATTTGCATTTCCCAAAATATCACCCCCACTATAACCATGCATCTTTCCAAAGAATATTTATGTTTGCGCGGTTGTTTTGGTTGCCACTTGTATAGACAATTTCATTTGTAGCGGGGTTTAGTAGGAAAAATTCACTATCACGGCTTAAATGACGCATAACATTCTGCCCGTTTAGCGTTATTGTCATGTCGTCCGTGTCTATGATAAGCTCCCCGCCCACGGGTATTGATAGCGTGGGTAAATGGATATGCTCATAGCGGAATATATTAAACCCTTCATTTTCGACAACTAAAAGAATATTTGCGCGTCCCTGTAAGCCAAAAACACGGTTAAGCCGCCCCGCTGATGAAAGAAGTATAGCCGCGCCCCCTTGAAACGGAATAGCGGCGGCAATGCGTCCGGCGGCGGTTAAGAGTATATCCGCGCTCCCCTGTATGGACTTTGCAATATTGATTTTATCCACGGCGGAATTAAGCAATATGTCCGCGCCGCCGCTGTAAACCAAAGCGGCATTAAGCCGCCCCTCTGCTTCTAAGGCAATGTTAGCATCGCCCCATATGGCTGTTACAATGTTTATATTTTCGCTTAGTTCCGCCCCTGCAAATATGGCAACCTCGGAAGGATCGAGAACGCGCCCCCGGATAATGCCGCTATTTTCGGCGGTCATGGTAATATGTGCGCTTCCCTCAATGATGCGCGGGACTGCCATAATTCCGCTTGCGGTTAATTCTATATTTACGCTTCCCACTAAGCCTATAAACGCCGTTATATTTCCGCTTGCGGATAATTCTATAACAGCTTCCCCTGTGAACGGTCGGGCGGCGGTTAAACAGGCTTCCGCGTGTAAATTCGTTTCGGCGGTTGCTATGCCGTCAAAGAAAACACTTTTACTAAGCCCCCGGTTAAAGCGTCCACGGTTAAAAGGTTGCCTATTGAACATTTAAGCCGCCCCCTTTCGTTTTATTTTAGTCCAGCGTGACATTAAGGGTATTAGCCCTAAATACTGCCTCGTCCCCTGCTTCGATTTGTCGCGGCGTGGGGACTGCCCCATGCGCTAAGAGGTTGCCGCCTGTTGCCGCTGTCAAAATGCCAAAGTGTGAAATGTTCCCCCAATTTGCTGTAGCAACCGGGAAACGTATTTCCGCGCTATTGGATATTTGCGCCCTTGTCCCCGCCGCCCCTGCTGGTCTGTCGGTCTGCTCCGGGGCTGTAAAGGTTGCTTGCCGCCGCGCATATGCGCCGCCTTGTACTTCCGTGCCTATGTTGGCATCGGTGGGGTCTGAAATGTACAACGCTAAAAATACTTGCGCCGGGGCTGTTGTGGGCGTGTTTCTAAAAAAGTGATTTAATACTGCTGATTCTAACCAATTTGAAGCGTTCATCGGTGTAATGCCCTCCTTGTTATTCTCAAATTTGTTATTACTGTTGTGCCTGTATTGCGTACAAATATTAGGCTTGGTGTGGGCTGTGTCCCATCACTCTCAATGGGTATCATGTTGCCGCCGCTAATATTTGTATTGATACTTTGCATAAAGTTAATTGTTTTTGCGAACGGTTGACACTCAAATACAACGCTTGCCCGCTTTGCGCGGATAAGTTGATCGGTGTCTACCGCTTCATACACTACGGCGGTATAGGCTCGGTGCGGCTCATCGTCAAAATAAAGTAAGCCCTTGCCGCTTAACCAATGCGCCACTTTTCGGGCAAGCTCTTGTAAAATACGTTCGTCCACGCTTATAAAGCATATATCTACTTCTACTTGCCGCGTGGCGTATGTTTCGTTGCCAAAGTCTACAGTTCCATGCCGCCCGCTAATTTCATAATCATTGCGGCGCAAAGGGGGCAAAAGCCCCCTTGATGCGTCCTCCATAGCAACTATATTAAATTCGCTACTATGCTTATCTGCATAAAAAAATCCTATCATGGTTGTAAAATAGCACCCCCGATCCGGCTCTCATCGTCTGTATCGCCTAAAAGCTCCTTTTTAACCGCTCTTGCAAGTTTTCTAATGTCGCTTTCTTCACGAATTACAGGATTATGAATATTAACCGTAAAACTTGGCGGCGCGGCTGGGGCTGATGAAGCATAAGGCGGCGGACTTGCCGCTTTGCGTATATGAGTTTCCATAGCGGGTACAGCGGTTTGCATACCCTGTAAAACGCTCCCCGCGCTTTCAATAAGCCCGGAAGGGTCAACGCTAAGACTGTCTAGGACGTTTTCAGTTATCTTTTTGCATACCTCTACAAGCTCTTTACCCTTTGCTTTCATGCGGATAATTAAGCCATCGCCTATATGGTTTGCTATTTCCATTGACTTACGGCTTGGTGAGTTTATAGCCGCCGCCGCTCTCATAGCCGCAAGCGCGTTGTTAATCATGTTTTGGGCGGCGTTTGAAACAATGCCGCCGCCGTTGTTTATGCCACGGGCTACACCGTTTGCCATTTCTTGCCCTATGCTGTCAAAATGTGCGTTCATAACTGCCATATCTGCAATACGGCGCATATCCTCAATTTGACGGCGTACAGCGTCATCTACATCCGGCATTTGCTGTATAGTGTCCGCAATGCCACGGATAAAGGCGCGGGCTAAGTCCCTAGCGGTATCTACTACCCTTGGCTCTATGTCCTTTGTGCCTTTTATTAAACCTTCCCCGGCGTGTATGGCTATTTTTTTGGTTTTGCGGCTCGGTGATCGTATTTCTAATTCACCCTCTAAGCCGTCAAGGTAACTAGCCCCGGTATCTTGCCCCGCTTGTGTTACTTCCCCTTGCATACTGTCTATACCGCTTGTAAAGCCCTCTACGGCATTTGTACCCGCTTCATCAAAGCCGATTGTAGCCACGGTATCACTAAGAGAGTTAAAAGCGTTGTTTATTTGGTCTACTAGCGCATCCTCCATACTTTGGTTAGTTAAAATAGCTTCCGCTACTTTGTCTATAAGCTCCCCGGCGGATTGTGCAACGCCTGTAGGGTCAAGCTCCCTTTGCATACTTTCAAGGGCAACGCGTGTACTTTCCTCAAATGCTGTATTAAGTGCGTCCAGTTCCTCATCGGAAGCGTTTACAAGCTCCCTAACGGTTGCGGCGGCTTCTACCCCGCCATCCCTAAGTTGCTGTATTAGCCCCTCGTCTACGCCGCGCTCTACAAGAATTGCAATGTTTTTACTCCATTCCTCTACGGCGCGGGCGTTGTCTTGCAAGTTTTGGGTAAGCTCGGTAACAGAAACGGCGGCGGCTTCCGTAACAGTTCTAAAAGCGTTTGCCGCTACACGGTAATAACGCTCATAAGACTGCGTAACCTTTCTTACTGCGTCCTCTTGCGCCTTTTCCCATTCTTCAAGGCTGAATACTTGCCGCCCTACTGCGTCCGTTACGCCGTCTATTGATCCTTCCGCGTCCTCCATCGCTTCCGCAATAGCGGCGGCGGCTTCCGCCGCTTCCCGTTGTGTCCTCTCCAAGTCCGCCAAAGATTGAGAGTAAATATCAATGCTTTCGGCTAAAGCGTCTTGCATTTCTGCATTAGCCGCAAGCGCGGTATTATATCCTTCCTCTGCGGCTATTAGGTCTTGTATAGCCGATTCTAAGGCGCGGCGGTCTGCCCTGCGGCGGTTTGTGCCATCGTTAAGCTGTTCCTCTAAGGCTTCCCGCTGTTCTGCTACGGTCATTGCTTCGCGCTGTAGCTCTATAGCTTCCCGCTCTAAGCGCATCCGTTCCTCTATTTGTGCGTCAAGGGCGGCGCGTTTTTCGGCGGCGCGTATATATGCGTTAAGTGCGTCCGCGCTCATGTTCATAGCCCCGGTATTTTCATCAATAGCCAAGGTTAAGCCGGGTACGCTGTCATTAAGGGCGGCTATATACCGCTCTAGCATTTCCATTTCACCCGCGCTAAGTTCTTGCTTGCTGGTTAAATACTCTACAGCGTCCGCCATTTCTCGAACGTGTTTATTACTGTCTTGCATTTGGGCGTTATTTTGCTGGAAGCGTTCCGCCGCGTTCGCGCTTGCTTCCGCTAATTGGTTTTGACGCTCTACAAGTCTTTCCGTTTCCGCGCTCATTTCTGCGTATGCTTCACTTTGGCGGTTTACTCGGATAATCAAGTAAGCAATACCCGCCGCAAGCGCGGCAACCCCGGCAATTATAAGCCCTAAAGGATTTGCAAGCATAACGGCTTTTAGTTTAATAAATGCCGCCTTAACCGCCGCAAGTCCCCCGGTTACTACAGCGGACACGGCTGTAAAGCCCTTCATAGCTGTAGCTTTTATGCTAAATGCCGTTGTAGCGGCTTTTGTGGCGGCTGTTTGCCCTGTCATAGCGGCTAATAGCTTTGTATTTGCGGCGGTGTATGCGGCGGTTGCCGTGGTTAAAAGCGGTATTTTTGCGGTAAAATACGCCTTTGCGCCCCCTGCCGCGCCTATTGCCGTTGCCATTTTCCCAAAGCCCGCCGTTATTTTCCCGGCTGTTGCTACAAGTTTTCCGCCGATAATTAAAACCGGGCCGATGGCGGCGGCTACTCCGGCAAACTTTATAATAGTGCGCTGTGTCCCTTCATCAAGGGAAGCGAAACGCTGAATAAGCCCGCTAAAGGCTTCCGCAAGCCTTAAAGCGTGGGGCATAAGGTGATCGGCTATTTGTAGCTTAATTTCTTCCATTGTTGCCCGTACCTGTTGCCCTGTACCTATTAAGCCGTCTTGCTGTATGCCCGCCATTTCAAAGGCAAGCCCTGTACCCTCTGTAGCGTCTGCAAGCTCGTACATTTCGGGTATAAGCTCTCTTAGTGCGTCCCGCTGGGTAAATAGCTCATCGGCAAAGGCTGTACCCATGTCCGTGCCTAGCTCTTGTAAGAGGTTATGCCGCAATAAGGCATCGCCGCTTTCCTCTACAGCGTCCGCAAGCTCAAAGAGTACATCAAGGGCGTTTCTGTTTGCGTCTGTTATGTCAAAAGTAGACACGCCTAACTCGTCAAATATTGCCACAAGGTCATCGCTCGGTGTTATGAGGTCGCGTATAACGGTATTCATACCACTGTATGCCTGTGCGCCTTTTATTCCGGCGGCGTAAAGAGAAGAAAATACGGCGGTTGCTTCCGTGCCGCTTATCCCGGCTGTTTGTAAAGCCGCGTTTGTCCTAAATAAATAATCTTGTAAAGTGCTTAACCCTATGCCCGTCCGTTGGTTTGCCGCCGCGAAAAGGTTTATATACTTTTCTGCATACCCGGCATCCTTGCCAACTTTCATAAGGTATTCACCTAAAAAGGCGGCTGTACTGCCTAAGTCATCCCCTACGGCGGTTGCTAATACCATTGACATACGCATAAGTTCCGTTGCGTGTTCCGCGTCTTGCCCTCTTACGGCAACATCGGCATAGGCGGCGGCTATTTCCCTTGCGGTAAATGCGCCATAATCCCCGGACAAAGCCATCGCCCTAAATTCCTTACTTAGTGCGTGTACCTCGTCCGCCGTCATTCCTGTACGCGCTTGGACTGTACCCATCGAATTATCAAAGTCCGCCGCTACAGCTATTGCCGCCGCTCCCATAGCAACGATAGGCGCGGTAACTGCAAGGGACATAGTTTTACCTACGTCTTGCATACGCTTACCCGCCGCTTGCATTTTCTCCCCGGCGGCTTCCATTTTTTGCCCTAATTCCGTCCAGCGTTGCCCTCTTATGGCGCGTTCCTGTTCCTCCAAAGCGGCTGTAACCTCACTTAGTTGGCGTTCAAGCCCGATCCCCTTGGCTTCTACGTTGCCTAATTTGGTTGCTAAAACTTGCGCTTCCCTTGAATTTTCGCCGTATTCCTCGGTGGCTCTCTGTAGTTCCTCGGTAAGCCGCCTTTGTTCCTCTTGGTTAAGTTTAACGGCGTTGGTGAGGTGCGTTTTTTGGGCGGTTAGGGTTTCTACGTTTTGTTCATTTTTGCCGTAAGCGGCTGTAACCTTGTTTAATTCGGCTTGGCTGGCTTTAAGTGCGCGGTTAATTTCTCCCATGCTTTGCTTAAAGTCCGCCGCGCCGTTTATAGCCAAGTCTAACGCCGCGTGTCTGATTGTTTCCGCCGCCGCCATAGTTTCACCCCGCTTTTACCAATACCCATCCGGCAACTGGTCAAATGTTAATATTTTGCGTTCTTCTACCACTTCCGCCGCCGCTGGCTTGCCTTTACGCTTTGCGCCGTTGACTATTAGCCATTGTTGGACGTTGCCATAATAAAAATAAAAGGTGCTTTCCATGAATTGCTCATACGTCCAGTTAAGCCGCGTATTTGCAAAATGGATATGATAAAACCAGTTAAAATCTATGTCGGCGGAAGCTACTTTTTTTCGTCCGCGCCCTCCGGCTCGTCCGCTATTGCGCTTTCTACTTTTTGGGTACGGTCAAAAAGTTCTACGATTTTCGGCGTAATTTCCGCAACAAAATTTACATCGTGATCCATATCGTCAAACATATCACGCGTAACATTTACGCCGCCGCTTTTGAGGGTCACATAGAGAACGTCAAAAACTTCGTTAAGCTCAAATGCGCCGCTTGCCAACTTGTCGAATAGGTCAAAGTATTTAACGCCCCACATTTCGCAAAGCTCTTTTACGGCTTTGTTAGGCATCCGCGCCGGGTATTCCTTGCCGTGAATATCTATTAAAACAGGCTCTAACCTCTTTAATTCAAATTCCATAAGTCAATACCTCCAAAATAAAAGAATCCGCCCACGGTGTTTTAATTCCGTGGGCGGTGCTGTGGCTCTTAATCGTCATCCGGGTCTGTCGGTGGGTCTTGCGGTGGGTCTGTCGGCGGCGTGTCGGTGTCCGCATCTGCCTTTTCACGTTCGGGTATTTGATCCTCCCGGTAAATAGGCATTAAGAAAAATTGCGCTTTTTCCAAAGGCTTATAGCCCGCTTCCTTATCGGCGTTGGTGTTGTAGCGTGTACGCCAAAGGTTGTTATAAGGGATAACCCTAACGGCATAATTCCGCTCTGGGTCTGGTATTTCCGCCGTGCGTGTTTGGTGGTTTTCCTCCGTGGGCGTAAGTTTGCATACAGGATGCCAATAAAACATAAAACTGCCATCGCTGTTTTCGCCCCAATAGCCAAAAGCAAACTCACGCTCAATGTCATTTGTGCGGTTAAAGGTAAAGCCCGCGTCTTTTGCCGCGCCCTCTATCCTGTCAAGCAAATAAGCCGGAAGCGTAACGGCGTTTAGTGCGATATTTGCCCCGGCTGTCCTGTTGAGATAATCAAAGAGGATGCCGCTTGCGTATACTTCCAATTCTGATACTGTCCGGGTAAGCCCTAGTGTTTTAATAGTAGGGACTTCTAAAACGGTATCTTCATAGGAAATGTCTGTATTTGTGCGCTCTTTGATTAAGCAAAAGTAAGCCGATCCGATGGTTACTTCGTATTCCGGCTTGATAAACTCTATTTTTCTATCCATGCGCTTAACCTCCTATTTCTTGTTGGTATGTTTCAATCATGCGCCGCCCTATGTTGTCACGTTCGGCGGCAAAAGCCGGGCGGATATGTGGATTTTGTACAACTCTACCCCGCTGTGCTACTTTGCGCCACTGTCTAACGGAACGCTTGCCGCGTTTACCTTTTAACGGTCTCCATCCGTCCTCATGGAATCGTCCATAAAAACCCTTGTCGCGCCATCCAATACGCTGTTTTTCTGTACTCTCATCGTATTCATGGGCTATGCTCCCCGCAAGCGTTCCCGTGCGTCTGCCGGGTCTTGGTGCAATTCTTGCGCGACTAACAAGCACATCCGCTCCGGCGGATAAGACTTTACGCTTAACGCGTGGGTCTGTGATACGTTCCGCCATCCGCTCCAAGTCCCCGGCTAATTCATCAAAACCGTTGCTATTTGCCATAACCGCGCCCCCCTTTATTTTTTCGGTGCTTTAGGCGGCTTTGGTGGCTTTTCGGTTTCTGCCGCCGCTTCCGGCGTGGTTTCTTCCGGCTCGGTTGGTGGGTCTGTGGTTTCTTCCGGCTTTGGCGGCTCGTCCGCGTCCGGCTTTGGCTTTTCTTCCGCCGCCGGGGGCTTCTTGGTTTCGGCTGTGTCCGCGCCGTCCTCGTCCGTGGCTTCTACAACCTCTACCGCGTCCGCTTCGTTATCCTCCGGGACGCTGTAGGAAGTGTCCTTACCTCCAAGGAATACGGCAATATCTTTTAACACGTCCGCCGCCCTTAACTTGCTTCTAAAAAGTCCCATAGACATCCCCGCTACACCAACGGAATAATACCTATATACTTTCCCTGCGGTTTCCGCCGGAAGCTCTACACTCCCCACGCTGTACATTTGACAATCGCCGCAAGTAAAAATTTGTTGCTTGTCTTGACTTATAATTAGTTTCATAAGCTCATACCTCCATATCTCGCACAATAGTAGCGTCAAATTGAGTATGAATAATCTCGTCATCCTCGTACCATATTGTGACAGTAGTAAAATTTATTTTGCGTTTAAGCAAAGCAATTTTTAGCTTGTCAAGCGTGGGGTCAAACGCTGTTTTTGTAAAGTGGTCTATTCCAACGCTTGTAAGCTCACGCCATGCGTTGCCGCTTGCGTGGTTGTACCTTGTGCCAAGTTCGCGGAATACAGTATAGGGATATTCCGTTAGTTGTGCTTTGTAGTGGGCTACAGGGATGCCCGCTTCTCTCAAAACGTCCCTAAGTTTCTGCAATGTCATATTTTCGCGTCACCCTTTCCAGCGTTATTTCTGTAATAGCAACGCCCTTTTTAACCGTGGAAAATGTGCGCCCCACGTCATAAGGTGTCTTGCCTATAATGACAACGTGCTTATTACAAAGGCTTTTGTCTTGATGAATTTGTATGCGCCGCTCTATAGCTGTTTCCGCTTGCTTGGCGGCGTAATACTCATCGGCTGTAAAGCTGATTTCTCCATAAAAAGCCTTGCGTATAAGCGTAAGCGGCGTAACGTCCATAACGCCGCTGTTTTCCTCGGTGACTATTTTTTGATAGATTTTCAAAACTCCATCGTCAAACACTATAATCACCCGCCACGCTTAAAGAGTTTCTAAGGGATTCATAGGACTGTAAAAATTTTTCGCCTGTGTTGGCAGAGCCAAAATGCCCCTTTGCGTAAAGAGTAACCGCCCTTAAAATAAGCGGGTCATCGTCTGTGTATTTCACGATGCCCGCTAATTTTAAGTCAAGTTTGCAACCCTCTATAATGTCTAATATTTCCGTGTCGTAATCATCTTCCAGCAAACGCAAGGACAATTTAACCGCGTCCAGCATAGGGAAACACCCCCTTACAGTCTTTTGCTTACGACAACCAACGATCCGTTATCCACGGCTTGCCCGTCTACAAGCGTTACGGCTACGCTAACCATGTCATCGGTGTCGTTGTCCCTAAAGCGGCGTACACCCATGTTAAGGTTAGTATTAAGGATATAGTCCTTAAAGTTAAACAGGAACATAAAAGGCGTTCCCGCCGGAAGGTTGACATCGTAAGACGGCAAATAGTCACACAAAACAACCTCACGCCCCATAAGGGTACGCTCCGGCTTGTTTGCCGCCCCGCCCCGGTTGGTCTGCCCTATTGGTTGCCCATTATCGTCCCTTAGTGTTGCGTATTTCATAAAGGTAGTTTTTGTCATACACCATTTTGTATTGCGCTCGTACTGCGTGGGCAACGCGGATTCAACTTCTATAAGGTCATCATAAGATACGGATTGCGTTTCTATAAGCTGTCCCGCCTTTGGTGCGGTTGTCAAAATGCCCCTCGGTTGCCCTACGCCTGTACCGTTTATGATAGCGTCCTCAATAGCCATAACCATCGCTTCTACCACGTTGCTAATTAAGTGGGCTTCAAATATGGCAAGTGCCATAGTTTCAACTTCTAAGGTAACGGCTACAGCGCAACGCAATTTATGGTACGCAAAAACAATCTCCCCGGTGGGTTTCTTTTGGCGTGGACTTCCCGCGCCCTCGGCAACCCATGTAGCAATAGGCTTTACGCTGGAAGTAGGTATACGCAAGCCGCCTTGGTGCGCCGTGCGCGTTACAAGCGGTAATATCATGCCGCTGTTTTCCATTTCCTCAATAATGCGGTTTAGCGTGGGCGTGGGAATAACCGATCCTACGTCCGTTGTGTGTGTCGTACCCTCCATCCTGTATTGCGTGGGTATCGCTGTACCGCGTAAAACGTGATTCATAAATGCGCGGCGGTATTCCATTGTAGCAAAACGGTCATCGTCCGCCGCGTCCTCATTGCCGCCGCTCATGTTAAGGCGGCTTAATACGCTTGGAGTGTTGCCGCCGCCCGTGCCGCGTCCTTCCGCTACGGAATTTCTTAACGCCGCCCGCCGCTGGTTAAGCTCTAACAAGCCGCGCCGCTCTGTTTGCAAGTTTTCCGCTTCTGTTTCGAGTGCGGACATTTCCGCATCGGTGGTTACTGTGTTAATCTCGGCGGCTATAGCGGTTAAGCGTTCTTCTATTTCCTGTCCGCGTCTGCTTGCCGCCCTTTCCTCATTGAAAAATTGCAAGTCAAGAGGAATTAAAGAGTTGTTTTTCATACCGTTGTACCTCCATTTAGTTTTAATTTTAAGGCTAATTGCCTTACTCTAAGCCCTAGCCGCTCCGACTGACTTGTAACGTAACTCCTACGCTCAATGCCACGGGCTGATATATCAGTATCGCCGTTAGCGGGTATGCTCACGGCGGACACGTCATATATTTTCTTTATTTTGTTAATGCGCCACGTTTTGGTAGCTTCGTCAAAGGTTTCATCTGCAATAGTGAACGCCCAAGACATTTTAGTTACAAGCCCCGCGCTTATTTCCTCGTACATTTCTTTAGCGGCGGTGCTTTTGGAGAGATCGGCATAAATAAAAAGCCCTTTGCTGTCCGTTTCAATCCCTAATGTTCCGTTAGATTGCCGCGCAAGGACTTTACCCCTATGATCGAATTGGAAAATTACATCGGATATATCCGCGCCGCTTAAAGCGTCCGGGGCTATTTCCTCATAATATTTTACGTCCCCCCACTCATAGAGTAAGTAGCGCGTAAAGGTTGTTGCATAACCTTCTACATAGTAATTGCTATCTATGCGCTTTTTGGTTGCGTCCCCTGCCAACGCTAAAAGCGGCGTTGCAAGGTTGCGGTATTCCCGCTCTTTTACTTTAGGCATTATTAGCACCCCCTACAGGAATTTCCGGGCTTGGCGTTGGCGGCTCGTCCGGGTTATCGTGTAATTTTTCAAGCTGTGAGTATTCCTTACGGATATAACGCTTTTCGCCGCCCTCTATGTGTTCCCATCCCCACAAGTCCATAACATCATTTATAGACATAAGCCCACGGTCAAACATTTGTGTAGACATTTGTAACCGTGTGCTATTGCTTGCGTACTGGATAAGATTAGATGCAAAAGTAATCTTGTTTCCAAAAGCAAGCTCACGCCGGGAAAATGTCATAGTTGACATTGCAAGCGATAACTGCAACGCGAACGGTGCTATTTTCCCTTCGTGGTATGCGTTCCATTGGTATTCATCGTACTTGTTTTGTAAAATAGCTTCGTTCGTACCAAAGTAATTAAATACGTTTTCTTGTATCTGCTTCATTTGTGCCGGGTTTACGTTTAGCGGCTTGCTGTCTATCGGCTTTACGTCCTCAAACTTGGCATCGTAAACTAATGCGCCGCCGTTGTTTTCCACGCCTAAATTATCCGTTCTGAATTTTTCCCGCGCCTTGTCTACGTCCGCTTCCTTAACGGCGCGTCCCATTTTTGCAAGGAAGCGAATAACGGCGGAATTTTTCAAGGCGTTAATTATGCCTTGGTTTTGGGCGTGTATCACTTGCATCGTTGGTTTTAATGCGGCGTTATCGCTTCCAAAAAAATCATCTTTGTATTGAAATTGAGTAACTACGCCCACTTTTTCAAACTCAATAGCCGCCCGCTTCCCATTGTTGAACGTGTAGCGTAACCATGCTACGCCGTTTACGTCCATTACTTCACAATTAGCCGGAAGCAAGGGGAAGTAACCCACAATCGCGCCGTAATCATCTTCAATAGGCACTATAAAAGCGTTGTTATTTACAGACAAAATTGTAGCAACCCTGTAAATAAACTGGCTTGTATTCATAAACGGATTAGGGCGGAATTGTAGCACGTTGTTAAGGCTCTGATATGCCGCGCCCTTTACTTCCGGCTTTAGCTTACTGCAAGCCGTGGCAAAGGAATGTATAACCGCCCTTACAAGCTCCATTTCATAAAGCCCGCCCTCAAAGGTTGTGTAGGCTGGTGTATATGCCGTAAACGCATGAAAGAAGTTATCTACTTCACGTTGTTTTTTGTTGCCAAAGACTGCATTAAATAGCCCCACGCCTTAACCCCCTTCATTTTTGAGATATTCCCCGATCTCATTCCAGTATTTTTGTCGAACGGTCATAGCGTCAATAACGGACACAAAGCCATCTATCCTTGCGCGTTGTTCAATTTTTACCGGGCGGACTTTTCGGGTTTCTGCATTTTGTTTCAAGGCAACATTAAGAAAATGCCCCCGCAAAAGATTATTGCCGGGGATTAAAAAATTACCGTCTTTTATTATTCCTTCAAACTCACGAATAACAGGCGTTAAATTTTCGCCTTGGTGAACATCGTCCATAGGGAAGCCGTGATCCTCCATATCGTCCACTAGATAACGTGCGCTGTAGCGGTCATAACCTACTTGCAAAACGTACATATTAAAATTATCGCGCAAGCCTACAAACCATTGTACAAGGTCTTTGTAATCTACATAGTTTCCGCCGCTTAATGTGACAATACCTTTTTTAACGAATATGTCATAGGCTACGCCGTCTAAGGCTTGCCCGCGTTCCAGTCTGTTAGCAGGCATAAAAAACTGGCAAAAGGTGTATAGCTTGCCCTCACGCTCAATAAGAACGCTTGCGGCGGTTAAGTCCGTGGTCTGTGACAAGTCTATTCCGCCCACGGCATAGCACCCCCGGAAGTCCTCCAGCGTCAACCCTTCAAGGCTTGCGCGTTCTACGTCCTGTTTGTCTAACCATGCAACGCTACTATTTTGCTTTATGTTGCAATACTTTGTTAAAAATTCCGCCTTTTTTGATAGGCTGTTTTTGGCTATTGTTATTTCCTCTTGGTAAAATTCTACGGAAACGGAAACGCCTAAATTTGGGTTAGACTTTTTGAGGGTATCAATACAACTCCAATTTGCGGCTACGTCCCATTCATCAATCATGTAGAGGATAGGCAAAAGCCGCCGCTCCCCGCTACTGCCTTTTAAGAAACTGGTTGAACGTGTCATAAGCTCGTCAAATATGCCATCGTCCTCATACCCTGCCGTGGATATGTTAAGGATCATAGGTTGCCGCCTTGCGCCTAAAGCGGACTTCATAACCTCATATTGCTTTAGTCCGCCGTCCCCGCGCCAACTTGCCAACTCGTCATTAACAACTAAGTGAGGGTTAAAGCCATCGGACTTTTTAGCATTAAACGCAAGCGGTCTTATGCTTGTGTTAGTTTCGGACACATAAATATCACTACGCCGCTTTTGTGATACTTCGCTTAGTTCCTCGTCTTTCAAAATCATTTGATGAAAGTTATTAAATACTATTGTTGCTTGGTCTAACTTTGGGGCAAGGCAATAAACCTTTGCGCCGTACTCGTCATCCATGTATGACATATAAGCAATGATAGCACTTGCAAATAATGACTTTCCATTTTTCCGCGCAACAACTATGAAAATTTCACGGAATACGCGGATGCTGTCCTCGTTTACAATGCCAAAAATTGCAGAAACGGCGGCTTTTTGCCAAAGTTCTAATACAAGAAGGTCATCGCGTCCCTCGCAATGGTGACAAAACATTTCTACAAACTTTATAGCCTTGTTTGCCTTTTTCAAGTCAAGGCAATAGTCCCCGCTCTCTAAGCCTTTTACAAGTATGCTGTAAATGGCTTTTATCCAAAAGCCTACTACAACGTCCCCGCTTTCAATCGCGGCGTGATACTCATAAATGTAGTTAGGGGCTTCTTTTTTCGGCTTTGCCTTAAATTCTACTACATTGCCTATAGCGTCCGCCCCCTTACTCACGCCGTAACGCGGCTAATTTGCTGTCTTTGCGGGCTTCCTGTGGGGCTATGTCCGCCAACTGTTTAATGATGGTTGTATGGTTGCGGGTCATGGCTATGTGCATCTCTACTTCCGCGCTTTGCTTTATGCCGTACTGGTTTGCGCCGTTCTTATATTCCTGTGTATAGCCCTCACGGTTAATAATTTCTTGCAACTCGTCAAGCGTAACCGCCATAAATGCGGCTATTTTTATGAGTGATTGGACGGCGGCTAATTTATTTTTGTCTAAGCTCTTAAAAACCTTGTTAAGTCTTAGCACTTCCTTTTTTATCTTTTCTTCTTTGGTTAATTCGCGCTTAGTAGCCATAAGTCCGCCCTCCTTTCCATAATATTACAACTTGGCGGTGTTCATTTTTCGCCTTGCCGCTTTTCCATTTTTTGGCGGTGGTTTGGCGGTATACTACACCCCCTACGCGCAACTGTCGGGGGAAAGTTATGGGGGCGGCTCGGTGCTGGGCGGTCACGCGCCGCCGCGAAAATGGGGGGCGTATACGATGTTGCCGTCCTCGTCATAGCTGTAGCCTAAGTCCGGCGCGTCCCCGCTGTGGTGTTCTTTGTTGTGACAATCTTGGCAAAG
>Ga0123352_10003827_pt1 | contig 21932 bp, 19 predicted proteins | sample TergutLab28metaG_FD_89700 | JGI IMG/M metagenome (GOLD analysis project Ga0123352, IMG submission 89700) | Labiotermes labralis P1 segment gut microbial communities from Petit-Saut dam, French Guiana - Lab288 P1 | ecosystem: Host-associated > Arthropoda: Insects > Digestive system > Gut ...
ATGATCTTCATTTAGAAATGATTAGAAATTCAAATAATGCATATTTGCGTATGGTGAATTTAAAATGTTGTTAAAATAGCAGTGAAAAATAACTTTTCAAATGTGAATAATGTCACAATCATAAAATTAACATTTACTAACCATTATTTTCAGTTTGCTAGGGCTGGGTTAATGTTTGAGATTTGACCTGTATGTACAATATATTTGCCAGTACTGTACTGCAATTTGAACCCATATCAAAGTTTATATTATACTGCATTGCTTTTTTGCAGGTTAGTGACAAGTAGTTGCTAGGGACACGACGCAAATCAAATATCCTTAACCACACTTCACAGTGGTGATGAGTCCTCTGTCACCCAGCTGTGAGCAGTCCTGACTGCATGTATCATATGTAATAGTGGGAAATATGAAAGGAGAGGAAGAAAAAGAAGAGGATACTTGATTTGCGACCTCGGATACAAGTCATAATGACGAAGGGCCTGATTGAACACAGTATTGACTTGATCTCAAGCCATTCCTTGCAATGAACGAAATATTTATTTTGCATGTTTAATTTTTCCCAAAATTTTTTACGGCGGTGCTTCAAGCAGAGCAATGTAAAAATAGTGAACTGTCAATACAGACTTGTATAATGTGGAACTTACAACACAAAAAAATACAAAAATTCCTGCCAAAAAATGTATATAAGGTCAGTACGAGTATACAGTAAACCAAGCTGCCGAGTTGGATCTCTTAATGTGTGTTGTTAGATGCTGGTAAGGATTATGAATATTGATCCTGAATTGTGAGTTTTGTGGTTAAAGTAACATGAGGATCTGTACATTATCCAGATCCATCTCAGTGTAGAATGGTGTCAGAAGTGGATTCTTTACATATTTGTTGATGTGAAAATTTTAATTTTTTGATCATGTCTCCTTTTTGATTTTGATTACAAATACACACCAGTATTTGTAGTAAAGTATTTGCAGGCACCATGTTTGGCTGGCAAAACAAGGACAGCCCTGTTTCTTAGGGCTTATGATGTTACATGGTTTTAGAGATAAGTGGCCTTTAAATTGCATCATGTTCTTGTGTGTTTTCTGGTATTAATATACCTATACTGTAGTTGTTACTTATCAGCCTTACCAGAGGCTGTAACTTGTATATCTTGTCCATGTAACCTGGCATATATTGTCATTAATATAGGCATTATACAGAATTTGCTTACACATTTCTGTCTTCAAAGTTGTGGGTTCAGTTGACATTATCTGTATCATTACTTCAGTAGTGACATATGAGGTAAACAGTTGCAGCCGTACGGGAACTGGAGACCGAAAAATTCATCAGTTCCTTGTTCCATAATTGGTTGGACACATATTTCATGTTGTTTTATGTACAGATTACTTTGAAAATGAGATTTCCAGCACATTTTTCAGTGGCTATTTTATACAAGAATCTTTTTCTCTTTTATTACATAAAATATGATAACAGTTTTTACATACAGCTCTCTTAAAAATTAGTACAGGTTGCACAATGTCTTCATCATTATCCTCAAAATCTTGACTATATGGATGAACTTCCATGTAATAATTAGACAACTGCTGTTCTGGGTGTAGTGGACCATATTCATGAGATGTGTCATTGCTTTCCTCCAGTGACATATCATTTGATGGATGGAAAATCTTTTAGTGTCGCTGCTGCATCATTCACTGGTATTTTTCATGCCACGTTATTAGAGTGAAAACAGGTAAATCATGAGAAGCCTCAGACCATATTTAGGAATTAAATATTTGCACCTAGGATCACAAGGTTTGCAGGTTTTTGCATTATATACCAACACATTAAGTTATTCCCTCATCTTCCTTACACCTATATCAGTCCCTGAAATGCACATTGTGTGGATGGTACGTGCATTATGTCTTTCCTCGGTCCTTAATACCTTGAAATGCACCATGGCAACTTTCCTATCCTTGTCCTTGCAAGTTTTGCAAACAGCCCTCCCTGAATTTCTTAGATCTGAAAAGAGAGTAAGGAATAGAATGTCCACCCAGGTGAAGAAATTGTGCAAGGTTTCTGAAGCAGGGTAAACATTCTGTTCCATAATTTTCATAACTAGTTAACTGGGCCTGCATCTTGAAAGAATGCTGGTAACATACCATTGTGTGTTACGAGTACTGGTAGTCTTTGTTGTGCATCCTAGTTATGTTCCTGGAAAAGTGGGCATACATCATAAAGGTGTAAATCAGAAGTGATATTCCTATATGAAATAATGGAATAGGCAGGGTTTAGGGGCAATCATACTAATGGCAGCCCCTTCCTATACATTGTGTGTGTACACATATAATTATCATATCAATATTGCTACCTTTTTATTTTATTTTATTTTATTTTATTTTTGGTTGGGGGTGCATGACAGCCCCCCAGTGGGCCAGGGCCTCCTCATTCACAAGGTTTCTAGATCACACACAACACACCACAGTCAGTAGGACTCCTCTGGACAAGTGATAAGCTCATCATAAAGACCTCTACCTGATAACACAAAACCCTCACAACAAACATTCATGCCTCCCATGTGATTCGAACCCACAATCTCAGAAGTGGGCGCAGACCTACGACTTAGACCGCGGGGCCCTCGAGACTGGCGTTACTGATATTAATGTAGAAATAAATGTAGAATGAACTATTAATTTCTAGCCTATTTAAAATGGAAAGGCATTGTAAACAACTTTTGTACACTTTCTGTTAAATGCTGGAAGAGACAGCTTGAGGAAGCTGATGGTGGTATCTGTGTAAGAAATGGTAGGGGAGTGTCAGCTGAGTCAATTTTTTTTTTGTGGGGGGTGGGGGGACAGTATGTCTGTTATGATTTGCAGGATGGGAGTTCCTGACTCAGCACTTTAATTTTTGTCAGCATCATCACAAATTGTACATAATAGTGCTGTTCACAGATACTATCAATCCCTTCACCTTTGCAAGCCACTTTATTACATTTAATCTCTTCAGTACACATTACCTTTCGCTGTTTTTGTTGGAGTTGCACTATAGGATGTAGCCATATGTTTGTCACTCATTTAATAAGAAGTACCAGTCAACCGAACTTATAGGGGACCCTTTTTTAATGATTACCTAGTTGGAGATTAGTAGCTTATCATGGATGGTATATGTTCCATATCATCTTTATCACAGGTATTCTAACTGCCATGAATGATAAAATTCACTCTCACAGACTACTACTCAGTCACTTTGTTACCACCACTAAGATTCTTGCTGCAAGTTACATTAGGGTTTAATTTGTGCCAATTTAATATATACAGGTTTTATGATGATTACACTCAGCATTGTATTATTTGTCATTGTCTCAGTTTTTTATTCCTGGACTGGGTGTGTCATTATGGCATTTGTAGGTTGGTATACATGTCTGCCTTAATAGTAGAGCTGCTCCAGGACAGATAAAGGACTGTTAAATAAAGACAAAAACCACACAATGTCAATCAGAACTGAAGGTGAGTGTACAGTGACTGACAGTTTACGTTGAGTGCATGCCTTGCGAAAGGGTGTTCGACAGAGAATGAGAGGTCAGAAATTAAGGAGTGATGTAAATTTGGTAATGGGCCTTAGAGCAAAAAATGTATAAAACAAGTGGGTGTAAAACAAGGGCTACTTGTATACGCAATGTAATGGTATCTCGAGTCTTAAAAATTGACGATCAACGCATATGTTGAGCAAATTATTCAAGTATTTCCATATTCGTTCGTAACTACAGACTATTTTCCAGTCATTAATAAGAAGAATTATGTGTGAGCCTTTGGTTCATGGTATATTTCTACATGTGATGTAAATTGTTTTAATTTCTCCTTTAACATGGAATGCAAGGTTTCACTGAGCTTTGAATACACAAATTTCTGCCTAATTATTTATCTCAAAATTTTTCCAACAACATGCACATACAATTTTAAAATTCTTATAAAATCAACTACATTCCAACATATTTTGGTGGTGGCCACCACCACCATCATCAGAGAAGATCCCACCTCCACAAGCCAGTACACCACTATTGCAAACTATCTTATCATGCACACAGAGTCAGATCTACTCTGCGTCCCCCGTCAACACAGAACATGATGAGCACAGATGTGCAGCACCCATTAAGCCGTCACAGGCCATAGAAATCCAGGATGTCAAAGTTGGCACTTGCACAGTATGTGGCAGTATGGCAACCATACAGTTATACTTGCAGTTATATAACACCCAAAGTCAGGATTAGTCCTGCAGAAAAGTTTCAATTAACCGTGCTTGAAAACCTGAACAGACAACTTATTCAAGTGTGTGATCATTATAGTTAGACATTATATCAGTGTGTGTGTGTGTGTGTGTAAATATAACACCAACCACATATGTCCTGGTGTGGTTGGTTGTATTGCCAAGTCTGAAGGTCCCATTAGGTAGTGCATATGCCTGTGCTGGACAATAGAGTGCATCAACCTCTTACATGTTTTGTCTCTCTACAAGTTGCAGGTTCATCTGGTAGTATTTTTCCCAACTATCAAGTCTTATACTTTTCTCACAAGGTTTTAGAAAGTCCTTGGTAGAGTTTATAGGCCCATACTCATGCCAGTTATTCAAAATAAGCATAACATATGCTAATTTAGGTTTGTTAGTTGTAATATATCTGACATTCTTTGAAGCGAGCTCTTAGCTGCTTGTCTCTCCCACATACAGCTTGTTGCAGGTGTGGCAAATTAATTTATAAACTCCTGAATTTTTGTATTTGTCCTGATGTTTCTTGGTCAGTAATCTAAAAACTGTATTGTTGTCTCTGAATGCTGTCTGCAAGTATAATTATATAGTTGCCTTATGCTAAATGTTCTGCAAGTGTCAGTTTCAACATCCTGGATCTCTGCAGTCCACAACGGCTTCAAGGGTGCTGCGTATCTGTGCTCGTGATGTTCTTTGTTGTTGGGGGACGTGACGTGGATTTGACTGTTTCCATGGGATAAGATAGTTCACAATAGTGGTGTTTTGGTTTGAGTAGGTAGTCCTTCCGTGGTGATGGTGGTGGTGGCCGTCACTGAAACGTGTTGGAATGTAATTTGATTTTGTGGAATTTTAAAATCTTATATACGAATTGTTGGAACAACTTTTAGATACATAATTTGAAATTTTTGTCTGTTTACACAGTCACTGTTGTATGTAAATTCCATAGTGCAGATTTATTATACTAGCTAACTAATATTACTCCTTCAGTTCTTCACATTTTTTTAATAATGTACATAAATGACTAAAATTAAAACAGTTTTTTGTATGGTTATTGATCAGGTTATAGTGGGATTTAAACATGCTTTTTTTTATGCCCATTGTTATATGTGGAACAGCTTAAAAAATATGTTGACATATGTGACAATGTGAGAAAGTCAGTGGCCTTATAGGGAGAACTGAAACTGTCATTGGTCAGCATATTTACAACTAATTGCAGATATATCATCAATTAATTACAGCTCAGTGATGGGACTAGGAGGAGTCTGTGTGAACTGTGGAATGAGTCTTGAGGTGTACTTCCTTGTGATACTATAATATACATCTAATTCTTGATATATGAATGCTTAGTTTATAAAAGCTTGCTTTAATGTACTTGACTTTCATGTTCTTGATTTCTGTAGCAATTTTTGCCAGAGGAAAATGTGCACCACTTCACTGAGTCATGTAGTGTAGTTGTATGCATGTATTACTTGGCAGCATTTTTGAAAGGTGGTCTATACTGGATTTGCTGTCATAACTTTGATGTATTGTGTTTTTCCTCACACATTGTGAGTTTTGTGTTCTCAGGCCAATCTGATTACACCAAAATACAAAGGTAAAATGTTGCAATAAAACTTAAGAGCTGTCAGCCACATCAGGTGGTTGAAAGGCAAATAAACCAATGTTTCAAGTACCGTCTCTGTCCTCATCATCAAAGGACTAAATCATTTCACTGATGACAACAGGAGAATAGTTTTCAAAACAGTGGTCTACTGGCCTTTCAGTCACCTGACAAAGCTTGTAGTCTGAGAGGGTTTTATTGCATGAAACCATCAGATTATATAGGTAAATTATTATCTGTATGCTTTTCAGTATCTCATTAACACAAGGGGACATGGAGATGAGGCTCTTAGCATTGGCACTAGATGAGCAGCCTTCTTTTAACACATTTACTGCCAAAATTATTGTCATATTTAATGGAGAGGCTTTAGTACTGTCATGTAAGTCATTTCAACACAGCTGTCCTTTATAACTTGAATTTCATCACATATGTTTGCCAATAAATATACTTTGCTTGTGAAGTCCCGTATCGATTATTATGTACTCCCAACTTACTTACTTACTTACTCCATGGAACAGGGTCCTTCTTGAGAAGCTAACCAGTTCATATCTAGTCAAAAAATTCCCCACATTTTATGGAACCCAGTGTTTTTTCTTCCTTTATTTTCCTTACCTTTGTTCTTACATTTATTATGCACGTGTTTAGTCTACAAAATAGGAAGGCAGTTCAGGGGGGAGATGTGGTACTTCTGTGAAGTCATGTCCAATCATCTCAGGTGTACAGTATTGTCTTAAGCTTTAGGTTCCTGTGACTGTGCATCGTTAGCAAATTGTGAAGAGAAAGAGAAAACCAACAAGATGCGACAATCAGATGTTTATTATCAACACTTTCTCAACATGTTTTGGGCATCATTATGCCCATCTTCAGGAGAACAAAGACCGTGTGTTACTGCATGCGGTGTGCTGCACTGGTTCTGCTGGATGTGGTTGGTAGCGGTTGTGGGGCGCTGCGTTGTAGGGTGCGAGCACTGTGAAGGTTACTGATCGACTAGCTAGTCGAAATGGTTTTCTAGTATTCTTCCTCAGTTTTTTTGGGTGTCTGGGGGAACAGGAACAAGAACTCCCAGACACCAATAGAACATTTCCAAACAATTTGGCATTTGTTCCACAAGCATGAAACTTTTTGGGTGAGAATTTGCTTTTTTGACAGGACATGTGGAGGAGCATGGGTTTCAGAAATATAGAACTGGATAAATTGCTGGTTGGTGTGGTGGTGATGTGATGACACTTCAATGACTACTGCTTCTGAAATACTTTGCTGTTAATAATATTGCTTGACTCTGTGGATCTCCACATACACTTCCCCATATGCCCTCATGACATGCATAGGGACCATGTTTACTCTTGGCTGAAAGTAATGGTAAAATACATTCATATTATAGTAAGTAAACACATTGTGTTAATACACTTTAAAATATGCATATAATATTTAAAATACAGTGTGAATCGCAAGGGATGGAACAACGATGGTAACAAAATGGGTGCTGTGCTGTGCATACAGGTAGCCAGTCACAGTCCAGGAGTGTCAAGTCATTGGGTGGTGGAAACAAGAGTAAAACTCCATCTCATGGATGTGCTGGAGATAAAACAGCACTTCTGGCAGCCCCACTACATGGAGAGTACTCCTTTCTTCCCAATACTTTGTTACTGAAGCAGGTCGTTTGAAGACCATCAAGGTGTCACTCAGTTGTGGCGCTTGGACATTTATGTGCAATATAGAAAGGCAGTTGACACGTGTGAACCAGGTGAGGTGTCTTTATACTGTTGACAAAGAGTTTGAAATTGAAATTCTTTCTGTGGCTTGTGTTTACATTATTTTGTGATACTTAATGTCATAGGAAGGAAGGCAGATGGTACTGGTGTGCAGTGTCACAGGCAGTGGACACTTCCAAGGATATGCACATCATACTGGACTCAGGCCAGTTTGCCAGACAGGCACAGCAGACCAGTGCTGTGATATGAGTGGCCCTAACCTCAGTACACCACTCCCTAATGAGTGGATTAAGCAAGCCAACATCACCTGTCAGGCAACTTGTCATTTATTTAATCCATACAATGAAAACAGGCCAGTTCAGACAAGTCATGGTGGACAGGTAATATTAACTTAAAATGTAATTAATTTGTTGCCTCTTTCATCTCATGTTTAAAGAGAATTATGCCATCATTCAGAGAGAATTCATTATTGTTCCTAGTGTTTGGGCTTACCTTAGTCATAGTCATGTACGAAGTATTGCTGTTAAGTTATTGAAAATATTCCTTTATACGTACAGTTCGTGAAAGGGGTCACCAGGTCACCATCTTCAGGATATTCCCCCTGAGCAGCTGTACACATAGCACAGTGATGCTGGGACTGTCAGAAACATTTATAGTACTCCCCATTTGGAATACCATTCAGCAATGCTGTCACACTTTTGTCAAGACATTTGATACCCTCAAATCTTTATCCCTTCAAAGTGCACTTTAGTGCTGGAAAGCCGGAAGTCATTGGAAGCCAGCTGTGGTCAATAACGGGGGTGATCCAGAATTAATTGTCCAATGTGATGTGGCAGGAGACCAAAATTTAATTGGGAGATACATAATTAGGGCCATTCAATGGACATCATTTGTAGCTAGTTGATCTGTGCACTGTCGCGTCTATAATTGATGGCTATTGTCGGTAGCGTTTCCTGCCTACCGTGGCTGTTTCCAGCATAAAATGGGGGCATAATATGTGATTTATGACTCTGTTATTGAAATCATGAGAAATGGGGAAGTTGTGTATTGTGCACAAGTACCTTGAAATATATTTCAGGTTTGTGTGGCCGATAGCGAATTTAATCTGTGATCACGGAGTGGTAATCCGTGACTAGGACGGACCACATGTTGATGTGCCACCAACTTCATTAAAGAATTGAATGTGACTGCGAGTATAAGAATCGAGACTGTTCGGTAGTGTGTGTGGATGTGTATGTGTGTGTAAAATAATAGTAATATGTGTGGAAAGAACCACGCTTATCACATTTACAGGTAGGAAAAGAGGTATAAACGCAGGAACCGGGGTCAAAAATGTAGCAGGCTAACACAAGTGTCGCTGTGGTCGTTGCGAGATGTAATCAATGGTTGCGAATACGATTAGATGGCTTCAACAGACGTGAGGTATTATTCAGTTGTCCGTAATTAAAGACACTTCGTTTGGTATTCACTGGCGTGTATTAGTTCAGTGCTTTGTTTAGCGCTTCAGTATGGTGCAATAAAGTTAGCCAAATTCGTATTTTGGTTGAACTTCTGTAGGTGGGCTTGGTATTCAGGAGGTTAAGTTGTATTAGTGCTGTAGGTTTCTCGAGGTTATGTGAGTGCGGTAGTTAGGGTTATAATATGGTACAGCACATCCCATTTCATGTCTCTCACAATTTCGAATTTATAGTGTTTACAAAATTCAGCCAACCGTCGTATGGTACAGCAGTGAAATGTATGGTCATTATCACTGGCACAGATGCAGTGAACCAGGTCGCCTGTTTGTATTTTGTACTGGGGGTCCTCATTGTGTGACTTGCTTCATTTAACCCTATTGGCACCTAGAATTTTGAGGTGGCTGCTATATATTTAAAAAAAAATTGTCGGCCACAGGTCATAATTACAAATAATTAAATGTAATGCATTTTGCATTATGCATATTCCCCACTTAGACCACTTGTTATAAAACATTGTTATTGCCATATTCCTACAGATACAAGAGATACATTTCATTGATCCATAAAAGCACCTATAAGCGGCACTGGATATGAAACTTGTCATTGATTGTCCTAACTAAATAACTCTATCCAGCATTTCCATATTCCATGTTTTCCTTCTGTTCTGAAAAGTGTCATGTTCATACAATTACATGTAATACTTCAGTCCAGTAGGTACTGTGGCTCTTTATCCAAGGTAAAGTAGCTGCAGCATTAATGTGGGAAAGCCTTTCTGAACTTTTTGAAGAGTGTGAATTTTCACTGAACTGTCAACCTCTGTACTGGCATTTTTCTCTTACATTGACTTAATTCAAGGCACATATTGTAATTGTATGTGTATTTGTGTTGAATATAACAGTCATAGATGTTACTTTCATTGTTCAGACAGAATAAATCAACATAATTTGTGTCTGATTGACAGCAACTATACTGACAGAATTGAAAGAACTCACAAAGAACAGTGACATTTTCTTTGAAGTATGAATTTCATTGTTTCAGATACTGGAAAGAATGCTGCCTGTTATCTTTGCTTTTCTACGTACATATGCTCCATATGTGACACTGCCTGTTGCTGCAGTGGTTGGGATCATTGGGTACAATCTGGAGGGCTTCATCTCTGACAAATATACACCATATCAAAAGAGTGTAGAAGAAAAAAGGGAAGACAGATTAGTGGAAGACTACTTAACTAAAGATACAACAAATGTGGACAGTTTGAAGGAGAGGAAGTTCGTACCTCGTTCAGTATTTGAGAAAAATGTTTCACCATCTCTGAGTAGTAATGAAACAAAATAATAGTAGGCTTGCATAGATTCTGAATTTTGTAGGTGCTGTAGTTGTACATAGTTTATGCTTATTTGTAGATATATTAGTAATTTATAAAAGCATGTTTTTATGCTATCAGATGTTGTTTCTGGGTGGGCAGTGTCATAAAATTTTCATAAAACGTGTTTCACCATTCTGTCTAATACACCAGATTCTTTATTTCACTTCCTGTTATAATGCTCAAAGTACACGATAATTAAATGACAATAATTTTGAAAAACAAATATCATAAATTGATGCCATTATCCGTAGTAATACAAGGTGCTGGTGTGTCACATTTTTGTACAGAGACTACTGAAATGTGTATTGACATGAGAATTGAATAATTTGAAATTGATATGACAAATTTGCTCAGGTGTTTGGTTATCAATGACAGTTGCTGAATTTAGGAACCTTTGAAATAATCCATCAGTGACTGCAAGAAACAGTGACCTTGTAGCCCCCGCCATGATGCAGCATTTGTTGTTAAAGCCTTGGAGATATCAGTAAAATAGCGGCTTCAGTTTGCATATCAATGAAAAAGTGTTTGATGATAGAGAATAGCATCATGTATCGAGCAACACAAAGCAGTTCTTGTTTATGCAACCAGCAGCTGTACCCCCTACTGCCTACAGACTCTCCTGAAACCACAGCTCGGGTTTGCTGAAAAGTGCCTATCGTGAGTGCTTGTTAAACAGACAGGAACAAAGTAAGAATTACATTTACGTACTTCTGTTCACAGATCATGCACCTTTTTCAAGAAGTGGAATTAAAAACACAAAATGTCCATAATTGCATGGATGAAAATCTTCATGCTAACAAAATTCATTATTTCTAGCATCAGTTTTCCCCCAAATGTGTGTATGGATGAGGCCCCTAGGTGACTATTTAAATGGTCCACATAAGTTACCTCACCAGCTCACTACTGTGCCATATTATGACTGCCTTTGGGAACAGCTGCCATTACTATTGGCAGAGGTACCAGGTGGGTAATACTGCATATGATGAAATACATGTCCATTACAGTAAGGTAGTTCCTGATCACTTGTTTACGATCGGCCTTGAGTGACTGTTGGGTTGAAGCAGACCTGTATGATGGCCACCAAGACCTCTTAGATATTAAACCATTGGAACATTATTTGTGGAAACACCAATATGTTACAGACTGTGAACGAAGTTTCTGTATGTGAGAGAATTGGTACCAGCATATACTGCATCATGCTGACAGCATGCTATGCAATTACAAAGCTTGATATTAAATGCAGAGCACACTCTGTCTTAAGCTAAGCTCTACTGTGTATTGCATGCAGTAGCTCTTGGCCCAGACATTTACTGTGATTTATTTTCTCAAATTGGGAAGGTAGTTATCCTTTGTTAAGGTAATTCACATAATTAACATTGGGTCAGAAATGAAATTTTATTTATTGCTGCTATAAGAAGAAGCAAGCTTTGTTGTATCAAAAGTTGAATTGTTGTTTCGGTTTTCTCTGGAACAAAATGTTCTGAAAAGAAAGTCAAAGTTTGCTGTCTTCTGGGGTGTGATACCATATAGTCTGGTAGAAATTTACCAAACTACAATTACTTGCTTACTTACTCCATGGAGCTGAGTCCTTCTTGAGAAGCTAACAGGTTTTCAGTTAAGCAAGAAATTTCTGGAATTTTGTGGAACCCAAAGGTTCATTACCACAGTCACAAGTGCCCACCACCTATCCCTATCCCAAGCCAGCTCGATCCAGTCCATGCCCTCACATCCCACTTCATGAAGATCCAACTTAATATTATCCTATCTATGCCTGGGTCTCCCAAGTGGTCTCTTTCCCTCAGGTTTCCCCACCAAAACCCTGTAGAAACCCCTCCCCTCCCCCATACATGGTACATGCCCCACACATCCCATTCTTCTCAGTTCTATCACCTGAACAACATTGGGTGAGGAGTACAGATCATTAAGCTCCTCATGATGTAGTTTTCTCCACACCCCTGTCACCTCGACCCTCTTAGGTCCAAATATTCTCCTCAACACCCCATTTTCAAACACCCTCAGCCTACATTCTTCCCTCAACATCAGCAACTAAGTTTCACACCCATACAAAACAACAGAAATTATAGTTCTGTATATCGTAATCTTTAAATTTTTGGATAGCAAACTGGAAGACAAAAGATTTTGCACCGAATGATAATAAGCATTCCCTGACTTCAATCCGTTCTTAATTTCTTCCTGAATAGAATTTTGAATCATTAAGGTTGTTCCCATATATTTGAACTGTTCCACTCATTCAAAGTAACTCATCAGTCTTTATATTATGACTTCATCCTGCATTCTGATCTCAAGATATGGCCATGTACTTAGTTTTATCAGCATTCATTTCTAGTCCATCTCTTGACTAGCAACTACTAAGACTTCTGTGTTTTTTTTTAATAGTATGTACACTTCCACCCAACATCAACATCATCAGCATAAACTAGAAGCTGATGTGCACCATTTAATTTCAAATAGTCTTTGAATGTTATATTTCGTGTCAATGAAATTGCCAGCACTTATTGTCATTATGTTTATGTATAATGACTGATAGTTTGTCCCAACTTTTTTCCTTCCTAAACCCTTGCCCCAAGTGGAAAATCACAGAATGATACAGAAAATATATGTATAATGTAACCCTGAGTTGCAATGAGGTCTTTGCCATGCAGACTCCTCTCGGTTGGTAGTACCATTTAACCCACTGGGTCACATGTTGCATTGTTCATAATTGTATGCAGAATGTTATTACTGTTACTAGGGTCTGTAATTATGAATCTTTGAAAAAAATAATATAGTATTTATGTGCTGATAATTGTGCATGTTGAATTTGGCAGTCATGCATAACCTCAAATATTTGCACTGTTGAAATATTTTGTAATTGCTGACTTACAAACAATATTGCATACACAATTTGTTGGTATGTTAATAATCTCCTACAATTAATATCTAAATTTAAAATATTACAGTTGGGCATTTTCTTGTTCCTTTATTATGCATAATGTAAGTCATATGAAACGATTTAATAACTACATAGGAATGTTATGTAACATGAATAGTACCTTACTGGATTATGTCGCACCACTACAACAAACCCACATGAGTATTTATTTTTTTTAACCCTGTTTCTCTGCCTTATTGCTTGTAATTCTCTTGTAAACTGCATGATGTTTGGAAAAAATGTCTGTGATATGAAATGTGTTTTGATTTTCTCCAGAAGTTTTGTCTGCAACTTTTCCCAACCTAAGAAAAATTCAGTGAGGAAGTGTCAGAAATTTACCTAGTTCTTTGTGTAAAGTACAGTACCTATTATTTTTGTGCGATATTAACCACACTTGATTTTACTGGGCATCTTTAGTAAAAAATACCCAGTACAAAATTTCGTGAAAATCATTCAGCATAGGCTGAATGGATTTTTAAATGAATTCTTAAATACATGGTGTGCAACTGCATGCAACCTGCCAGTTAATGTCAAATGGCCCACTGATCATATTCAAGTTACAGAGTGTAGTATGGCTTACTGTTAAAGAATTTCTGGTTACAAAATGCTTTTCAATACTAGCTTAATCACTTTTGACCCAAAAATTTCAGAAGGGTTGTGTACATAAATCCAAGGTTGTTAATATTTCTGTGTGTAGAGTTGATGGTATTTGTTTTCATTAATGGTACTGATACTTGGAGCTGCTACATTTCATAGTCCTCCCAACAGTTGTACCAAATTTGTAGATGGTAATGTGTGAGTAGATACTGCCAGGGTTCAGAATGCTGTTGGGAAAATTTGGCTGCAACAGACAAAAATTGTATCTCAGACTGCTATTGCATCAGATCAGCACCTTTGAAGTTAAATGAGGAAACTGCACAAATTGTACACAATTTGATGAGTTCTAGTTTATTTCATGACTGACTTCTGACTTGTTTTATTACAGTTAGTGATGGTTTACTCATTAAGTTTGTTATTTAGTGTGGCACTATATGATTGCTGTAAGTAATAAAATGGAAAGTGATTATGGCCCATTTTAAAACATTGTCACAGCATTTATGTAGGACTGGAGCGATCATAAAAATCATAATTTAGCTTCTCTCTTCACCAAGATTTGAACCTCTGATGTCCAAACATACAGCAGAAAGCAAACCAGGACATCTCGGCATATCTGACCTCACGGTAACAAGATAAGACGCTGGTGTCACTCATGCCAAATGTTCCACAGTCAAGGTGGCTGTATTCAGTGTGGATTATGCTCTGTGACCTCTGACAAAGTCATAAAATGTTAGCTGTGAAATAAAAGGCAACCACTGTGGTTCAGAGACCATTCCAAGTTATAGTCCCTGTCTACATTCATCATTGCTATCCTCTAACTGGTAAAAATGGAATCCTGTCCCCACCTAAGAAGTGGGCCCCTGCACGCTTATCAGGTGCCACTGATTATGCAGACAAACTGTCAGTTGTATTCGTACTGTACCAGCTGTCATCTTTATCCCACCCCATTGTTGAATGTCGGTGAGATCGTGCTTGACAGCCTCAATCATCAAAGTGAAGTCCTTAATTTTTGTCAGACAGGCAGAAATTAATATTGTCAAAAGGTGATATCTAGAAGCACTTAAAAAAGACCCTCCCTTTTGTAACTGGCTCATGGAGCCTTGAGTAACACACAGTAATTAATACAGTGCATATGTTATGTTCTGAATCCTTTGCTGCCCTTTACCAAATCACTGGTGTTTGAGTGGCCGATGGTTAAAAATGGTTGTGCAGCACTGTTCTAGAGGCACTACAGTCAGTTTACAGTATGACAATAATTACTAATTAGTGGAAAGAATGGGCATGTAATGTATTCTCTATACTACATCATTTGGTTTGAGAAAACTATTGAGTATATTTACTAAGAAAGAAATCCACCATTATCACTTTAACAGAAGACTGCTGCTTCAACTTTCATGGAAAAGACAAAGTGTAGCTTCTTGTTGATTTTCAGTGTAAAATTACTGTAAGCTTTCATCACTTCCCAAATTTTTATTATGGTATCTATGCATGTACTTACACAGGACAATTCAGGAATCTGCATAACTTCATACTTATGTTGATAAAGTGATTTCAAATAAAAGGGAAGTCCAATTAACGTGGGCCGAGTTCAGGAAGTTTGAGTCATGACACTTTGAAAGTAAGATACAGCTGTACCAGAAGTGAGTGTTTTTAATGAAAAATTCTCATGTAAAACTAAAATAAGTATTATTCAGTAACAAGGTGTCTTACAAAACTGTTCACTGGGCATCTGTCACTTGAATGCACATATGAGCATGACAGATTATTGAAGTGGTCAACAGTGCTGTGCATGACAAGGCAGGGAGTCAATACTGTGTGACCAGATCCCTATAAGGGTTTCACATAAATGTGATCCATTGTTTTAGAATTAAACGTTTGCAACTTTAAAAAATAACAGTTTACTGAATGTTATGCTTTTAGCATTTTGTTTGAAATTGATTATGCCAAAGGGGCTAATGATAATACATGGGCCAAAATGTGTATGTTAATGTGAAGTGCAGTAGTGTGTAAAGTGCTGGTAGGTTTATGAGTGCTGAATTGTAGAAATGAAGTAGATACCACAGAAAATGTATAATTAATAGTGATCTGTCAATCGAAAAACAGTTAAGGGCACAGATTTCCAGTGTTCTTCATCTTGCGTCCCACTGGTCATGTGGTCAAAAACTGTAGTTCAACAGTAGTAAAAAAAAAATCCCCCACCCACCCACACAAGTCTGTTTTGCTCATTATGTACATTTGATATTATATTAGTCATTAGTGGAAGTTGTTACTTTCAGGACTTCATATCCCACCCACTGAACCACTTTACACACAATGGACTAGGTAAATGTCGTAAAGAGGGGAATGCAGTAGGCAACATATGGCTACATACGTGGTTAATTGCATCTGGATAATTCTGGGTTTCAAGCGAAAACGACCCATACTGGTGATAGTGGACACCACCTTTTCCAATCAGTGGGTATCTAGATCCTGGTTGGGGCAGCCCATTTCCTGTGTAGAACTGAACTCCTGGTTGATCCGAGTAGATTTCCAGATAACGTCCTGATTCAGGGTGTACAACTCTGAAATTACATGAAATCAAACCTTGAAAGCATTTTTCTGAACCACTCACGTTTCATTAAACTACAAACTTCATTGACCAAAAAAATATATATTTTTTTTACTGTATACAGGGCCTTTCCAATGTCACCACACCAAGCATGACAGTTTTATCACTGTAGAACACATCTGCATCCACGATATATATATAAATCATCCACACAATTCAACAGCTTTATGTTATCAGCATGTGAAAAACTGAATTTTTTGCTTTTATCTCAAAGATTTTTTAATGCTGCTGTAATATGTTTCATATAAGGGAGCACTGTAATATAATCATCAGTTACTCTTTTTCTTTTGTGCCATATGATGACCTCATATAAATTGATATAATCTCTGAATTATACCAGTTTATTACAGAATAATTTAATGCACTAACCATTATTGCTACTATTTTCCGTGAAATAAAACAGAAAAAAAAGGAAAACCTTGATTGTAATGGTTTATTTACTGTCACAATGTCCATTGCGTAGATTATAGTGTTAGGTGGCCAGATGTTTGTACCTGTGACTATTTTAAGCCAGTAGTCCCAAAAACGATAAGGAGGCATTTTGGTATTTCATGAAAAACTTCAGCTGCGATAGTTGGTTTCCATACCAAGGTTCAGACCTCCCAAACGGCAGCAAGAGTGCCAACGTTGCCAATGTATATTATACACCATCAAGCTTACTCATGTCACCTAACACATTACCTGCATATTAATGCTAAATGATCTATACCAGTTTTTAATTGATTTCCAAAATCCACAGTGAGTTGAATTTACTACTGCCACTTAATAATTTTCTTCCATCAGTCCACACAGACATTAACTTTTCAACTGACAAAGTAGAGAAGGTTTTACATAATTTTACCTGGATACCAACATAGGACTGCCACATCCATCTCTGTGAATGCAGTAATTGTTATCATAGCCACCTCTCTTTTGTATCAGTGGGCCCAACTTATGTGGAGTATAGAACTCTAGGTCTGTACCAGCAACATATGCGACTTCACCTGAAATCAAGACACGTTTCAACCTTCATTTGGTATAATTTCATGGTTATGTAAAGAACATTGTATGAATTATTGTAAATCACATACACAATATATTATCATACATGGTGGAAGACAAATACACCTCATAAAATTGACAGTACAATCAAACTTGGTTATAAGATCACTGAAGGGACCAAATAAATTGTGCTGTTAGAATTGTGTGTCGCTCTAAGCGTTGTATGTGGCAAAAGTGAAGGAAAGATTTCAAGACAAAATACAGGCCTGTAGGAATGTCACTTAAATGTTTACACTGTGGTATATTTTAAACTTAAATTATAATTACAATTTAGAAAGAACAAAAGTTACTCTTCTGTAATTGGAAGTTTCCATACAGGCTTACACTAAAAAAATGCATTCACTAAAAAAAATTTAACATTTACGCAGAACAAAAATTATCATGAGAACAAGACTGCTGACTGGTACACTGTCACTTCTCTGTTGCCTTAATCACTTGTGCAGTGCCTTATTGACATCACTTCATTAAGGCTTTCAGAAACGCTTTATTCTCAATCTGTTCTGTTCAAATGCACTAATAATTGGTTCTGTTCATCCAAATAATATTCATTGTCGAATTTACAAGACCAAATTCCTGACACATGTCAGCTTTCTTTACACTGTTTTCTATTTCTTGTGACAATTTAACTTTTTCTTCAGTGTCCATATCTTTCTTTTGTTTGTGACTAGTCATGTTATCAATTCACCAGTCTCCTGTTAACTGAAAGAAGTAGCAAAGTAGAGGGTAACATTAAGCATAGTTACTGCTACTGTTGTCATTCTCCAGGCCTGGAATTTGTGTAGCTACCTGAACAATTATAGGGCTTGGCTTGTCAAGGTTGGGGAGAGGGTTGAACTCTCAAAATAGTCTCCCTCTTGGATGATTGTGTTGGGACAGATGGTTGGCAATGATGCTATATCCAAGGTAGATGATCTTATGTATGTTGTACTAAGCAGGGCAGAAAACACATGCTTATGGGGAATTAGTTGGTACCACAGAGTGTACTTGTTAAGGTAGACTGTAACATACACAGTATTGATTCAACTGAAAAATGAATACCATCCTGACTGTCACACTTATATGTGGGTACTAAACAGAATAATATATCAAGATGCACTGCAGTTAGTGTTATATGTGAGTAAAATGTCTGTGCCACATTCCTTGCTGTTGTTTCCACAATATGAAGAGCAGTACTAACATAGAGCCTCCTATTTTTTGCTCAGAAACTATAATTACAATTACAATGTAGTTTACATACATCAAGGGTATATCCTTCACAGAGTCCTCTTCATTATCAACACACTTATTCCATTTTTGTGTGAGATGATGTATGCCTGTCACATAAAATTCCTTGCTGCAGTGCCAGAGCTCTTTAGCACACCATGTTTCAGGTTGCCATCATCTGCAAAATGGTTTCCTCCAAGTGCATCCTTCAAGGGGCCAAAAAGTTGGAAGTTGGAGGGTGCTCAATCGAGATTGTAGAGAGGATGTGGGAGAACAGTCCAATGCATTGTTGAAATTGTCTCTCTTATGTGCTGTTTGGCATTGTTATGCAGGACGATGACTTGATTCATCTTCCTGTTTGGCTGAACCCTTCAAATTCATTGCTTTAACTTCCTTAATGTCCACACATATCACTCTGAATTGACTGTGGCACCTCACTGCAAGAATTCTACTAACAAGATTCCTTTCCTCTCCCAGAAGATGCTACCCATGACTTTACACAGCGAAACCTGCATCTTGAATTTTTTTTGCATGGTGATGCCATTCCATTGATTGTCTTGTTGTCAGCATCTCTTTCTTTCACACCATGCTGGAGAAGTTCTGCACAAATGTTATTTTGAATTTTTTGTATTTTCAGCACCAACCTTAAACAAACTTTTCTGTAGCCAAGTTCTCTGATGAAGGCAATGGCCACTGGTTTTCCATTCCCTATTGCAGCACACTGTTTACTTGTGAATTGTGGTCACCCCAAATCAGCACATCAACACTGTCTTTGGTCTCTGTCGTCACTGCTGTGGCTGGTCAGCCACTGTGGGCCTGTCACCAATGTCATTTTCAAGGCTCTTAAAACAACAGACCCAGTATCTAACTGAGCTAACATCTATGGCATTATCACCACATACACTCCTCAGATGTAAATGAACTGGAATGGAGCTGTCCGCAGTAAGAAATTCAATCACCACACTCTGCTTAGTACATATTTCCACTGTTTTGCACTGTTGCTGTGTTGAACACATGGGACTGACTGCAGCATTGATGATCCTGGTGGAGCTGGACAGTGTCACTATCCAGTGAGTAAGGCAGGAAACTCTACCCAGTATCACGTTCCCAAGAAAAAAATAAGAGGCATTATTTTTGTACTGACCTTCATATATGGATCATTGAATAGGTGGTGTGAAATGCTCTGGTCTTCACTATTGTGTCCTCTTTCCTGATAAATGTCTTTGTACTTCTTAATGGGGTTGTCCTCAATTGACAAATCACAGCCCTTTAAATTGTGATATGCATCCATTCTTTATCCACATTAAAAAGCGTATACTATAATTAATCAAAAGTTACAGTTCTGTACAATGTTTGGGAAAACAGTCATGTCTCATAAGACATTTGAATTTTGCAACATCTGGCCGTTGAGAAAGTAAAGTTATTCTAATCTACAGGATTCAGTTGAGATAGAAAGTGCGCTGCTTGTGATGGCACATTGGTAATTCAAGATGACTACACAGGTGATACTGATCTCCACTTTAACAGCAATATGTAACTGATTACTAGTAAAAGGTGACACACACCTTCCATTCTATGAAAACTGCTGCAGATAACCTCTCTCTGCCCTCAGAGGGGCAACATAACGTATGAACAAATTCTGCACCAATTTCTACACTTCTGTCTCAGTAACTGAAACATTTTCTCATGCCGAATGTTCAGGAGAGCTTCATTACTGTAAAGGGTTATTCTTTATAATTTTTCCTTTCAGTTTCCCTCAGATAAGAATCGAAGTAACTATGAATGGGGGATTTAAGAGAAAAGATTCTTGTTCTGATTATCTGTTCTTAAATGCCTCACACATGTACTTGTCAGCAGTATGTTCTGTAGCATTCCTTAAATACCCATATTATCTTTCTTCAATAGCTAAGTGGCTGAAGAAGTGACTATGTATGATATGCGGTGAATTCATAGTTTCCTGAAAAAGTATTTGGTCCTTGAATTTCCATTATTCACAGTATTGAATAGAACAGAATAGAATAGTAAATGGGTTCAAGCCCTTTCAGTCCCGGTGCATGTTGGCCTTTTTTAGACAAGCCCTTTATGTCCCACAATCTGATGTCCAAGTCATGGGAGTCCTGTTCCTTTACTAAAGTTTCAGATTGCCGCCAGACTTAGACTTCTAACGTCCTCTGGGTTCAAGAAAAAGGAACCCTAATCGAAGCCAAGGCTTCACACTCACACAAAACATGGGCTGAGGTTTCTTCCTCTGCTCCACACCTTCCCTACTTAAGGGACTGTCGATCAGCCCTATTATGTAGAGATATCTTCTCAGGGTAGGAGGCCGGTAACAAACCTGGACTGTGTCCTGTTAAAGGACTGTAGCCTGGCCATAGCAGTTAGACTAAGGATTGAGATCAATTTTCAAGCTTGTCTCTGAGTAGTGATCACTTATGGTATACCAAGCCCCTTTTTTTGCATTATGTAATGGCATGATTATTTCATTGCTCTGTATTCATAAATTGTACATACTGATGTGTCACAAATATACAAGTAAAACCATGTCCACCTGTTTATGATACACAGCAGCATTGTGCACATTGTGCGGCAACTACGTGCACAACTGAATTCTTGTTGCATAATCTGGTTGTTTAAGCGAATGTACAACCACTACTTTATCTGGGCAAAATTCAGTCTTGTGGCTGTGAATACAGTTGCCAACAAAACATGTTTCTTATACCCAATGTGTTTTAATGATGTGCAATGGCTGATACCCGAACATGTATGAAGGTCTTGCACATTTTCTTCACTTAACACATTCCTCATGGCATCCTTTTAGGCAAAAATTGAAACCATTGACAAGCTTTGTGGGAACTCACTACTGTGGGCATTTGTGGGTGAAGCTCCAGATGCACTTTCTGTAAGTGTTCTGTTTTATTATGGATTTTGGCTAAGAAAACTCACTGTTGAATCATATAAAATATTGTTAAGAATAACAGAATTCAGGCTGTAAAGAAAAAAAAAAAAAAAAAAAACTTTTTCTGTTGGAACACAATTATTTTAGTATAGATATTGATATGTTATGTTGTATGATTGTTATTTCTTTATTTTTTTTGATTTGTATCATTATTTCTTTTACCATTAACAATAGGGTATATGATGCATGAGAGGATATAGTAAAATAAAATCTATTGCTGTACA
>Ga0123352_10003828_pt1 | contig 21931 bp, 4 predicted proteins | sample TergutLab28metaG_FD_89700 | JGI IMG/M metagenome (GOLD analysis project Ga0123352, IMG submission 89700) | Labiotermes labralis P1 segment gut microbial communities from Petit-Saut dam, French Guiana - Lab288 P1 | ecosystem: Host-associated > Arthropoda: Insects > Digestive system > Gut ...
TGATTTGTACTCCTCACCCAATATTGTGCAGGTGATAAAATCGAGAAGAATGAGATGGGCTGGGCATGTGGCATGTATGGGTGAGGAGAGGGGGGTGTATAGGGTCTTGGTGGGGAAACTGGAGGGAAGGAGACCACTGGGGAGACCTAGGCATAGATGGGTGGATAATATTAGGATGGATCTGCAGGAGGTGGGATGTGGGTATATGGACTGGATTTGGCTGGCCCAGGATAGAGACAGGTGGCGAACGCTTGTGAGTGCGGTAATGAACCTTCGGGTTCCATGAAATGCGGGGAATTTCTTGACTAGCTGCAAACCGGTTAGCTTTTCAAGAGGGACTCTGCACCATGGAGTAAGTAAATCATGTACACAGTACTGTAGCATTTGCTGTAATATTGAATTTTTGATAGTAACAACGTGTCAGAAATATGCAACTCTCTGTATATTAATACAGTTTTTGACCAAATGTTCATGAATCAGACATCATGATTTATGTTGAGAGATGTGAAAAGGAAGGAAGAGAGGCATAAGAAAGTGGGAACTGAGTAATTATTATCTTGTTAAGAAATAAGGTTAGATTGCTTTTTTTTTTCAAAATTTTTTTTGTTTTATTCCACTTTTACTTTGTTCCTCATACATGACCCATACATACATTGCAGTTATATCAGAACAAGCATAGAGCAAACTTTTTGACTAGAAGCTCCAACTTTAAGCAAATGCATGTTTTTAAAACTTACTATATGACATTTTAAAATTACATAATAGTATTTAAATCTTTTAATGGTTCCCAAAAAAACACTGAAATTACAAGCGAGGTGCAACAATAAGTCCACATTTTTTTTTTACCGAGAACGGGAAATAAATAACCAAATAAATTAATAAAGGAATTAAACAGGAAGCCTGATTTACACACTACAAGGCCTGTTACCAATAACAGTCATGAAAATCACTCTTAAAAATTTCCATCGTTATTAGAACAGCACAGCAAATTCAGCACTTTGCACTACTCCATCTCCTGCCAACACATCAAAAATGATGACACTGTCTGTAGCTGCTGGTTTCTCACCATACAGTCACAGCTCCTACCTTCATATCTATTAATTGTTTAACAAGGCATTATTGGGTATTCTTAGCACCATTTCAATCTCAACTCAGCTTAGAATATTACAGTGACTTATAAGAAGCTCGGTCCTTCCTGATCCAGTTGACAGTTATACCATGATAGTACATATTAAATAACATCTTACAATAATATAATATATATTGATAGTTAATGTACAGTTCTTCAGACCCTGCGCATGCAACCTGCCAGCCACACCATCACTAACATATGAATACTAAATTGTGGGTTATAAGCAATTGTTATACCACTGAAACCATTAAAAAAAAGAAAAAATTAAATAATTTTAATAAAATATAAATTAGGCCTTACTAAAATAGTATTCTGTTGATTACTAATTTAAGTGTACAATATATGTAACACAGTATTAATGGCTACGTAAAGGAAAAAGGTGTTAATGAACACACTAACATTGAAAAGAGAGTGTCCCATACTTTCAACATCATAGCTCACTTGTCTACACTGCGCTGCACCACACCACACCACATCACACACTAAATACAAAAGGATACTATGATTTTTTAACCTTCTCATATGTATTCACCATCCTGCAGGTAGCCTACATTTCATGTTCACTATGGGCTATATAATTTTAATGTGTTGGAATAACATGTAATTTTAATGGTTATTGGTTTTGTATTAACTGTCTGCCAAAGTGTTATGGTTGCATTCATTTTTGGATGGTTTGGATTATGCAATTTTTGAGCACTTCTAAAAGAACATAATAATTACATTACATATTCATTTTTAGATATATAATTTTAGAGTTCCTTATCCAGTCAAATTCATTATAAAAATCTATCTGAGGCAACACTTAACAACAGTTTGTAAACAACTTTTCATCTTTATATAAACCAATGCTATTCCAGCTGGCAATTTGCACCTTCTTAATACAAACTTAGATATAATGAGGGTTTATCACATTAATAACATATAGTTGATGGTTCCTTATTTCAAAATGGATGACACTAAAAAGCTTTATCTTAGATTTATCATAGCATGTTTCACTACAATTGCTTGCAGTGACAGTGGAAAGGTACACATGTATATCTACTTCTAAGACAGTAGGGTAGTTGCATGATTCAAACAGAATATAAGACATTATTATTTGTGTGGAGTCCCAGACTAAATTCTTTTTAAGTACGTGACACCATAAAAGGGAGTCTCAGGATGAGCGTACATACTCTTAGTCATCCACAAAAAATACTGCACTTATTTTTTTTAATTTCTAATATTCATACCACGCGTAGTTGACAACAAGCAGACATGCATGACTTTTACCTGGAATTGAGTGTAAATTCCATTGATTCTGAACACTGAAGTCAGTTCACATGTGAAGATGAAATTCTATGATGAGATCAAATGCTCACTGTTTTTAGTCGGCCTCATGTTGATATGCACACCTACAGGGTGTGACAGGCAACTGCAAACAATACAGTAACTGTTCTGTGTACAGATTTATACAATTCCTTGAATAAAATCTTGGTGTTAGGAACTTCATACCAGTGTGAAGTAGCAAGTACTTGTAATTTACCAATAAAATGTATGAATAAACACATGAATCCATCTTTGTATTATTATTTCTTTGTTTTATATGGCCTACCATTTCCCTCTTCAACCATCTGTCTGCAGTCAGTATCAATTTTATGATGATGAACATGTAACTTGATTTAGTGCCATACTGTAGCTATATCCCACCCCACCAGGCCATCATCCGTGTGGTTCTGTAAATGTACCCTTAAACATTGTATCAGCCTGATATAATGCCATACTATTTACTTCCCACCAGGTACACTGAAATTCTGGAATATCTGCTAGCAACTAAAGATGTTATCAAATAAAAATATGTGCAGATTTGAAACTTTGTTGCCTTTCAGCAAGGACTTAGGTTGAGAATGGCAAAATAATGAAAACCCTGTATATCAGTTCATCACCTGGAGGTGAGGGGGACAAGTATTTTGGTTTACTGCCAATGTTGCTTTACTACCAGTATTCACCCATCCTTTTGCCACAGCAAGGATCAAAGCTGTAAAAGTGCTCATCATTCATTTGTGCCACAATACTTAAATGTGCCACAATCCTTTCCATGAACATAAGCCCACTTTCCACTGCAACGTTGCATCTCAATCTTAGGTCTGGTTTTTTTTTTTTTTTAAATTGTTACACCGTTACACAGTGACCATTAATCCACAGTTATCCTGCCACCAATAGCTCCGAAGTTCCACGTATTTCACAAGTCACTTGTACGTAATGCCATGAGTTCACATGGAACCAATTCCAGAGTTGTAAGAATTGGCATAGGAATCAACACTACTTGATTTCATCGCAAGCACATATCCAGCATATCACAGTAATGTCATCTGAGATGTGGACGAAAATACCCTTGACCTGTCTTTATCAAAGAACGAAACTCTTGGCCCATACATTTATGAAAAATTCTAGACAATTGAACTGAATTCTTTAACAGTTTTTTGAAACATATATGCAGTGGAATTCTGGGCTGTATATACAACACTAGAACTTTATTTGGGTTTTAATAAGCTAAAACAAAATTATGAATGAAAACTAATAACAGCCATGGCTGAATTTACACATTTGATTAAGATGCAGTTAATTAAGAAGAGCTCTGAATGAACAAGTATAATAAAATTCCCTTTCAGTGTAACATGATTTATAAAATTAGCTTTGATACATTCATTAACAAACTCAATATATCAAATGCCAATTTTTAAGTAAAAAGTATGGCATGTATTTTCTTTACTTAGTTGAAATGGAGTTCTGAAAGAAGACCTCCTTTGTGAACATTTTAATAACAAAGACATTGTTACTGCAATTATAACAGAATTTCAGGCTGTCACAAGTGACATACTGAGACATTTATCAGTACATTATCTGACCTGGAATGAAACCTTGTATTTTTTTTTTTGGTGTATGTATTATTTAAAACAATAGTCTTTAATCTTATTTCAGTTTCAAGTTATTATTTCCTTGTTCTGGTGTGTATCTGAATGTGCTTAACAGACAGGGTCTAAAATGATAGAAAAATTTCCATAATTTTTGTAATTTCAAAGCACTTTTTTGTCATCATTCATTACTACAAACAGAAATAGGCATCTTCATAAAATAGTCCATTTGCAAGAGGAACATCTTATGTGGTAAGCCAAAGTACACTCTAAAAGGTGTGGGAGAAATTTTAGATTCATTACTGGTGTATGTACATGCATTCCAACTTTTTGTCATATTATTCTTGAAGAATCAGAGATGTATAAACGTTGTGTTTCATATTGATTATGTCAGAGTGAATGTAAAACAGTTGAGGCGCAGTGGTTGAAGAAGTGTAGGCTCTTAGTAGAGGTTGTAACTGTTGGCTTTTGAGCTTGATTGCAGAATTATATTATATACATTTTTGTAATTACTTTCTTCATGAGAATTCAACAGCAAGAAGTTTATCACAATGAAGATGTGAAATAATTATAATGTAACCAGTGATCTTTACAATAAAGTGATACTCAAATCAAGGATGTTTTTAGATTTCTAGAGTCATAATACTGAGACAGTATATGTTTCAGATAAAAGATGTCCACCTTATGGGTTTTCCCACCTGATAAATTGTTGTACACTGTTACCCAGCTGGGCAGGTGCCAGAAAATTCAACAGAAATGTATTTGGAGGCACAAGATGGAAACACAACCAAAAAAAAGAAACCTATTTTATACATACTGCTCGTTCCATCCATTACACCTGAGGGTTCTGGCCCACAATCATTTACATAACATGAATTTTACATGTGTCTGAATTTGACTCATTAGTGACCAGATGTATTATTTTCTTTATTTATATAGTGCCTGTTCATGTTTACTGTTAATCCTGTACCTTTCTATTAAGACACTAAGCAAAGAATTATTGTGTTAACATCCTCAAAAAACTGTGGACACATAAGTAAATCTATGATAATGTAAATAAGTTTATGGAGGAATATATTCAAGGTTGAGTTTACCTAATTTAGGGCTTATATAAGCCAGTGGGTGCCTGTACTTCTCTGCCACTTTCACCTCACTGCATTTGTTCCGATAATTAAAAATTTGTTGTGGGTCTCAACAATTTTATTACTATTATTATTATTTTGAAAAATTGCTTTAATCTGAACATTATGTAACTTGATATTTTGTATGGATGGGTGCGTCTGTATAGGTGAAGTAGCCATGACTGAATTTAAAGGGTTGAATTTGTTGGCCTGCATGTACTGTGATAGCACTACCCCTAATCATATATATATATATATATATAGGTATTGAACGTTAATGACCAAGTAACAGAGCTGGCAATATTTGCTGCAGATATCAGAGTATGTAGAGTATGTACTTAACTTCTTATTAATCTTGAATCACAATTTAGGCCCTGTTTGATCCACTATGTGTATCACTAAAAGACTCATCCTAAATGCATCTTATTTACTTATATCTTTGAAATACTGCTGTCATTTCAGATTTTTCCCATGTTAGGATAAAGATGGTGGAAAATGAGAATGTGTTCAAAACTCGAGTCTGTAAGCAGAGCAGCTGGTCTCGTGGTCCTGCAAGTTTATGGTGCAACGGCTAGCCGATGGCGACAAGTCAATCTTGTACTTGGCGAGTGTGTCTTCATTCTCTGCAACCCAGTAGCCTAGGGTATCTGTGTCATATGTAGGAATGATAGTTACCTCTGCAACAACAACAGAACTATATTACAAACTGTTTGTATGTAAGGAAACAAATTCATCTCTCAGACAACTATCCATAAGGAGGAAGAGTGGTGACTATAGTAGTTATAACGGAATGCTTCACCAAATGCTCCCTGGAGTTTAATAAAGTCCGTACCAACACTCCCTGACTTATGCAACATTTATATCTGGGACAGTATGACACAAGTTGAATTTTGCACAAGTTGGATTTGAGTATATATTTGTACAAGGGTGTCCAGTTTAAATCCACAGTCATGAACTGCTACCTAATTGGTTCCAGCATGGCCATCTGCCACCTGTGCCATCACCCAGTAGTAAATTTTTGCCATCTTTGTCCCACTACACTTTCATTCCTTCAGTGAAAAGTATGACATGATTTCCAAATATATTATTTTGTTTTTTGAAAAATTTTATTAAAAACTGCACAACTCTCAAATTGCATAACTTGAAACTTTTTAAGTCCTGGAGTGTCTCTGGTATGAATATGAGCAGTACTTCAGTACTTCAAATAGAACTGTAATTTCATGTCTTGCTTGGACAAATGTGTAGCTGTGAAATAGCAAAAATACATTCATATATTGAAAAAAAAAAAATTAAAAATTGAGATTGTAGTGGTTTGGAACGTGATGTCATGTAGTTTGTTATACTGGTAACAGTATTTTTAAGAAACCTACATACCATGACATGCCAGAAAACCTAAGTATTAACTGCTGTGTAAATACGAAATTTTGTAATAATGAAAGTATGCTTATAAATAATAAAAAGTGAATAATAAAATACTCTATTAATATTGAGCTAAGCAATACATAATTATTTTTATGTGACAAACATTCAGCCATCACTGAGCATATCTTTCATGAGTTTTGAAGGTTAAGCAGACATTAATATGAACCACACATGCATGGGCAAACGCTTGCAAGCCTACACCCCCCACCCCCCAAGACACACACTACACCTACAGTCCGTATTTTATTTGACAAATATAATTTGTCACTTCTTGTTGGTTCATTGTATTAATGTAGTCCACTCAGCCAACTGTCTATACATGCAGCAAATAGTGGCAGAAGTAAAAAATTATATTTTTCACATAAAATAAAACCTTGTGTGTGTGTGTGTGTGTGTGTGTAGATGTATGTGCATGCACATGAGAATGTGCATGAGTATGTGAATGTGTGTGTGCTCTTAGCGTGACTGGTATGGCTTCAGAAATTTGTTTCTACAATACAGAAATCATTACTTGTAGCAGAAAAAGAGAATTAACATGAAATTCATAATAGTTCTCAGTAAAAACATACTTATCGCCTCATGTGGACTTTGTATTATTAAGCCTAGATGCTTAGACTTTCAATTTTTAAAGCCTGTTACTGTCATTTTATTATTGGTTATTATATGTAACAGGTAGTTTAATATTAAAAGCCCTGCACTTTTGCTGGCAGTGTATTTATGTGTTTTGTATGATTTGCAATAATGCACAGCTAGTACTGTTCTTAACAGCATTATTAACCCTTTAAACGCCAAGTTAAATCCTATCTGCCATTTACTGGCATTATTAGGAGCTCACCATATTTTCCACATTAGCAGGATAAGGGTTAAGTTGTTCTTTGTAATGGAGATGCAGTGTGTTTGCTTTCAGGCAGGAAATATAGTTTCAAAGTATATTATTCAGATTAATTTAATGCTTCAGAGGGCTAAGTTATAACATCCCCAATCCTCACAGTCATATACTTTCAATTTGGAATATATCTGGCATGGCCTAACTTTTGAGGCAAGTTTTGGTTAAATGTCAGGCATGTCTGTGTGGGATTTGTGGTGGATAAAGTGGCACTGTGATACGTTTTTATCTGTGTATGTTGGTTTTTTCCTATCATTATCATTCCTCATTCATCTCTAACCAATACTAGAAAATCTGAACAATTACTAAGTAACACACTTAAAATACACAGGTACAATATTTTTATTCAGAATCATATCAGAAACTTCAGGGCTGCCCATATGCGTAAGTTTATTGTTTTTCCAACTTGCAAAGTATCACAAATCCAAACCAATTGATTCATATTGTGCACAAAGAGCCATTATGCTGTGCCTACACATAGCAAGGGGGCATCACAGGTTGTGGTTACTAGTTTGTAGGATATTCTGCTGCAGTGTTATCATTTCAAGGGTAAATATCAAATGAATATTTTGTTGTCTTGTAAATAAAACCACCTTGGTGCACAATTTTTCTTAGTATGTTTATTTATTTTCTCTTCATGTTTCAGTCACCTATGTGCCCATCATCATGATAAACAACTGTAATTATGTTACACTTGGTACTTGTTATCCTGTATGGATGACTAGCTGGTAAGCATACAGAATAACAATTACCAAGTGTTGCATAAATACAGTTGTTTCTCCCGATGATGGGCACATAGTCACCTGAAACATGTACAGAAAAGAAATACACACACTAAGAAAAATTGTGCACCAAGTTGGCTTATTTAAAAGATTATACAGGTATGCATGGTCAACAAAACATAGAATATTTTGTGTTCCTTGATCATCGTTAAATAGGGTTCTTGTTTAGATGTTCATCAAATTTCTTCTGGGAGGGGATGAAGTGCCATAGTGTGTACTTGGTGCCATGTTAATTCAGCGATTTAGTAAATGTTTTTCAGAATTATATTAAATGGACAAAGGTGTGCAGTATAAGTCTAACATATGACTAATGAAAATGCATTAGGGGTGGTCATATTAACAGAGCTACTAAAAATATTTTTCTGTGATATAAAGATAATTTATGCTTTGTGGTTGGGTGGAATACAATAGCCTTCTGCACGTGCCAAACATTCAAGTCACTCCAGCCACCCTGAAATATAATGACAGACAAGCGAAATATTATAAGCCAAAAATGAAGTTTGAATTCTTAACACTTCACTTTGTATCAGGAAAGATTTTACTCAAGTTTTAGAAGTATGCAGCAGAAATAATTTAGGACTATAATTTTTAATATGATAAACAATTTTATTCATTTAACAGCTTCATATATAAATAAAATTACTTTTTATTGGCAGTTTACAGTACTGAAGTAAAGTTTGGCTATATAATTTAAGATATGGCACAATTTTCAATACTTCTGTGCTGCTGCTGATACTACTACTACTACTACTACTACAACTACAACTACTACTACTACCACTGCTGCTGCTGCTGCTGCTGCTGCTGCTGCTATGGAGTCAACATAAAAATAAAAAAGAATTGAATTACCTAGTTCTTTATCTTCCCAGGTTTGCTTGGCATCAAGTAATGCATTGTACACTTCCCGACTAGGCTCAGTACCACTGAACACATAGTACCTTGCTCGCACTTTCTTGAAGAACTCGAGTGTGGTGTAATATGAATTCCCATGATGGGGCACGTATGTGAGGTCAATGTAAATAGGACTGCCAAAACCTTTTCCTCCACCTGTATTCCTTCCACCTTCCTTATTTGAACTGCCTTTTCTTTCTGAGCTTGGCTGCTTAATAGGTGATTCTGGTCTCTTGGTCTTGCCATCCTTACCTGATGCAGCTTTGTTACTTTCATTCATCATCAGTGTCTTTTTACTTTGCATCACCTTCTTCTCTTTTTTAGGGGTGCCTGGTGAAACTTCGCAAACAGTATTGGTGTTATTAGTGGGTGGTGGGGCTGGGGCCGGCAATCCAAGTGGTTTTCCCCAGTCTGCAATTGGATCTTTCTTCTTATCATCTGTCTCTCCTACTGAGGACTGTGTAAATCCCTGTGGAGGGTCCGGAAAACTTAAAGTAGATGTAGCTTGGGCAGAACCTTGAGTCTGGAATATGGGATCATGTTCTGTTTCCATACTTGATGTGTGCTTCTTGTCTTTTGGGATATTGGCTGATATGTGTTCAGTTTCTTTCCTGTTAACTTCTTGGTGAAATTCAGACTCTGGTGGATCCACAACACCTACTTCTGTTTTTCTATTATATTCCTTTTCCTTACTTTCATGGCTCTGGTTCAGAAAGTCCTCCTCCTTTCTTCCGGCAACAACATTAGCATTCCCATGGTCCTCAGTAGACTCTTGATGTGAAATGTCATCTTTTTGCTTCTCCCCATTTATTCCAGACATACAATGTTGTTCATATTTACTTGTTATATGCCTGGATGAAGCTGTACTTTCAGAATGGCATGAAGGCCCGGAGGGAGTAAGATCCATTCCACGTGCTGCTCGGTGTTCATGCTTTGCTCTCTCAAAATCAACTAGCTCATCCTCTTGTAGTTGTTGTTCAAAATGCTCACCACCAATGGATTCTGTGCCTTTTTTGTCCTCTTCTATAGACCCATAAAAACTGCTCATCATGACACTTTCCCCAGATGAAATATCTGCACTGTATCTGACTGGAGTTTCACTTAGATGGGATGATGACATATGTGATTCTGTTTCCTTTTCTTCCTTAGTAAGTTCTTGCAATGGATCTGGTGGGAGACTTCCATAAAGGGAACTTGTCATTGCAGAAGTAACTACTTCTTTGTGCTTCATGGAAGTATGATCATAGTCAGACATGTTTCTATCACCCACTTCAAAATAAAAGTTGGATGGGGGAGAAGGTGCCAGCTGAGAGGTGAAACTGAGAGGTGACCCTGGCTCATCATCATCATCATCGTCAACATCACTATCATGGTGTTGTGACTCTGGCTGGGCCTCACTGCTTTCCCACGTGTTCATGGCTGCCCTTGACACCTGCCCACTGCTGATGTCACTGGGACGAGTAGATGGGCCACAGCCTACATCTATGTCATGGTCACTCAGTGCATCTGAACCTGGTGTAGCACTAAGTGTTTGTTCAGAGAAACAGCTTGGGACTTCCTTCTTTACCGAAACATGCACTCCAGAAACAAACAAGGCTTCATCCACACTCCTCATTGCACTTTTCCCTACCACACTGGTTACAACTCCTATCTTTGATTCCTCATCACCTTCTGTTCCATTTACCACTCCCTTCTCTTCCTCTTTCATGGTCCCATCTGCTATACAAGACACACATTTTTCAGTGTCGGTTTCAGCAGGAACAGCATGGCTTATATCAGTGGTGGCAACCTTCAATGGAGAAGAATCTTTTGATAATTCTGCTAGTTTACTGCTTTCAGTGGAACTTGTTCCTGAGACTTCCTCTTGTTTGCTGGGTAACTCAACATCTTTGTCATCATGAGTTGCGGTTTTAACCTCTGGAATCCTTTCCGTTTTAGTAGTTGCAGTTACCACCTCACTGGCTTCATCATCAGACAATATTGTAGCAGCAGTTGTGATGCTAGCAGTGGTTATTTTTGTTACAGTTTCTGGATCAATATTGCCAGTAATAGCAGTGCTGTCTGCTGAGAGGCATCCGACACCATTATCATCTCTCTTAGTTACAGTTGTAAATGATGCAGTGATTTTGCTTATTTGGCCAGAGTCTGAGCCATCTTCTGCTGCTGTAGATTCTATATTGTCTTCATCTTCAAAATCAGAATCATCTGATTCTTCTCTTTCTACAGGTGCAAACGTTCTTGTAGTTTTAACGGTTTTTGTTACAATTCTACCATCTTCTCCAATTTCTTGGGTAGTGAACTCTTCCACAATTTCTTTCTCAGCAGGCTGAATATCGTCATCTAGCTCCTTCAGTTCCTTTGTAATTTTGGTAACTGATTTACTATTTTCTTCTCTATCACCAGTAGAATCATCATATTTGTGGCTATCTATATGTGTATCACCATTTCCAGTACCAGTACTGACAGTTTTTGGTATGCTTTCTTTGCTGGTTGTGGGTTTAGTAACATCAGATGTTGCCATTTGAGTTGGATCTGAGCCACTTGTAGTTGAGGCAACTGTTATTTCTTGTGTTGCAGTGACAGTTGACTGGTCCATGCCTTTTATGTGTGTGTCTTCTGACTTCACAGGTTTTAGTTCATCTATCTCAGATGTTACAGATGGAGACACTTCCACTGAAATCACAGTGGGTGGTACGGAAGAGTCACATATTCCATTTAAATCACTGGTTTTCAACGCCTCATGATCCAAACATACTGCTTCCTTTGTAACAGTGGTTTCAGCAAAATCATCTTTTAATGACTTTTCTTCTGTTGGTTGTTGTTTGTTCTCTAGACTTCCACATGCTTTTTCTAAATCATCTGCTCCTGTTAAAACTAATGTTGCTTCATGCCTAAATTCTTCACCGGTCTTTTGTGTCACTTTGTCGTCTTCAGTTGCACATGTAAGTGATGATTTTGCTTCTGTTTTGTCTTTAGTTTCTGTTGATCCTCTTATCACGTCCTCCTCTGACAGCTCAGGTATTCCTGTCAAGTCTTTGTCAACAGTGCTGCTTATTTTGTCAGAGAGCACCTCAGATTTACTTTCTTGGATCTGCAGTTCTGTTTCAAACTTTTCTTCTCTTGGTTCTGTAAGAATCTCTTCTACTTGGGTAGAAATTTTACCCTCAATCTCAGCAATAGCAGATTTACTTGCACTCACAAGATCATCCAACGCATTAGCTTCACCAATCTCCTGCATTTTTGAAATACTTAGCCCCAATTTTTGACTTGCTTCATCACTGCTTGGAATTATGCTGATGTCATGTTCTTCTTTAGAGACTGCAACGGTGGTAGGTATCTGAATAGGCACATCTGCTGTTGCAACTATGTCAGTTTTTTCCTTGGCCATGTCAACCACCAAATCCTGCGTCTCCTCCGTGACGTCGGTAGTTCCATCACGTTCGTCAGAGGCCAGATCTACATTTGGCGATTCATGCTTTGCTTCACCAATATCTTCATGAAATGTACTACTTCCAGTCTGCTGACCTTCAGGATGGCCAAGTTTTTCATCATCTTCAATTGCAGCCTTAACTGCAGCAAGTTGCTCTTCTTGTAACACACCGTCCTGAATCCCTGGTGGCGATTTCTTATCCTTCTGCAATGGTGGTGATGGGGGTGGCGAGTCTGGAGTAACTGTTACATACTCTGCAACCTCTGCACCTTCCAGTTTTCCATATATTGGCTCCTCTTCAAGCCCTGAGTCAACATACGCTTCACAAGGAGAAATACTTCCATCACCATAACTATCATCTTTATCACCAGTTTGTTTTATTTCAGCAGGTATGTCAGTTTTGTCCACATTCAGGTCGCTTCTCTCCACTTCTGCAATGCTGTCATCTGTAGCTCTCTTCTGTGCATCGCCTTGAATCATGTCTTCGCTATGTGTTAGCTGAGGTAGGTGAGCAGTAGACTCCTCCAATTTGCAGGCATCTGACACTTGATCAGATTCGGTTTCAGTGATTGCTTTTGTGGAGGGTTTTGCTGAGTCAGTTTTTGTTTCTGAATATTCTTCCTTCGATATGCCAGGAATACATTCAGTACTATCTTGGATGTGTTTCAAGTCATATGGTTCAATCAATGGTTCTTCTTTTACAGTTTCATCAGTATCTACTTTGTCTGTTTCTTGAACATCTTGATTCAATTGTCCTTCAGCTTTGTCATGTACTACTTCACTAGTTGTCTGAATTGAATCTGTGCTCTTCATATCATTATCCTTAGAGCCATGAATTTCAGTTACACTTTCTTTTATCTCTCTCTTTGCCTTCTCATCAGTCGTATAATCATCTGTGCTTAAACTATCTAAAACTTGCTCAGCAAAGGCTTTTTCTTTATGTTGTTCTTCTTCACTGACATCTTTTTTATGTTCCATCAGTGGTAATGATTTTTCAGCTGAAGTGACTGTAGAATCTTCCACCTTCTGAGAATCTCTCTGTAATTTGTCTATTATTTCAACATAAGTCATAGACAATGTTCCTGGGGATGGCTTGTCTTCTGACTCACTTTCAGCCATCGAGACAGGAACTTCTGTTCCTGAATAGTCAGTATCTTTATGTGCTTCAGCACTTAACTTTGAAGTATCAGTCTGATCTTCTTCAGGGGAACCTGATTCTAAAGACAAATCTTTGCTTGGTTTATCTTTCTCATCTATGTCCTTTTCCTCATCAAATGTGGTTCCTTCCTTTGTCAGTACCTTATCCTTCACAGCCACTGATTCTTTTTCTTTCTTTTCTGCATGACCATCATCAAAATCTAACTCTTCTGATTCTATTATGTCTATTTTTGAGGGCTCACTTATTTCTTTTGCTTCAGAAGGTTTGGTATGAATTTCAGATTGCTTGACCACATCATGCACATCGAATCTGGAATGTTCACAAACTTCAGCAACTGAATCAGTTCTTGACAATTCTTCAGGTTTTAAAATAAAATCTTCCATCTTCTCTGACCTGGGTTCTATTGTTACAGATTTCTCTTCGTCCAGTTTCTGAGAGTCTTTTTTTAATTCTTCATCTTCAAATTGATCCTGCTGAACATCTGTCTTCTCCTCTCCTGGTTTTGCCTTGATGGCAGATTCTTCAGACATTACATCAGAAAGAAACTCTCTTTCTGGAGCAAGAACTTCCTCTTTGTCTATAGAATCCATGAAAATTTTCTCTGACTGATTTGCTTCTTCAGAATGCTTTATTAATTCTGTCTTTATAACACCTCCTTCTAAATCTTTCTGTTCCTTCCCTGCCATTTTAAGTTCCATATTCTCCAACTCAAATTTTTCTGCTTCAGATGTCTCTAAGGCCAATTTTCCCAAAGTTCGGTCTTCTTCTTTTGACTCTTCTGGTACTGGTGCTTCAGATGTCTCTAAGGCCAATTTTCCCAAAGTTCGGTCTTCTTCTTTTGACTCTTCTGGTACTGGTTTCTCAAGACCAGTTTTCTCTGCTGTTATAGCCTCCAGTTCAGAAACAACAAGTTTTTCTTCTTGTCTGTCAGTTTGTAAAGTCTCAGCCTTAACTGCATGACTTTCTCTTTCAATAAATTGTTCTGTTAGGTGTTTTACTTCATCTTTACTTTCAGGCATTTGTATTTCATATCTGGAGACTTCTGCAGATTTAAATTCAGGAATACTCGGTTCTTGTTTTTCTTCTTGTTGGCATACAGACTCGTCTTTGGTTTCTAATACCGTTTTAACACTTTCTTTTAACTCGCTGGTAATTTCTGGTTTAATTGCATCATGTACGTTGTCTTTTACAACTGAAGTTGAGCCATCTATTTCTTTCTCTAGGGGGCCTTCATCTTTTCCAGTTTCTGTATCTAATTTAATAAGATGTTCAGACATTTGTTCAGGTACTGCTTTATGCTCTTCAGTATTATCATCACTGATTACATCAGACTTTGGAACTGCTTCTATTGTAGTTGATAATTTATGTATTTCTTCAGTCTTCACAGCCTCTTTTGTGGCAAGTATGGGATATTCAATGTCTTTCTCATCTCTTAAGTAATCTTTATCTTCTTTGACATCATGCATCTTTTCAATACTTCCAATCATATTTGCATCCTTTAGAAAGTCAGTAACAGGAGTTTCTGATTCTTCTGTCTTCTGCCTAGATTCAGTCTCAGTAATTCTTTTAGTTTCATCTTTATCTATAACTGGTATCTGTGCTTTCTCTTGGTCCACAGACTCTGAGTCCTGAAATACAGTTGGCTTTTCTGCATTATCACCATACTTCATTTGAAGTTTTTCCTTGACATCAATTTCTGGAGTCTCTTGTCTTGATTCTTGCATCTCTTGCTGTGAAGACTGCTTCTTAGCACTGTCATCTTTGCTTTTAAAATCCCTGCTAAATTCATCAGTCTCATACATGCCTGGATCCACCTCTTCATGAACTGGCAAGTCAGCCACCTCGTCCGGGGTTTTCACTATATCACGCTGAAGATGGACCATAGCCTGAGGTGCCACTGGGTCAAAAGTGCCAAAACCAGCAGCAACTACTACTTGAGGAAGTGTCGTGGGTTGTTCAAGTCGCTGTGGAACAGTGGCAGTAGCAATTTGTTTCTCTTCTTTAGTTTCCTCTTTTACGTACTTTTCCTCCACAATCTCTTTTATCTCATCTAGCGGTATACGTTCATCTTCTGGTAGTGTGGGTGCAGTAGTCGCTGCAGACTCCACAGTCGTTGAGAATCGTTCATCTGGCTGACTTTCTTCAGCTGGATACCTCTGGTCAGCTGCTCTAACCTCTGCACCTTCCTCTTCATCTAATTTGTGATCTGTGTCTCTAGTGTCATCTGTCACTTCTCTATTCTTCTCTGATGATATATCCAATTTCTCTTCAGGACTGATGGATGAAGCTTCTTTTATTTCTTCTTCTTCTTCCTCAGTGTCCTTCTTTTCATCTGTACTTAGTTTTGCTGAAACTACTTCTTTGTCCTCTAACATACTATCCTCACAAGTGTCCTGAAGTTTGATTTCACTTTCCTGTTTTGTTTTGGTTACTATTTCTTTTGCAGATATGATAATTTCTTGTACTTCTTCCTGAATTTGTTCCTTTGTCTCCGCAGAGATTTCTTTGGATACTGCCACTTCATCTTGATTTCTGGTAGGAATTTCTTTTGCAACCTCATCATGTTTGTTTACTTCTTCTGTGGTTTGAAGGGCTTCAAATTTTTCTGGTGCTGGTGTCTCTGTTGGTTTTTCTTCTGGCTTCTTATTTATTTCTTCTTCTTCTTCTTCAGTCACAAGTGGACGATGTTCCTTGTCTTTAACACGCACCATTTCTTCTTTCTGAATAACATCCTGGGATTCTTCATGAAAGCCGTTGATTTCAAGATCATGCTTTTTCTCTTTCTCAGACTCAGCCTCATCACGTAAGTGTTTGTGAAGCTCTCCTTCATCTTCTTCTTCCTCATCTCTCCTATCCTTCAGTTCAAGTTCGTCTGGAACATGTGATTCAACACTTTCTTGATCTTGTAATGAGTCTTCCAAGTCCTGTTCAACCTCCTCTTTTTCTATAATCAAGTATTCATCCTCTTCATCCTCTTCTTCCTCTTCCTCCTCCTCTTCTTCTTCTTCTTGTACCTTGATTTCTTTATGTTCTTTACCTTCAAGCTCCAGCTCATCTGCAAGGGATTTTCTTCCATCAATATATTGTAGCTTTTCTTCACCTTCTACTTCTTCCACATCTTCTGTTTTTTCTTCCTCTGTGGCTTCAGTGTCATATGTTTTAAGTGCAGCTTGCTCCACTAGCTGTATTTCTTCGGCAACTTCTGACTGTTTGTGTTCTTCCAATTCTTCTACTACCTCTGCCATTTGACTGTCCGCTTCCGTAGGCAACGTAACTATTTCTGTTTGACCTTCAATTTTAACATCTTCTTTATGTACTTGTACTTCACCTACTGGAAGCTCAGCAGCTGCCATCTGCGGTATTTCACATACCACAACAGACTCTCCTTGCTCAGGCTGTACTTTATCCATCTCTTTCTCATTATCAGTGGGGACTTTCTCCTCTTTTTCTTTTCTTAATTTTTCAGATTCTGATATTGCTGTTGTTGCTTCAGAGACTTCTGCAGCTTTCACTTTCAGAGCTGCTGTATCTGGATCTACCGTTGAAGGTGTTGAAACAGCAGATGAATCAGTTGCTATCCTATCTGCCTCTCCTTTGACTTTGCGGATAACACCATCTTTGTCTGATTTCACTGAGGGTGTTGGTGTACTTTTTGCAGAGGAAGACTTGGCTGGAGAACCGGAAGTGGTTGCCTTACTGGGAGATCCTGGCTTTGGCCTCCTACTGATTGGCTTTCTTTCAGCCTTTGTTGAAGCTGGAGTCTCTTGTTGTTCTTTTCTTCTCATCTTGGTTGTAGAACCTCGAGATGTTGACGATATTCTTGAAACATGTTGATATTTAGATTCTACCACTTTTCGGTTGTTGGCTTCTTTTGTGCTCTTGGCTGGAGTTGTAGTCGGTGATGGTTGACTCTTACTTGATATTCTTGAGAGTTTTGCTGTTTCAGCCTTAGATGCAACACCATTCATCTTTCCTTCAACAGATTTCTTAGGCGTTGTGGGTGATGATTTGGCTGAATCACTCTTCTTTTCAATGGGAGGCTTTTGACTCTTCCTTTCTACTGATCTTGGGGCCTTAGCATCAATTTTTGACTTACTGATGGAAGTCTTAGTTTCAGATTTGGGTTTAGGTTCAATTCTAGATTTGGACATTTCAGTCATGGTTAGTTTCGTCGCCTTCTCAGTTTTGGCACTGCTTTTCTCCACTTCTAGCGATTTATTAAGTTCAGTCTTCATCTTTGGTGGCTCTGTTTTGGAAGTCAGTTTGTCAGCCTTTTGTTTGGTCTGGGACAGTGGCTTCAAGGGCGGTGGCACTGGGGCAGAAATAGGGGTGGTGGTGGTAGCCACAGGCTTAATTTGCTTAGTATCTGGCATATGTCCAGCTACTGGTATGGTTGCTGCTTTAATTACTTGCTTATTTGTCTCTGAGGTGGGTCCAATGATCTTAGATACTGCCTTGACTCCTTCTCCAGGTAGCAACTTGTCGATGACAGCTGGGGCAGACCTATGCTTGCTACTTGCACGACTTGTGATACCTACAGTTGAAGCGGACGGTGAAATGGACCTGGCTGTGCACACTGGATGTTTTAGAAATTCTAGATGTTTCAATTTGTCCAAGCCTTCAAAGATTTTATGTTGAGGTGTGCTTCCAGGAAACAGAATTCGCGTGATGTTGTCAGTAGGATTTGCTGGCTGCCACACTAAGAGAGCACAGATAGACACAAGATTCTGCAAAGGGAGATGGAAATCTTTAAGGCTTCCACTTTCCTTCCTCCCAGCAAAAAGCCGAGGGTCATTGGCATTCCACTTAGATAGAAATTCCTTGATCTCACGACTATCCTTTGCAGGGCTGATGATATACATGTCCAGTTTGCCATGGCCCACTTTGTGGTAGAGATTGACTGGTTCTACATGGTTCCCATCACGATAACATGGGTGTGGGCGAAGCTGCAGATGTCGCAAGTTGAGCACGATCTCTTGACCCTCATCCAATAGATCCACCAGCAATGCATCTCGATCCTTGTCCCCATCTGGAGATGTAGCATGGTGTCTTTCCTATTCACATATAACACAAGAATAAATACATGGAAATATGCAGTAGGTGATTCTTAATTTTATTACAAACAGTTCTGTTTTAAATAACAGGGCTGTGATCAGGGCTGGTGTACATTGACCACGCTGCCCCATACATTGAAAAATTTCAAAATTACAAGAGAGATAGGAATGTTAATAAACTATCTTCATACAACAATTCATATTTCTGCTTCTTGTAGTCTGTAAGATATTGTTGTTAGACAAAGAGCTAATAAGTGGACACTTTTACAAGGCTACAGTCATATTGTCATTTACCAGTATGGGTAATTATATAAGAAAATCAGCACATGTATAGAAAATCTTATACCACAAATTGTTCCAAACCTTTAAGAAATGAAAGCAGGCTAACAAGAAATTATACTGTCTTCAGAGTTTCATTTCAAACTTCATTGTCTATAATGTATCATTGTTGCAGCTCCTTTTCGTGCAATGAGCTATGTTGTACCATATGTATAGACAGTCTGTAGCAGTAGGTAGGGAAAGTGAACCACACCAGTGGAACCACTTAATCATGAACTCATGAATGTACATACACTCACTTACTGATCCAAAGTCTAATGTACAAATTCACATGCACAGAGAGAGAGAGAGAGAGAGAGAGAGGGGGGGGGGTTCTTGGTGAAACTAGACAAAGAAAATCTTGTAGTGTATGTACACACTTAAGGGAAGTTTAGTTTTCCATATAAAGTAGAGTAGTTACAGTGCTCTAAAGCTTATTATTAATAAATAAATAAATTGATGATGATGTGATGCTGTAGGTTTAGAGCTCAGAGTCCTGTCCTATGTAACTCATTCATGTGAGCCTGTTTATTCCATCTTCCACTTGGGCGGCCTGTATCTCTTTTACCATGGGGTTGATACTGTTGCGCAAGTTTTAGTAAGTGACTATTTTCCATTCTGTTTACATTTTGAAACCAATTTTGATGGTATTTTCTAATCTCTGTACTGCATTGTACACTATAAAGCATATTCCTATTGGATAGTTAAAGACTGATTTTTCTCACGTCTTGAAAATGCCTGCCAAAACAGACAAATTCATCAAAACATTTTGGTGCAGAATTCCACATGTGTTGAGAGAGCTTACTACTAGTTATGCACTTGGTTGGGTAATGTTGCACACTTTAATAAGATAAAAGGTAAAGTGATCCCATTACAGGCCCGGTGTGGCCCAGAGGGTGGGTAGAGGTAATAGCTCTACTCTTCCATGACCGCGGCACTAGCAGGGAGTGAATGGTCAGCAGCTCGCCCCGGCCGCACTTTACCCCCGGGAAAGACCCGGTAACCCATTTTACAGGAGGCTGGGTTGGCCCCAGGGTCGGCCTGGATTCGATCCCAGACCATCCAGCCCACAGCTCAGTCGCTATACCGACTGAGCTACCTGGCCCACACACTTAAATAAGAGTTCATATAAAATTAGAAAGCCTTTATTAGATGCAAATCAGGGTAGAGGAACATTAATACCAAAGTAAAATGCTAATAACATTGTCTAGCTGTTTCCACAGGCCTACTATATTCTGGCCATGGACACAGAAAGAGACATCAGTTCAACATCTTATTCAAAAGTCACTCACCTGTAAGTTGCAGAAGAAGTGCCCTATTTGTGGATAAACATTCGTTTGCTTTTTCCTTCTTAGGACAGCAGAAATCCCGTTCACATTTCCGTTATTAAGTCTTGTCATTAGGATGGAGTCAAGTCGGTCCAAGTGGCGAGCAAAATCCCAGAAACATGCCTTGCGAGCAAAACCACCATCCACCAACATGTTGAAGCCATTGATGCCAAAGAGTGCGGCATCTCCCTGACCTCCAGGGAATACGTACAGTGTTGGGTGGCTGAATCGTATGTTTCCAACCACATCTGATGGCTCTAGCAATTGCTCCAATGATGTTGGTCGCAGAAACGGGTTGATGTAGTTGATAAAGTTGCCTGGTGATATGAAGCAAGAAAATTACATCAGCCACTTAAACAGAATTCCAAAATAATTTATGAATTCAGTCAATATGGGAATAGTGGTACAGTTTTATTTATACATTTATTTATGTTTATTTAATGACAATTTTAGTAACTGACTCAGCATCAAAATGTGGGACGATCAGTTAATGATGAATTACAAGATGATGTGGCAGGGAACTGGCGTGGTGTCATTTTAGTAAATATCTCAGCTGCTGCCTGCAGCAAGAGAGGAAACAAAAAAAAATCCTCAGTTTCCCAGTCAAGAAAATAGTGATATAATTTCTGGTTTGTTGTTTGTGGGGTGATATCTCTCTGCTCTGTTTTATTCTTCTTCAGCATCATTATTTTCTGCTAAAACCTTCAGTTTTGCTTAAGTTTATGGGAACTATTTAGTAATTCCAGTTGGGAAATGCACATTTCTATGTAATAACTAATTAGCTAAATAACCTACTTTGCCAGGCAGAATTTTTCTTGAGAAGCTAACAGTTATTCAGTTAGTCAAGAAATTCCGGATATTTTATGGTATTTGTAAGTTCATTAACATGTTCACAAGAGCTTGTTTACTACCTTGGTGTTGTTTACCTTTTGTAAATGTTGTATTTTAAGATGTCTTGTGTGTATTGTTGTTAGTTTTCTTGTATGTATTGCTGTAGTTGTCTTGTGTTTATTGTTATAGTTGTCTTGTGTGCATTGTTGTTAGTTTTCTTGTATGTATTGTTGTAGTTGTCTTGTGTGTATTGTTGTAGTTGTCTTGTGTGTATTGTTGTCAGTTTTATTGTATGTTTTGTTGTAGTTGTCTTGTGTGTACTGTTGTAGATGTCTTGTGTGTATTGTTGTTAGTTTTCTTGTATGTATTGTTGTAGTTGTCTTGTGTGTATTGTTGTCATCTTATGTGTATTTGTTGTACTGTGTGTGTATTACTATTTTTTACTTTAGATGCCAGACTGCTGGCTAGAAGTCATTATTAGTAACCAATTTCATATTTTGTATACATGTAAAATAACCACTGCCACCAGGTGACAACCCAATTGTAATTTATTATTATTATATGATATGTATGTCTCCTGTCACAGGCATTTCTTCCTGGTACTTCTCTTGAACCAGCGGTGATCCCCACCACTCACGCTTCAAGCTTCACATTGCAGTACTTTCCGTATTATGTGTGATGTTCCA
>Ga0123352_10003831_pt1 | contig 21925 bp, 13 predicted proteins | sample TergutLab28metaG_FD_89700 | JGI IMG/M metagenome (GOLD analysis project Ga0123352, IMG submission 89700) | Labiotermes labralis P1 segment gut microbial communities from Petit-Saut dam, French Guiana - Lab288 P1 | ecosystem: Host-associated > Arthropoda: Insects > Digestive system > Gut ...
CGAACGGTAATGAAGAGTCCACTGACAAGAATTGTCACTTATACATTTCAGTTGTAAATGCTATTACTCCATAATCTTACACAATAAAACTCCAATATATTCTACTTGGGGATTATTGACAGTGTGTGCTGCCTGCCCGACTCCCCGTCTTAACCAGAGTTACGAGCTCCGTCCTCCCTGAGAACAACATCTAAGATAAGGTCCTCATCGGGTCCGCAACGGATACACAATACTACAGTGTCCTGCGCATGCGTGACTTCGGGCAGGTCGCTTACAGCAATTAAACAATGAAAGACTTCATTCCTCCAGCGACCACAGAGCCGGCAAGACACCGGATGTCCTTCAGCTATTCTTCATGCGCACTGTCATTTAAAATACACTGTTCTATCCTTCCTGCTAGGCGACCATCTGTGTTCCGTCTTGGGCTTACTCTTACACTGGTTTTTCAAGACTTTTCCGCAAGAACGCGAGAGGTGAATGAGAACCTGTTCCTGGCTCGCCGCTTAGAGGGCTCTGTCGTCACTGCAATATTTAGTATTATTGCTCTTTACTGAAGAGTGGAATCTGTTTCTTTGACGTACCGTGTGTGAATGGATAAAAATTATTCTTGTCCGTAAATACGAACATGAATTCCATTGAGTCCTCGGACTATAGTCACGTGTTCCGTGGATGTTAACGTGCTTTCCGACGTGTTCTCTGTGTGAGTTGCTTTTTGTTCCAAAGCATTTAGAAGTCATGGAATTGTTTTCATCCCTGACTGGCCCGAATTCAAATTTTTGTCCAAAACTGAACGCAGGTGGAAATCATTTACTCAGATAACTTGTAAGTCCACAAGCATATTTCTGGTGAAAAAGGTGAAATACGTTCGTTACAAGAGACGTAAAACTAACGTGTACATTTCGCATATAGCTTACGCTACTGAATTTTTGTATCTCACACAAACGCATTCACTTCTTGAGATTTCGCTCCTGGACCTAAAGTAACAAATGCCTATTCGAAGAATGTGTGTATAATCTGGAAGGCCTATGCAAGGTGTCATGTATAGGGTGTGCCAAACTTCAGGATTTTATTGTACGAGTTATTTTGGTTAAAAAAGCTATAATAAAATACTGCCCGATTACACTGGTTAACAAAATCTAACTTTTTGATCCCACGAATTTAAATAGGTGAACTTAGCAGTACCTTTTATACTGAATTCAGATATTTATACAGAATTTCTCTATCAGGCTGGGTTTCAAAGGTACAGAGAAATTTAAATGTGCAAAATAGTACGTTACGTTCTCATGACACAGGCGTAAACTTTCGTCTAAAATGTACAGGCTTATGGCTTTGTCCGGTATTTGGCGTCAAGTACATTCCTCGTCAGTGTCCAGCAATAGTCTGCCAACATATTTGAGGTCCACTTGCCTTGGTACTGCTTTTCCATAGCCATAATGTCTTGGTGAAATTTTTCACCATATTCGTCACTGACTTCGCCGAGATTTTCTGAAAAAAAAATCCAAGTGTGATTCCAGGAAGTGGATTTTCAGACTCATACTGCATCCCATAGCTTTGTACAAAGTCAACAGGTTCTACGTAACATCATGATAGTACGCAGCTTTGCGATTTCCTGAGAAGTCCTTGCAAATCTTCGTAAATGACAACCATACATTTCTTACAGTCTCATTCAGGTCTTCATAGAAACAGGTTGTCTTGCATCAGTTCCCTGATCTGGGGTCCTGTAAATACACCCTCCTTCATATTTGCGTCACCCACATTTGGGAAATTATTCCTCACATATTCGAATCTACGACCGGCTTTTCCCATACCTTTCACAAAGTTTTTCATGAGGCCCAGCTTTATGTGCAAAGGGGGCAGATAAATTTTCTCCGGAAGAATAAGAGGAGGATTGAAGACATTTTTCTCCTCTGGTGTCAGTGATGTGTGTTTAGGCCACAGTTTATTTACACAGTGATTCTTCTTGTCTCGGCTGTCCCAATCGCACAGGAAACAGCAGTATTTTGTGTACCCCAGTTGCATTCCCAGTAACAGTGCCACAACCTTCAGATCACCAAATAACTTCCACTTAAATTAGTCAAACTTGATCTTTCCCAACAGTAGCTTCATGCTTTCGTAACTTTCCTTCTTGTTGGCTGCATGAGCCAAAGGAACGGAGGTGAATGAATTTCCGTTGTGGAGTAGAACCACCTTCAAGCTCACATTTGACGACTCAATGAACAAGCGCCACTGATCTGGATTATATTCATGGACAAGGACCTCCGTAACGGAACAAACATCACTGTAAAACACGACACCATCTTCCTGGGAGAAGAAATCCTTGAATTCTTCATGACTTCCACTGTAAAAACACACCTTAGTGCCCTGGCACAGAGAATTCCAGCCCTTTAACTTGGAACGAAAGGTGTGGGTGATAGAGAAATTCTGGAAACATATTTGAATTCAGCGTCCAAAAATACGCCAGAAACAGACATTTTTCCTCACGGGACAAAATCCTTGTTGACCAGTGTTATCAATCCTTGCGTCTTTACGAGCACTTTAATACAAGTGCATGGCTTTAACCGCAAACATTTGTCAATATATACGTTTTATCGTACTGTTAAAATGTCAATAATTTATAGTTCAGAAAACACTAAAAAACAAATATATCGATTGAGCCTTAGTTTATTGTACAACGTGTGACCAATAACGCAACAATACAAAGGCGTCGATTACGTCTTAGCCGATATTTTTGATTAGATAATATCAAAGAACGTCAATTTTTTGTTATTTTACAGTGATTATTTTTCAAATGGCCTCCACTTTCTCTGTACGCCCAATTCTGCCTACCGGAAAACAGAATTACAACAGAGTAGCGTCTGTCAGAAGTGGGAGTAAAGCGTTAAGCTGCGATGTAAAAACTGATACTGTACATTCTTATAATAAAACCGACTGGATGCACTAATTCCACAAATTTATTTTTGGAATAAAACTCTACATGTTTCGCACAGTCCCTCTGTCCATCATCAGGAGTTTTTCAATGTACGCACAGCAATGGTGTATGTATGACATACACCATTGCTGTGCGTACATTGAAAAACTCCTGATGATGGACAGAGGGACTGTGCGAAACATGTAGAGTTTTATTCCAAAAATAAATTTGAGAAATTAGTGCACCTGTTTGGTTTTATTATAAGACTTTATCACGATGCAAGGTCACCTGAACGTCAATTTGATACTGTAAAATATCGTACAGCATCGTACACTATCTGACATTACCAAGAAACGTTACGTTCTCTAGCGATGTAAGGGTTAATAGTCGAGTGTATTTTGATATCCTTTTCACTCAAAATGACTGGTATAATAACATCCTGATGTTTGGTTCTTTTTATGCGCAACGCTTTGTGTGACATGAGATGAAAGCTGAGTGGCTGTTATGTCATTCACACGATGGGTCACTTGCTACGTACTTTTGCACGTGGCAACTCTATACTGGCAAATGTACAATCTGAAGGATAAATGTGTCAGTTATTCCAATATTTTAACGTAAACCAGATAGAAATTAGAAAAGGAGAGGAATAGTACGAAATTGATGAAGGATAAGAAGGGGAGGTAATATTTTGAGTCAAGGAATTTATGGTTTTATGTTTATGCTCTGCGTATTGTGACATAATTGTTCAGCACAAATTAACGCAACGCACAATTTTCCAAATTAATGTTTAATTTTTTAAGATTCTGTTGTCTACTAAATGTTTCGAATCTCGTGGGTTCATCCTCAAGGAGACAGTCGTATGTGCAATTATGGAATGTTTTACAGCTCACACCAATGTTTGTAAAATACACCAGAACTGCACATACAGCTGTCTCCCTGATGATTAACACAATTTATAAAATTGTGCATTTCGTTGCTATGTATTGTATAATAAAGGTATGATTATTGCTTGATTTTAAAAATGTTTCTCTTCGTGCCGTAATGACTATTAATGAAATATGGTTTTGACGTGACCTATGACACTTTCATTGAGTAAGACAATTCCCAGATCCAATTAATATTTTCAGAAATGAATGCTTGTCCCTTGCGGCGGTGAAGCACTCATGTTGACGTGTGGCGTCGTCCTCGGTTACACTCAACTGCCAAGCCAAGTAATATCGATGTCCGGCACGATGATTGCGTCATCAGTACCATTTGACGGACCACAGAGACAGTTAACGAATTATGATCTATTGGCCTGTTTAAAGGAGCTATGTGTCCTGCAAAGGTTACGAAGCGTTGGAAATTTAGCCTCTTGTGGGTTGTGACGCGGGAGATGCGTCTTACAATCCGGGCTACACGGCGTCATATACCAATGAAAGATAATATTCATCTTCGTTGCGTTATCTGTATTCTTTATGTTATAAACAGTAATTTCATTTTAGTATAGTCTTCATTAGAAGCTAAATAAAGAAATGTGATTCAATTTCACAGAAGATGGTGATAACGTAAACTGAGTAATGTCCCCGAAAGCCTGATGGTTCCTTTATATGCCACCAGCTTTGACAGTAAAAATGTTTATGTCACGGTCACATAGTGCATGTATGTCTTTTAGTGCTCTAAGAACAAACAGCTACCTTTCCACAACGGAGTAATATCTCATAGGTTCTCATCAAGGAATGGGAATTGTATACTGCGCGGTGCGAAATGAATCTTTAGGAGCGTTGCAAAATTGCGATAAGTGTCTATTATCTTCATCATGTCTGTCTGTCTGTCTGTATACCCGCCTATCCGTCCGAATGGAACAACTCGGCTCCCACTAGACGGATTTTCATGGTATTTTTTATATCTGACAATTTTTCGAAAACCTGTCAAGAAAATCCAAGTTTCATTAAATTCCCAAAAGAATAGTGGTACTTTACATGCAGAGGTAGGCACATTTGTAATAATACCTTGCTGAATTTTGTAATAATGAGAAATGTCTTCTTATTATAGTTCGTCTTCAAGTTTGCCGTCCTGTTGGCTTCACACTGAGGCTTGAAAGTAATACTTAATTCCCTAGGGCGGTTTACTAGCCTACCTCTAGGTAGTCCAGTGATGGGAGTGCCACCTTCCAGCCTCTGGACAGACGTGTTCTGCACCATTTCCTGCGGATGATGGAACAGTTATACCGCTGTGACTCGGTCTGTCATGGCCGATCACGTAACGGATCACGATGATGAGAAATATAATATTAAATAGTGTACGTCTTCACAACTACTTTATTGCACAAGGTAATTACATAGGCTACATGTTTCGACTATAGTTCAGACATCTTCAGGCCTATTTTGTCAATTGAGTCACAAGATGGTATGCACACATTGGGGTCCAATCGTGTTTACATTCATGGAATACATAAAAATTAAATAATTGATTTAATTTTTATTGTTATCCATGTATGTAAACACAATGGGACCCCAATGTGTGCATAGCGTTATGTGACTCAATTGAAAAATTGGCCTGAAGATGATTGAACAATAGTCGAAACATGTAGCCTATGTAATTACCTTGTTCAATAAAGTAGTTGTGCTGACGTACACTATTTAATATTATATTACGTTTATGAGCACATCGTGATGCCTCTGTTCAAAAAGGGTGAGAAATATTTCAGACAAAGTTATAGAGAAAATCGAAACATATTTTACGTTCAACAACGTTTTCTTTTCCTCCAAAATCGTGGCGTCCAACAGATAATGTGGATAAGTGTGGTAGAACCGGACAGGCCACAGATGACGATACGGTGCATGCGCATTGCGTGCTGGATATTTAAGGCTAAAGACGTTCCGTCCTCATCTTGTTCGCAGGCTGTAAGCAAACCTGTATGACATACATCATTCCTGTGTGTACAGTGAAAAACTGCTGATGATGGTCAGAGGAACTGTCCGAAATATGTAGAGTTTTATTCCAAAAGTAAATTTGAGAAATTAGTGCATCTAGTTGGTTTTATTATAAGAATATATCACGATGCACGGTCACCTGAACTTCAAAATAACAAAAATAAATTTGCTCCATAAACTTTGTTAAATCTTTGTTCATAAATAATTATTAATCCTCTTACGGGTTATTTTAAATTAAAAACACTGAAAATATCAGTTGTCAAGGCCAAAATATTTTGCGTTTTAAGTAGGCAGAAGAGAAGAAAGTAAGTTAGAAAAATATTGTGATGCTTTCTATGAAAAGTAACGTTTACTATGTGAAATTGGAGTTTAAAGTCTGTGCCGTGCCGAGGGATTTAAATTTATTTTCAGAGACTGTCCATTTTGCAGGAACCTTAAGCACTACTCTATATCACATTGTTGTCTGGAATTTTTTTAAAAACTGCTCCATAATGATACCTGGTTTCTTTTCTGTATACATCGTAGAGAATTCTAAAAACAAACTGACTCGATCTCTTTCTTTCTTCAGGCAAAAGCCTGGGTAAGAATCTGGTCGGTTTTACCGGTAATCACTGTAGAAACTACGCCAGATTTAGTCAGTCAATCCTTCTTGGTGTTGAGCCGCAGTCGGTCTCATGACCTGATATTATTCTGAGGTTCAGAAATTTAATTCTTAAGAGTCGTGAGGTGCTTCTCTGAGTAATGAGTTGGGGAAATGTATATAAACAAAATAACTTGCCAATCAACCAACGAAACGAAACTTTAACAAATATTAATGTTATCTATAACGGTGACGTGCTATGATTTGACTTTCTATTTACATAAACCTAAGATCAGTAAGATGCTTCCTCGTCCTTTCACCTGAAGAAGAGAGCTGATCCTCTTTCCGAAACCTATATTGAATTATGATAATAATAAGAAGAAAGAGTCGAGAAACAAAATAATTCTCTGTGTAATGAACCACCGTCGGAACCCTGCAGCCCACAGAGAGCTGTGTTCACATCGTCATTATTAGAGGGTAGAGTACTTCACGTAATATCCCTTGAACCCAGGGGAAGAAAAGGAATACATGAAAGAAGTTCGGATGTTGGAGGGATGGGTTCACTCCCTCCATTTAATAAAAAGCCCACGTTATTTCCAGGACCCGCCATCTGTTGTCCAACAGTAAAGCAAGCTTCAGCATCGTAACTTGAGGAGGAATCGGTTACCGATAAACAGACATCCTCCCTTACACCAACCCCTAATGGACCAGATATATATCTACCTTTCAGTGCACATCTACTACTAAACCTTAATGGAAATAAAATTGGTTTGGGGTGGTGATGGAGAGGGGTGGATTACCATCTTGGTTCGTGAGTACACATCACTCAAGTGACGGGTACCCAAACATAGGGCAGGGGTTAGGCCTTACCACGGCACAAGTGCATGGAGAGTGAGTGGTCTATGGTAAAATTTAAAATGGTACCAAATCCACTGTTTTAGATATAGTGCACATAGCTTCAGGGAAACTGATTTGCATTAATACACCGAAGAGAGAAATCTATGTACATATGAATAAATAAATAAATGTTTAGTTCCTAATTCGTATACAAGGTGGACGTGAATTACAATGATCAGTCAGTTAATGGTGTCTAGAAACGTAAATATTACAGTACTTAAAATCATGCGAAATATGAAAGATATTACTTAGGAAGCGTGAAAGGGGTTCTTCTTATAATAAAACGAACTAGATGCAATAATTTCTCTAATTCATTTTTGGAATAAAACTCTACATGTTTCGGACAGTTCCTCTGTCCATCATCAGGAGTTTTTCAATCCTGATCCTGCTCCTAAGCTGTCAGCAAACCTGTATGACATACACAATTGCTGTGCGTACAGTGAAAAACTCCTGATGATGGACAGAGGAACTGTCCGAAACACGTAGAGGTTTATTCCAAAAATATACCATTGCTGTGTGTACAGAGAAAAACTCCTGATGATGGACAGAGGAACTGCGCGAAACATATAGAATTTTATTCCAAAAATAAATTTGAGAAATTAGTGTATCTAGTTGGTTTTATTATAAGAACATACCACGATGCACGGTCACCTGAACGTCAAATGCGAAGGGCTTTATTATTCATTAATCTAACGTACGGTACAAAACAATGCGATTAGGAAGTTAAAATATTTAACAGAATAACTATATAAATTTTTACCTTATGTTATTCTGTACTTAACAAATCAAGTGTTTCTCGAATTTTACAGGAATCATACGTTTATTATTGTACTGACATGCAGTATATATATATATATATATATATATATATATACACACACATATGCGTACAAAATATAGAGTTTAATAATGCAGAAGATGTACATTCTACAAAGTTTGGCAAGTGAGAAATCCCTGATATTTACATTAGTGCTGTTCCCAAAATCCAAATACCACAATCACTATCAAGGAAGGTGTTGTGGCCTCGCTTATACCAGAGAAAGCATCCAGAAAGACAGAAGGCCCTAATCTCGGGAACGCCTCTTCCATAAGCAATCCTGTACAAAACCTAACATCAGTCCAATACATGTGTCGGCTCTCATCTTTTATTCCACACAACGGATCAAACGTACAGTCTGTAGATAGAGACGTTGACCACAAATATATTTAGAAGTTGTGACTGTTAAGTCAAAATATGAAGTCTGCTACAACGTGACAGATTTTAGGCAAAAAGGATTAAAGTTCCTAGTGGTTAAGTGTTGTAGCACGAAAATAACTTAAATTGTAAGGAATAATTCACTTTTTTTTGTCACGAGAAAGAATATGTCACTATGAAACAGAAATAAAGATCAATGCTGTCGGCTGTGAAAAACATACGAAACACGCAAATACGATTTGTGTAGTAAGCCAATGTGTTGATAATATTAAAAGAGTTTCCATGTGCTTTAAAACACCTCTCCACATATACGTGTCGAACACTGGAACTATTGCTCCACGATTTCCTAACTTCTGCTCTAATTGGTAGTGCTTTTTCAGCTTCATCTTCTGGTCATTTCAGAGGTAAGAGCACACTTAACCCATTCGATCAATAGATAGATGGGCCTCGAATTAGTCTTGGCGCTGTGGATGAAAGAAAAAGTCACTTAACTCTGACAGGAACCCAACCCCGATTTCTTCGTCTGCAGGCTAGTACCGTGCTCATCTTTTAAACAAATTTCACGCAGGATGAAGGGAAGTAAATACTGCATTGAACTTTGCTTTGTTTTGATAATGACTGATTTGGTTCCCCAAACACAGAGTTGTCGAGTAAATTTAAAATAATTCCTCTCACTCCTTTCCCAAACTCAGCATGTTTATCCTAAAGAAATACTGCATTCGCTGGGGCATCCCATACGAGCTGTCGTTCTTAGATAAAACGATTATAGAGGCACTGTTTATTTCGTAGCACCAAAAGGAATTACAAGGCCTTGAAAGGGAGCCATAGTGACCATTTTGATGGTACTATGCAAATATTTATACGAAGAAAATGAAATGGGGCATTTTTTGCAAGATAGGCCTATAGAGATTAACTTTGATTGTAATAAATAAAGGTAATGGAAAACCGAAAATAGGTGCTTCGAACTAGGCGAAATTAACAGCCCCTCAAAAGTAATAACTCTGAAATAATATGAGTTACTCCAATGAGCTGTACACGGCTCATAGCTGTCGCTATACGGAACTCAGAAATTCTAGAACGTTCCTTTTCCGCTACCCTTCCTTCAAGGTTGTCGTCTGGTGATTCGCTGCCGTGGGTGGTGAAAGGGGTCAAGGGCGTGTACTGTGAGCTTTCTTGGTTGGTTTTAGAGCCAGCGGTCAGAACTCGTATCTTGGATTTCGTGGAAGCTTCGTCTGAGTGTGTGGGTTGATCATCTCGAGAGCCGAGTCCCCCTGATATTCTTCGCCGAGTCTCAGCAGTCGTCATGCCATATCAGTAAGTCAAATTTAGTTTGGAAATTGTGTTTATAAATTCTGGTTTTGTGTTATTTCTGACATGCTCAGCGTCTGCTCAGCCGAGTTTGGTTTACGTCATGGAGTCAACGCACGATTGGCGAGGGGTATTTCTGGGCCGTATTTTCCAGGGTTAGTTTAGTTTACATGTTAATTGTGCGAGTCGAGAAATACGTTTCAGTTACGAGTTGGTTTTGTAAAGTACGTAACGTGTCTGTTACGTTTGTTTCTATTTGCCGATTGCGCATGGAGCTCTGTGACGTAAGAAGTCTGATATTTGTAACATGTAACATTGTTAAAGTGAAACACTGGAAGTAATTGCAAAGTTAAATTTGTGTACAGGAGACGTACTGAAATTTTACGAAGACTTGCGTCATTTGTGTGCTGATAGGCTGAAAGTTTTGTTCTATTGTGTAAATACGCGTACTCTTTATCTGTAGCTTACTGTAATGTTTAGTTATACAGAATATATCTAATGTGACAGTGTTATGCTTGTCATCCGCCGCTGTGACCTGTATGTTAATACCCGAACACAAGAGACCAGTATTTCGGGTCCCAAACGTCTGCTGGCGTTTCTTTTTAGTGCGAGCCCTCGTGGGCTGTACTCTTGTTTGGATTACGACCCCCAGGGGCTCACCAAACACAAATTTTTGAAAGCCTTTCTTTGTGTTCGTGAAGTTCTAATTCCAATCCTCATTCTGAAGAAAATTTTCATTATGGTCCTCACTTTTTTAAGGAAATTGCATTATCTTAAATTTGAATATGAATATATCCTTCGGCAAATTTCTCGCCTCGTTATTCAACAACTGGGTATTTATTTGTCCCTGTACATATAATAATAGGAATTTGTCTTCTCGAAATGTTTGAACAACGAAGCTGAAATAATTTGACGTTCAGGTGACCGTGCATCGTGAAAAATTCTTATAATAAAACCAACTATATGCACTAATTTCTCAAATTTATTTTTGGAATAAAAGTCTACATGTTTCGGACAGTTCCTCTGTCCATCGTCAGGAGATTTTCACCTTGCACACACAAATGGTGTATGTCATACAGGTTTTGCTGACAGCTTGCGAGCAGGATCAGGATGGAACAGAGATCTGTGTAGATGACCGTCTGCTATCTGCTGTGCAGAAAGTCATCTACACAGAATGACATAAACCGGATGCCGCATTGATACAATAATTCTCCTGATGATTGGCACATGGCTGCCCGAAACATGTAGAGAATGGAAATAAAGGTACACAAAAAGTTGTGCGTCGTGTTGGTTATCTACAAGGATTAGACTCACTCATTTACACTAACAAAAAGAGGAGAGCAAATCTTAGTCCTATATATGCCATGGCAGGCCCCTTTCTGTAGATTGAAGCCTTCTGGGACATAATGTTTTGTTGATTATTAGTTATTTACAAATTTCAGGGTATTCCAAGATGAGTAATTTGCGTGGAGGATGTAGATTATACGGAAAAAGAAAGTGTTATTTGGTGGCTCATTGAGCTGCTGGGAGAAGTTGTGTTTTTGAGCGAACGAAACCGTCGGTAGAACACTCGAGAAGAGTTTCTCCCAAAGAGTTTTCCAAAATTCCATTGAAATATAAAGAAATTATAACTTCAGTATCAATATTAGTAACTGCATTTAGTGTGTTTTCATTGTTTGCAATTATTTAATATTGACAAATATATGGATTTTTAACAATATTGTAATAAATGCAATCGCCACATTTTGAAAGTGAATTTTTGTAATTTTTATAGCAAAGCATGTTGGCTTTAGTAATTTTGGTATTTAAACGAAATGCTATTGTTATGTGTGTAATTAAATATTAAGGTATTCTAATGTCCTTCTCTAACAAAAGTTTATTGTTATCCTTATGTGTCTGTGGCATGGTTTTTATCTTAATTTGTAACAAATGTATTAGGAAATCCATAACAAAAATTTCGACTGCGAAAAGGGTTCAGCTCAATTTAAACTGGGAAAGGAAACGCAACTAAATGAAGAACTTGGGCCTGTAGGCGTTGAAAAGGGCCATAGTGCTAGTATTGTTTGTTCTCGCAGGGAGATCTACTTCATACTTTTAAAGAATGAATGAGAAGTTTCCAAAAATACTACCCATTCTCTAAAGGAACCGGACCGTAACCCAAAAGATTTTACTACTCATTTAGAGAACGCGAAAACGTCAGGTGTTCCTGGTCCTTTTCTGTTGGAACCAACTGTACTTAAGAATGTTACTCCGCAGAATCTACATATGCGCTCCAAGACTTTCCATATTATAACACTTCCTCAATACGTATGTCTGGCTAATGCAGGCTTTGAAATATTGCTGCCAGCTTTTTGAATAACAAGAAGACAGAAAAATGAATGGAAAGAAGGTTATATATCGATTGCATATTTGTGAGGTTATGGAATTCAATCCTACAATAGTCCTGAAAGAAAAAAAGGGATGAATTTGAAAGTTTGTTTTTATCGACATTTTATGTAAATAGTCCCGACTAAATCTGTTTTTCACAAGCTGCAATTCTGAATCAGGTACCCGCCCTTCCATTTTACAGATACCAACCTTAGACCAGCGTTCTTGAGGCTTCACAAACAGAAGTAACCATAAGTACCCGAGTGAAACTTCTAATAACATTTGGTCTCGTAGTGAATATTCACATACCTCTTGTTGGCAAAATGAAACTTCACATACACCTTGATATGCGTGTGAAACCTCACTTACCGCTTCTTATCAGAGTGGAATTATGATTAACACTTAATCTCTGATTAAAGCTTCATATACTTGTGGGTCTCAAAGTGGATCTTTTCAAACTGCGTTTTTCAGAGACAAATTTAACATACTGCTTGATCTGAGAGTGAATTTCACGTACACTTAGCTCTGAGAGTGAGTATTGGCGTATGATATATCTTGGTCTGAGAATGACTCTTTAATTTAATAATTGTCCAACAAGATGCGACTTATTCAGTTTATTACATTTCTGTAGGCAGCTCTACATGTTTCGGGTGTTGACACCCATCATCAGGAGCTTGTACAGCTGTAATTGCAACCTCTGGAACTGGTCAACCGGGTCTACTACCATCCACTCTCGTTGTTGGGTTGCAGCTCTACATGTTTTGGGTGTTGACACCCATCATCAGGAGCTCGTACAACTGTAATTAAAGCTTCTGGCACTGAACGACCGGGTCTACTACAATCCGCTCTCAATGTTAAGCTGCAACGCAACTCAACAACGAGAGTTTCGACCTGATCCTAGATAAGCCAAACTTTATCCTCACTTTCCACTGTTAACTGAAACCAAATAAAGAGGTGTATTTTTGTTAATAATAAAATTGAATTAAAATTCCAGTTAAGGAATTGACAGAAAAAGTGAATGCTGTTAACTTATCACTATTGCGGTTAAAATCCGTTTGCACTTCTATTCATATAGTTTAGAAAAACATTACACTTTCACTGTAAAGACAAAGAAAAAATTTTGTAAATACGTACCTAAAGGCAATATATATCTCATCTACATCTTCAGTGTCGCGCTCTAAACCATAAGCTATTTAAGTAATACGTAAGAACAAACAACAAAATAAACAACTTCGCTGAAGTCATGTTGTTACAGCACTGAAAGTTTAACTGAGAAATGCATTACCAGCAGTAGACAGCCGCGATGAATCGTGGCGGAAGTCTCTCAATGCTGTCTGCTAGCTTTATCTTCTCATGGAGCACGTAATTTTAAAAGAGAGACCTTTTCGATGGCAGCGTAATTAAGTGCTGCCTTGGCCTCTATGTTCCTGTGACTTAATAACTTGCGACGTTTCTTTTATTTGTGGGAAAGTTTAAAAAATAGAAAGTATAAAACAAATCCTCACTTTCTGGAAGAACTAAGAATGAACGCCTACAGTTTTAACCATTTCCTTCGGAAGAACTCCAGAGACGTGTTGCGCAGCTGTACTGTGTGCATGCCGTCAGGAGGGCAAAATTTCAACATGTGATGTAGTACTGGCTATTTTTTTTAGACTTCCTAGAGGTTATTGTCACTGCTATACGCTTGTACGTCACTTCACCAACTGTTACCCCTTCCGACAGCGGCGTATGAAGCAAAGCCGGCCAAGCGGCTGCTCCATCAAGCAGAAAATGTTACACTTTGTACATCTTAGGTGGCACTTCAGTGAATGGGTATGGAACATTGCTGGAGTTATATTGACAGGTTAAAAAGGAATTATTCGGCGAGAAACTTACCAAGTTCAACTTTGTTCATCACAAATCTGAAATGTTTTGACCTCCTATTAAACCGGGCCGCCGCCACCTTTAACTCTGTCCTGTATGGCCCTCTTGTTTCGTGCTGTTTGTGTCCAGTAAAATTTCTTTTTTACTACGGTCACAGGTCCTCGTAATTTCACAAGAAGATCAGAAATTCCTTATCTATGTAATGGGAACTGCTTTATTACAGTTATTGTACCTTAATCGCCAGGGCACTGGTGCGACAACAGCTGTTAAACTGAATAATCAAATACATTTGCAAAATTTAATTTTCCCCTAATTTCAGTAAGAACCTTGTCATTTTGTTTAGTATACTTAGATGTAACTCATTTTCTCATAAAAATACTTACCCTATACTCAAAGAAAATAGGGTCGTATAAACATTTTTCTCCACCTCTCGCCCTAGATAAAGCTGGCGCTCTTCACAGATCTTATTTTCATTAAACAGATTAGTTTAATAAACATTTTTAAGCTTATTCCCGCACTGTCACCTTCGTTATTACGTAAGCCGTAGCGCCGATCCATTAGCAGAAGCGACTCTTGGCTTCAGACAGATCTCTTGTGGCTCTTATCTAAACTAACTTGCAACAAGAGTGGCTTAAGTGTAGGAACAGATTCACGATGATATTTGTAAAGCAACTTGAGTATATAATTTTATAATTTTTGGTCCAATATGACATAGTGCCCTTAAACTCCAGAACTTAGTCTATAGAGAAGTACGTACACACTTGCTGTTGTCATTGGTCACTTTGTGCACTTAAAAAATTCACCTTCTAATTTTCTGCAAATGGTAGAGCGTTTCTGTCACTGTTGGTAACACAGCTGGAACTGACTTTTGGCACTGCGTGTAGGAAGGTCAGTGAATTTGCTAAATTTCAGGGACATTCTAGAAGCGACGTTCACTTAAAAGATAATTTATTCTCGGAAAAAAGGAAGAAATCTCAAGGGGCCAAATCAGGTGTATTGCGGCAGTGTGGGATCACAGCGGTGTTTCTGGCTGCCAAAAATGTTTCTACTGGCAGATCACATTGCGTTGGCACATGTTCATTGTACAGCAATTATTTCTTGTTATGCCATCGTTATGAAGGTTTTCGGTGGACTTGTCTCCGTCGTCACAAAACTCACCCTTAGTAATGCTGATTTTTCCATTTGAACTAAGCGGAAAAAAAATTCCTGATAAAAAAATATCCACACATTTAAAGAAATCACCATGCTCATCCTGCTTGACCCGACTTGTCTCATTTTCTTTGAACGTGGAAAGGGAGGGTCTTTCAACTAAGAGGGATATTCATTTAATACACCAACCAACGCATTTATAAAAAATTTACATATTAAAACACTAAAATTGCTCCGACATGTTTCGGTCCAAAGACCATCATCAGGAAGCTATATTTTCCTTGCTAAAGTCACATTAAAAATAGTCACTGATTAACTTCGTTGTACTAATAGGGTGTTGTGGCAGTAGGCCTGTAATAAAAATTATACCAAGTATCGTCAAATAAATATTAGAATTATTTTGTACACAAATAATTAGGCTTGTTGGACTGATGTGAGATTTATGCTTACCGTGTTGTGTAAGGTGTACAAAATAATTCTAATATTTATTTTGACAATACTTAATTGGTATAATTTATATTACAGGCATGCTGCCACAACACCCTGTTAGTACAACGAAGTTAATCAGTGACTATTTTTAATGTGACTTTAGCAAGGAAAATATAGCTTCCTGATGATGGTCTTTGGACCGAAACATGTCGGAGCAGTTTTAGTGTTTTAATGTGTAACTTTTATATAAGTGCATTAGTTGGTGTATTGATTAACTCGACAACATGCACGGTGTAACAATGAAAATAAGAGGACCATTGTGCGGTTTCTGCGCTTTAAGGAAAAACGTCGCGTTTATTCTCCTCTTATAACCCTCGAGACTCAATTTTGGTCGTGACTGACTTCGTCTAGCAGTTTCTGGCACATACACACAGAGCTTTGCTTCTGCTCGTCAGTGAAAAACCGAGGTACAAACTTCGTGAAGAATTGCAGAATTTTTTGTCCTCCCTTAGAATTCATTGGTCTGTTGCGTACCGGAGACCTATCTTGCCAGCCGTCTCCGAAATGGTATTCTTCGGTCTCCGTGTGTACTGTGCCCACGTGTCCTTCTATGAGACCTGTGGAAGTACAACCAGAACGGTTGGAAACTTCAGCCGAGGCTTTCCCAATTTCCGCTCGGAAACCCTCTCAAAATTCTGTTTTCTTCCCATTGTATTTTTAATGAAGTCTGTCCTGAGTTCTTAAAATAACCCAACTAGTTGCACTAATTTCTCAAATTTTGGGGGGGAATAAAACTCTACATGTTTCGGACAGTTCCTCTGTCCATCATCAGGAGTTTTTCACTGTGCACACAGCAATGGTATGTGTCATACATCTTGCGAGCAGGATCAGGACGGAACTGCTCGCAAGCTGTCAGCAAACCTGTATGAAATATACCATTGCTGTGTGCTCAGTGAAAATCTCCTGATGATGGACAGATGAACTGTCCGAAACATGTAGAGTTTTATTCCAAAAATAAATTTGAGAAATTAGTGCATCTAGTTGGTTTTATTATAAGAATTTATGACGATGCACGGTCACCTGAATGTCAAGGCCTGTCCTGAGCATTTCGTGTGTATTCAATGTGCTTTGTCACGCCTGAAGCAAAAGATGAAGCTAATGTCTTCCCCCTCCCCCCTTTATTTGTGCCATTGTATTACGGCGACTCGCAATAAAGAAAACAAAAAATGCAATAAACACTTTGCCCCTGCAAGCCAGTTAGTGCTGTAACTAAGCTGTGACCAGAACGACTGAGGAATTACGGTTCAGCTCTTGATAGAGACAAGAGACGTTTCTCTTCTCCACAGGGTATAGACAAGCTCTGGTGTACCTTCACATTGTCACTGCAATCTGTTCTACTGGGGAGACGCGGCCTTGACTTGCACCTGCCCCCTCACGTCCTTTTGTTGACAAGTTCGTGCATCAGCTAAGCTGTACCTCAATTCCTCTTTAATTTCATATAGCCTTCATAAGTTTAGTGAAATGCTACGCAGTATCCTTTAGTTTATGTTTATTTTTCCCTGCCTCTATAAGTGCCTGTAGATATATTCAAGTAGGCCAACATGGAGGTTCCAATTTAACTTAGCAATCACTTTAAACAGGGATTTTGCTGTATATTACGTTACATTGAAATATAAAAGATCCCCATTATGGTAATGCATACCTTATAAACAAAGAAAACTTGTTAACAGTAAGTAATAAGAAGAACAATGTGTTTAGACTTAATGTGAACAACGTAGATTCAAATCCCTGCGTTCATTTTTTTGTCAAAAACTGAGTTATATATGGGAACACGTACATAGTACTGACCTTTATATCTAGTAAGGTTGTTGTGGTCATATTCAGCTAGTCCCGGCACTGTAGTTTAAATCATGTTTGCTGTCTTACCTACATTTGTGTGTCATTTAGTGTTGTGTAATCAAAATTAAATTCTTGTCAAACATAGACATATTTCAATGTTAATAAAAATCCAACCAGATGCAACAGTATGCAGATATTTATCTACTGCAAAGTCACTCTACATGTTTCGGGTGTCACAGCACCCATCATCAGGAGTACTAAAAACTGTAACCGCAACCTCCGGTACAGGGCACAATACTGGTACAGCTACTCCCTTCCAACGTGCCCTGCAGGCCACGTTGGAAGGGAGTAGCTGTACCAATATTATGACCTGTACCGGAGGTTGCGGTTACAGTTTTTAGTACTCCTGATGATGGGTGCTGTGACACCCGAAACATGTAGAGTGACTTTGCAGTAGATAAATATCTGCACACTGTTGCATCAGGTTGGATTTTTATTAACACTGAATTACGATGCACTGAACCATGAGTTTAAAAAAAAAGTAGACATATTTGTTTTTGGAAAGAAGCTCCTCAAACTTAGCTGTAAACTCTAAACCCGCCCACCCGCCTTCAACTTCGCAACTCTCACATAGAACACTTTTGAACTTAGAATCGTGGTTATATTACTGAAGCTCCGGGAACTTTGAATAATAATCCGGCACCAAGTTTACTCTCCAACTCCTACCAGTTTCTTCTCACCGATACGCCCCCTCCACCTCCCACCACGTAGTAAAGGCTGCATCTACGTCTTTACGTCTGCAGTGATAAACATCATCAGATAGCCTATCTCAGTGTGCGCTCTGTGATCGGCGATTTTCGGAGATGCGCCGAAGAATCTGTTAAGTGTTAATCGTTGTTTATTGCCTACCATTTGGTTTTGAAATAATTATGTTCACTAAAAGCCCTAGGGTTTGTCGACGTGTGTGTGTCAGTAAATCAAATCTCGCATGTTAGTCAATGAAAAGTGGGCTATACGATTATAGATTATCAAGAAGGATAAATTGAAAAGTAAAATTTAATAAGACGACGTGTTAATTGCAAACACCTGATGCTGACCAATTACGAGGTTCGAAATACATATCAAAAAAGGGTTTAATATTTAAAAGAACGAAACCGTTGTGTGTATACTGTACAAATAATTAGTTATAGCTTATATTGTTACGTCATTGCGAGTCATATCGTGCTCCAGTCCTGAGAGTTCTCGGGCTTGATCCTCGGCCTTGTAACCAGTCATCCTCATATTAATTGTTGCTTCTTTTGGACCCTGCAGTAAGTGTGGGTTTGTTCATGGACCACAAGAGCATTGATTTTAATATCACTATTCCATCTACATCTGACTTTGACATATCACATTTTAGTCAATTTTATTGACATAGGGTTTTTATGGATTCCTTCCGAATTACAAACATTTTGGAATATAAAATTGTATTAATGATATTTAAGCTTTTAATTACCTTATAATTGCGGTGTTAATTCCTTTTATAAACAAAGAGGTTGCTCTGCTTTATCTCGAGATATTGCCATAAATTTGACCTTCTAACTTATAAATCAATAGTTGATAAAGTAAATTGCAGGATGTGACTACGGCTACGGCAGATATAACATGATGGCATTAGAGAAATTTTATAGAATCTTGAGCTAGAATCTTCTTCCCATAATAATGAAAATGGAGCAGAGAACATATGGAGTTAAAGAGAGTGATTACTTGGCAGGTCAAGTGGATTCAAAATTAAAAATACTTTAGAGGCATAACATGTATATTCAGACATCTGGTCTCTACGTTTTATATAAAAACTTTCTCATTAGCAAGATATTTCTTTACACCAGACAGAAAATTTGAGAGAAGTGGAAGTAATTCTGGCTGCTTTGCTTATGAGGTATTTGGACTTTATTTAGGGGCATATTTTTAATTTCTTGAGGTTGTATTGCTATAATTTCCAATATTTTTTAAAATCCAACAATGCAAAAGAAAACTTTAAACGTAACGGTTGCTATGTCATTGTATTCTTGCAATATAGGTTCTCTGTGCCTCTCATTGAGCGTCAACCTTCAGAAAGTACCTCAGATTCTGGCAAAACTCCGAAATTGATCAGTTACTCTCTACTACAGTTTATGGGCGTCTGATTTACAGCAGTTCTATGTTATTTCTTGTAATTCAGTTTACAGATATGGTGTCCATTGTTACAAAAACAGTTGTATTATATATATATATATATATATATATATATATACACAACGTTGTAGTGAATTTTAGCTTATTAGGCAGCTACGAGGCCTTGTTTCATGTTGTGCCTGTTTTCATTAACCCTATTGTGATTTTACAGTTCGCGAATTTAGGCTTACTTCTGAGAAACAAGTACAGCTATCTTAACCTTTTGGCGCCGGAATTATTTTTTTTATTTTAGCACACCCTGTATATAAAATGTGAAAAATACAGGAACCAAATACGTTAGAATTATGAAACAAACTGCATTTAAAAAAACGGAATGTATATACCATGTTTAAAATATTCGATACCTATATTTGTTGAATAAATATATAAAATGCAACTTTAGAGGTTAGCGGTGCGGTATGTCAACTATAATTGACGTTAGGCGACTAAAGGTTAATTATGTACTGCAGTCTTTGCTATTCTTTTCATAGGAATTTACAAATTTGTATCATTGTTATCATAACACCGTGTTGTCCATAGAAGATCAAGCATTTTTGTTACGGAACTGAGAAGAAACGCCCGCAGTTTTGTAATTGAATATTATATAAGATCAACTTTACGATTTTACTTTCATAATTAACTCAGCTTGGGGACCGCGGTGGCACAGTGGTTAAGGCGCTGCGCTACAAATCGGAAGGTTGTTAGTTCGATTCCAGATGGTGTCATTGGAATTTTTCATACACATAAAATCCTTCCGATTGCACTGTGGCCCTAGGATCGACTCAGCCTCTAACAGAAATGAACACCAGGAGCATTTCTTGGGGGTAAAGGCGGCCGGTACGTAAGACTGACAACCTTACCACCATCCTGTGCCGTTGTCGTGTAATCTGGGAACCTTAACTTTCTGGAACCCTCTGGACCACTACAGGCCTGTAATGGGACTGATTTACCTTTACCTTTACCTTTAATTAACTCAACTTACGGGTTGTCAATTCTACCTGCACAGTCTTTATGTTCATAAGTATCATTTTAACTGTAAATTGTACTTTGGAACTTGAGAATTTTAACCTTGACAAATATTCTTACGCAGTTCTTTTGTTGTTTAGTTTGTGTGTGACAGTGTCTTGCACTCTGGCTGACAGAAGAAGCAGTCTTTCTCCTGCAGTTGTCCAGAAAGTGAAATTGTGATTGTCCTGGAGAAGATGTTCGCACTTTTGCAGATCATGAAAATCGTATTGTGGGTTTGCAAGATAGATCTGCCATTTATGTGTGGTCTTTTTGGTGCTATAATTTCGTATTTTATCTTAATTTGCCGTTATGAAAAAAAAAAGTTATTTCAATCCATACACGTAATATCAAACATTTATTTTGAACATAATAATTGTCCCAGAAAATTTACAAAATAACTAGTTTAGTTTTCTACGTCGCAGTGTGATTTATTTTAGCAGGGCTAAGTGGCTTTTAAAGTGATACTGAATGCGATCACGGCTTTGGTGTGAAGATTACTGCGTTTTTGATGTAAGGTCATGCTATCTGCAGGAGAGAACCATCGATCCTGAGGACAGAGAATGGAGGCATCACGTTCATTCACAAATTCGGTAACAATCTAACAATTTATGCGACTTCGTACTTCCTTAAAATCTAAACACTTCTGACGAGTTTCTGTAATTACACACACCAACACATGCACATATATATACAGGGTTATTCGTAAGTCCCTCCGGGTTTTCCGAACTCGACTGCGCAACAACCAAGACAGACACGGCAGAAAGGAACATATCAATAGGTAGAGAATCTCTCCAAGTTTTTTTTGTACTAGAGGCCTTGGCGTACTTGCAGTTTCCACCGCTATGGGGTAGTCGTGACGAAAAATGGCGTTCATAGTGAATAAGAAAGCGTTCTGTGTCTTGGAATTTGCCAAAACTGAGTCAGTTTTGACGGTGCAACGGAGGTTTCGGATCATGTACCACACAGAACCACCTACAGACAAAACAATTCGTGAATGGTACATGAAATTTCAGCAGGGTGGCTGCCTGTGCGTTGCGAAACGAACAGGCCCTCCGGGTCCATCGGCTGAGACTGTCGAGCGTGTGCGAGAAACGTTTGTCAGGAGCCCACAGAAGTCAACAACTCGCGCGAGCCGGCAATAGTAGATGTCTGTCAAGTGTTTGGCGCATTCTGCGCAAACGTCTTCGCGTAAAAGGATACCGGGTGCAGCTTTTGCAGGCGCTGAATCCCCAGGATCACAATCTTCGTTTACGCTTCTGCTTGGATTTCCAACA
>Ga0123352_10003833_pt1 | contig 21908 bp, 19 predicted proteins | sample TergutLab28metaG_FD_89700 | JGI IMG/M metagenome (GOLD analysis project Ga0123352, IMG submission 89700) | Labiotermes labralis P1 segment gut microbial communities from Petit-Saut dam, French Guiana - Lab288 P1 | ecosystem: Host-associated > Arthropoda: Insects > Digestive system > Gut ...
ACAGTTATTTTTTTTTTTTTTTTTTTGTATGATATAATGGTTGGATAATATTTTAAATCACGAGGAGGGTTTTATGTTTTGGTTTATTGTTTTTGTGGCAATAGCTGTGACTGTAATTTTAATTGTGGTTCGTGGAATGTCCGATAAAAAATGGCAAGCCGTTTATCAGCAAGGGATGGCCGAACTGCGAACAAGCTTTAGAGATAACTATGCAGCAAACAAGAAAATAATGGGCGTATGGCCAATGCGTGGTATGTCGTTGCGCGACGATACCAGGAGGTTGCTTCTGTTGGACTTCGCAAGAAGGCAGCCCCTAGAATTTCGACCCGACGGCACTTTTGTGGGTTCTTCTGCCGTAGTTAGCATTGGTGGCGATATAAGGCAAAAGGTGGCAGGTCTTTACAATGTCGAAGGTGACAAGTTGCAGTTATATTATCGGGTTCTTGATGGCGTCACCAATAAAGAAGCAGGAAAAATCCATGCAGCAAAATATAGTATTCTCGAATTAACAAATGATACGCTCGTGATGCAGTTTAGCTTAGAATACCAGTCCACCTTTGATAAGGCAAGAGATTTTTAGAATGAAATTAGCAAAAGGCAGGCGCAAAAATCCGCGCCTGCCTTTTGTCACTACTCACAAAATATCATGATGTCCAACGTCTATCAGTAAGATAATTCTACCATCTTGATGCATCCAAAAAATCCTGATGTCCATATTTACGCTACTTTCAAAAACATCGCTTTCAAAAACACCTTTTAACCGCTGCACCTTCTTGGTTCTTAACGAAGGATAGAAAGGGTCTTTGGCAAGAATTTGGAGCTTTGCATGGATGTTGCGGTTTTCAGTTTTAGTAAATTTTCTAAGGCTTTTTGCAAACTTTTTCGAGATATCAAGTTTATACATCGCCTTCGTCCCCTAAATCAATTCCTAAGTCTGCAAACATATCGTCAACACTATCATATATCATTCCGCCATCTGCCTCATGCTCCTCTATTATAGCGGCAAGCTTTTCTAGTGTTTTCTTGGGATACACTACCACAGGGCACAAAAATATACCTCCGTCTTTTTCCATCACTTCAAATGTATCCCCTTGTTTGATGCCCAAGTTATGCACAAGCTCGCTCGGCAAAGTTATGCGGGATTTTTCTTGCATTTCGATTAGCATACAATCACCTCGGAAACAGGTTCTTACACTTCTATATCGCCCATTCGCCCTGCTCAAACACCTGAACTTCCTTGCCATCATACGTCACGCCCACAATAGACATATCCGCAGAGCCCATCATAAAGTCCTCATGAGCCAGGGATTGGTTCACGCCCATCAGGTTAAGCTCGTCGTCGTTCTTACCCAGCGCGCCCTTAACGGTGTATGGGTATGCATTGCCCAGCGCAAGGTGGCAGGATGCGTTTTCGTCATAAAGGGTGTTGTACCACAGTATGCCGGACTGGGATATAGGGGAGGAGTGCGGCACAAGAGCCACCTCGCCCAAGAAGTCGGCATTTTTGTGTGCCTTCACCATTTTTTCCAGCAGGTGCTGGTTTTTCTTTGCGCCAAAGTCTATCACTTGGCCATCTTTAAATTTAAACCAGAAATCTTCTATCACATCGCCCATATACACATATGGCTTTGTGGCGTATACCACGCCGTTTGTGCCCGTACGATGCGGTGCTGTAAAGACCTCTTCGGTTGGAATATTTGCGATAAAATTGTAGCCTGTACCGGCCTTTTCGCCGCAGGCCACCCAAAGATGCCCTTCGGGCAGGGTTATTTCCAAATCTGTGCCCGCCGCGTTTTTAAAGCGCAGGTATTTAAAATTGTGCTTCATCAAGGCATCCACTTTTTGCTGCATGGTCGCTATATGTGCCTTCCAGTTTTCTACAGGGTCTGTTTTATCATCCACGCGAGATGCCGAATAGATGGCTTCCCACATAAGCTCCATGGCCTCTTCATCGGTCTTGGCCACAGGAAAGACCTTTCTCGCCCAAGATTCGGTTGGCACAGAAACCAAAGACCACTGTATTTCAGATGATGCAACCTTGTCGCGCAGCGGCTTCATGGTATTCATGCCGACCTTTTGATTCTTCAAGATGCGCTCTGGGTCTACACCCTTCAAAATTTCAGGGTCTGTGGCATATACCACAAGCATGTTGTAGCCTTCGTCCACAAGATGCTGCACGCGTGCTTTCTCCCATTCCACTTCTATGCCAAAATTAGAATCCGGCGCAAGCAAAAAGTTTATCCTGCCCGCCTTCTCGTCGCCCCACAGAATTTGCACGTCCTGGGCACCTGCTTTATAAGCCTCTTCCATTGCCAGCCGCGCAAAATACGCGCAGTCCACCGGGCAGCGTATCAGCAGCTTTTGCCCCTTTTGGATGTTAACACCCATGTTTACAACCAGCCTAACATACTTTTGCAACTTGTCGCCCATAATTCCCTCCTAGATTTTTGTTTTTATTGTACATCGTTTAATCCTGATTCTATGGCGGCTTCAATAGCTTCCATGGCCTGTGCCTCATCCGTGCCAGTACAAATAAACTCCACAGCATCGCCGTTTTTTATGCCTGCGCTAACAATGCCCAGCACAGATTTTAGGTTATATTCTGTTTCGTTAAATTTTAGCTTCACATCCGCTTCAAAAGGCCTGCAAACCGACACCAGCGCACCCGCCGGCCGCACATGCAAGCCATTTTCGGTCTTTATCGTCAGCACCCTAGAAATCATGCAACCACCCTCTTTAGCTTATTAGACGCGGCCCATAACCAATGTTGAACCAATTCTTCCGAGCGTAATTTTTTGCGCTCTTTGCAAAAAATTTTTGCTGGCAGACGTTTTTCAGGTGGTTTTCCTGAAAAACGTTGAGAAGTAAAAGTGAAAGAAAAATTGTGTGAAACAGGTTAGGGGACATGTCTATTGCATCTAGTATATCAATTTTTCCATGAAATTGCAAGGCAAATATCATGTCTAGACTTGAAATAGCACGAAGTCTGTGTTATACTCTTGCAAGCAGACAGGAGGTAAGCAAATGAAAAGCTCTATCCCAAAAAGTGCGTTATGTGCCGAATTTCTGGGCTCGATGTTTCTGGTTATGGCCGCCATTTCACCAATAATCCTATTTTACACAGTCCTCAAGACCTCCATTGGTGTTGCGCTCTTTGCAAATGCTATAGCCGTTGCCCTTGTGCTCTGCGCATTAATAGAGATTTTTGGGCCAATCTCCGGTGCGCATTTTAACCCCATTGTCACCATGATTATGCTGCTAGAAAAGAAAATTGGGGCTGCAAAAGCCGCTTTGTTTATACTAATGCAATTCATCGGCGGCATAATGGGCACTGTTTTAAGTCATATAATGTTTTTTGACCATATAGGCGAAATCCTCTCGATTTCTGACAACATAAGAGACAGTTATATGTTTCCGGCCGAAATTTTTGGCAGCTTTATACTCATATTGGTTATTCTGCTGCTTGCAAAGGTGGGCTCTGCCAAAGCCCCCATTGTTGTCGGTTTCTTGGTTGGCGGCCAGGTGCTGTCTACCTCTTCTATGATGTTTGCAAACCCACAGGTAACAGTTGCCCGCATGCTAACAAGCACCGCCCCCGGCATACGTCCAATGGATGGCCTGGTCTTTATCGCAATGCAAATTATAGGGGCATTGCTGGCATATGCGGTTTACAGATTGGTCTTTAAAAATGCAATTTTATAACATCTATATCAGCCCATCCAGCCATTCATACCCATCAGGATATGTCGCAGCTATGGCATCCAAAAGCCAATTTTTGCTTTCCTCCGAAAGCATCGGCATAACCGCCTTAAAATCGGCAATTGTTCTGGGTTTTGCATATGCGTTTTCCATAGAGACTTTGCCGGATTTATAAAACAATGTTACCTCCGGCGCAAGATATGGTATGCCGTCGCGGTATAGGATTGCTTTATCCATCGGCAGGGCCACTCTTGGGCTTTTCTGCGCTACATATTCAGTGCCTTCTCTTTTGTCAAACCCCAGCTCTATAAACTCTATTTCATTTTCCACAAGCCATTTGCGGGTTTGGTAGGTATACACCTCTCCCTGTATGCGGTTAATTTTTTGCAGCACTTGCGGCAAGTTGTCTGGCTTTATGGCCCAAAAATTCGGGCAGTCATCCCAAAAGCTATCCGTGATGTCATCCACTTTGTAAAACAAGAATTGCCAAACTGCACCGTGTTCCCCAAATCTGCCAAAAAGAAGCCAGCCATTGTCCAGCATAAACTTAGCGGCACGGCGCATGTCCTCCTCAAATACCAGAATATCAAAATCCCCATGCTCTCTAATCTCTTTGTCCGCAAACATATCAAGGCCAAAACCACCGCATATGGCATAATCAAAGCCCGCTGTTTTAAATAGCTCATTGCCTTGTACAATTACCTTGTTCATGTTATCTCCCCCTGTTAACGTAGTTTTTAGCCGCATCAGCCACCATCTTGATATTATCTGTCTCGAAAGGTGCAGGCAAGCCAGCTTCCGCTACAAGCTCCACAAATGTCTTTGTGCCGGCCAAGGCGGTCAGCTTTCTATATTTTTCCCATGCTGCCTTATGGTCTCTTTGGCTTTCTGCCCAAAAAACAAGTGCGATAATTTGTGCCAGGCAATAGTCTATGTAATAAAACGGGTCATTGTAAATATGCGGCTGGCTCTGCCATTGCCTGCCTTCGCCATGGTATGGGGTGTCCGCAAGGTCTAGCCATGGTCTATATTTCGCTTCCAGCGTAAGCCAGTATTCATTGCGCTGCGGCGGGGTCATCTCCGGGTTTTCGTATGCATAATGCTGGTATTCATCTACCATCACGCCATAGGGTAAAAATGACAATAAGTCAGACAGATGGCTTTCGCAATATTTGTCCGTTTGCTCTCCAAAGAAGCCTTCCATCCATGGCCATGTTAAATACTCCATGGCCATTGCGTGTATCTCCCCTGTCTCGGGCGGCGTATCTTGCAAAACCGCAGGCTCAATATCCCAAGCCAAATGGGCAGCGAAAGCATGGCCAACCTCGTGGGTAAAAACATCCACATCCCTGGATGTGCCATTAAAATTAGCAAAGATAAAAGGCGACCTATAAGCAGGCAGTTTAGTCATAAAGCCACCCCCGGCCTTGCCCGGGCGTGTATGTACATCAAATAGCTCATTTTCTATCATAAAGTCTAAAAACTCGCCTGTTTCATCAGATAGCTCACGATACATTTTTTTGGCATGGGCAAATATATCATCTGCCGTGCCCTTGGGCTTTGCGTTGCCATCGGGATATCTAAAATTATCGTCATATACCTTGATGGTATCAACGCCAATGCGCTTTGCCTGCGCCTTTTTCAGCTCTGTTACAATAGGTACAATATGCTTTGCTACGCCATCACGAAACTTCGCCACCATCTCTTTATCATAGCAGTTTCTTATCATACGATAATATCCAAGCTCCACAAAATTCTCGTATCCCAGCTTTTTGGCCATATCTGTCCTTGTCTTCACCATATCGTCAAAAATGCTATCCAGCTTATCTGCATTGCACATACGCCATGCCGTATGTGCTGCATGTGCCGCCTTACGAACGGCGCGGTCAGGATCTTCGGAATATGCGTCCATTTCCGTTAATGTCATCGTCTTGCCGTCAAACTCGATTTGCGCAGATGCCATCAGCATGCCGTATTCTCTGCGAAGGGCGTTTTCCTTTTGCAAATCTTCCACAATGGCAGGCGTAAAGGTCTTTAGCCTTATTTCTGCATTCTTAAATACAAGCGAACCCCATTTTGCTTCTATATCCGCTCTAAATGGCGAGGCAAGTAATGCCGCCGTAAATTCTTGCAGCACCCCTTCTAGCTCTGGCACAGCCTCATCCCAAAACTCCATTTCGCCATTATAAAATTCGTCTGTTGTATCCAAAGAATGGCGGATAAACTGCAAAGTCCCGGGAGTGCGGTGTTTTTCAGAAAAAAGGTTTTCATATTCTCTGTACACCGCAAAACATTCATCGGCACTCTTTGCCCCTTTAAAGCGCGCAAGCAAATCTTCAAACCCTGATTTTAATTCACTAAGGATGGGTCTCTCGTATGGCATTTGCGAAAATTTCATAATATCCCTCTTTTCGATTTCACTTATTCGTAGATTTCATCAATAACACAATCCAGCAGCGTACAAAAAATTTCGTAATGGTCTTTTATCATTTCTTTGTTTACCACAGTTAGCAGCAGGGTGTCGATTATTCCATGCGCCCTGTCGTTGCTTACCTTCATCTTAATATTCGGCGCAAAAAGCGTAGCCGCAAGGCTATCCTCGCTGTTTTTGCTATGCTTTTCCCGCCATTCCTTTGGCAGCTTGTTCAAAAGGCTCTTGTAATCAGGGCCATGCCTTTTTGTAATTATGTTGTTTTCGGCATATTCAAGATACAGCTTTTTTAGCGCATCGCAGATTTCCTTTTTGGTTGGTGGCGAAGACAGCATTTCATCAAACATCTTTCTTGTGCTTTGTTGGAAATTATCCATAACATCGCAAAACAACGCCTCCTTGGAACTGTAAAACGAGTAAAAAGCACCTGTGGATATACCTACCTTGGCGCAGAGCTCGCTGACGCTGGTTTTTTTGTAACCATGTACAGACCAGCTTTTTTTGCACTCGGCAATCAGCTTTTGGCGTATGCTTTCCTTTTCGGCTTCGCTAAAACTTCTGGGCATCTACCTTCCTCCATTCGACTTTATGAATATATTCGTATATATATTCATAAAGTCATTATATGCAATCCGTTTTGATTTGTCAAGCATAAAAAAGCAAGGCCATTGTTTTCGGCCTTGCTTTATGCAATATTTGAGCTGCAAATTAATTCAAGATATCAAACAGGCGCAAAATCGTTATTATCGACTGCTCTCTTGTGTAATCGTCGCTTGGTGCGAATTGATTATTACCAACACCACCCATAATCCCTGCGGCTTGTATTTGACCTACTGCATCAGTTGCCCATAATGATATGTTTGCATTATCAGCAAATGTAGGGTCTGATGGCGGTAATGGCTGACCGATTACATCAGCAAGCCTTGCAAGCATTACTGCTGCTTGCTCTCTTGTTAAAGTGTTGTTGGGAGCGAAGTTGCCGCCTCCTACACCTGCAACAACACCTAAATAACCCATCTTTTGCACGTTGATGTCACTAGTGTCGTTAAATTCCATACGCCCTGTGATTACCCTGCCTGTTGCTGTTTCATATAGAGCCACGGCTAGGGCGGCAAATTCTGCACGGGTTGTAGGTTGGCTATAGGCAGTTTGTAATGTAGATGGCACAAGGCCAAGTGTGAGTGCCCTGCTTACGCCCTCCTGCGCCCAAGGACTTGGAGTGATTGCCGGGGGCTGAATTTGAAGCGTTTCCGACGGCAAGGATTCTAAAATAGAGGATGTCCAAAAACGGGTGCTTAGTCTGGTCGACCCACGCTCCCATGTACCCTCTCTTATACTAAGGTCATGGCCATTAATCCATGTATGGCCTGCACCGTCAATAATACGTACTGATAACAAACCAACATCTTCCAGCGTTAGGTTTTTGTCTACAAAGTGTATACCAGGCCCGCTTTGATAAAAATTTGGAAATTCAAAGATTATCGAGCCGCCAAAATATGTACGCCTTTCGCTGACTGCATAAGCTATCCTTGTATCGCCGTGATATAACCCGACTTTGACACCGCCAATATTCAAGGGTCTAATATTGTAATACATTCTCGCAAGATCCCTTTCAATATCTGCACCTTCCACAAATTCATAATACCAAAAACCGACTTGTATTAAGTTAATGGGCAAATTGTCCTCTTCGCCCGCGTCTGTAACTTCTTGGGTCGGTTGTTCTGGTGCGGTATGCATATGATGATTGGCGTTGGGACGAAGGTAAATTCTAAAATTAATTCGCTCTAAAGCGGCACGAAAGTCTCCAGCCGAAAAAGCCCAATCAATCGCACCGCCATATGTCCTGTCAACACGAACGACATCATACTGATATGGCGATGGAGCATTTGTTAAAGTAATGGGGTTTGCAAGCACTCCGTCAAACAAGCCAGAATAGCCCATTGGATTTAGGCTGTCGATTTGCATTTGCAAACACATAGTCCGCCCATTAGCGTCCGTCATAATAATTGGAAACTCTTGTATGAATTGATGAAAGTTAAGTGTTTCCCCCGTATCTACATTAGCATAAGTAATAGTAATAATGCCATCAGCGAAACTAATGCTGCGTGCATTTATGCATATGTCTGTGGGCTCTGCTGTTTCACATGCATACACAGTCACCCCAAAACTGATTGCGGCAACAATGGCTACAAAAAACTGCATGACGAAACACTTTAAGCCTAAATTCATTTTTTTCATTGTAATCCTTCCTTATCTTTAATCCAAGATATCAAACAGGCGCAAAATCGTAATTATCGACTGCTCTCTTGTATAATCGCCCTGTGGGGCAAACATATTGTCACCAGCACCACCCATAACGCCTGTTGCCTGCATTTGCCCCACGCCATCCATTGCCCATGAGGATATTTGGGCGTTATCTGCAAAGGTTGGAGCTGATGAAGAAAGGGGCTGGCCAATGACATTTGCAAGACGCGATAGCATAACCGCCGCCTGTTCTCTTGTTAATCCATTATTTGGCGCAAAGCTGCCATCGCCAAGGCCTGTTACAACACCAAGATACCCCACCTTTTGCACATTTATATCGTTGGTGTCGTTAAACTGCATGCGCCCTGTTATCTCCGTGCTTGTAATGGTTTCATAGAGAGCTACAACCAAGGCAGCAAATTCCGCACGTGTGATGTTGCTTGCATAATGGTTTTGCAGGTTTTCCGGTACAATCCCAAGCCCTATTGCCGTTGTAATGCCCTCATGTGCCCATGCGCTTGCAGAACCCAGGTTATGGGGAATTTGTGATATAGCTGCGACATTTGCCATGGTTTGGTTTAGGTTAAGAATACCATAGCTGCCATTAAAATTTGCGAATGCCGTATTTTCATCAATCAAAATAAGATTTGAAAATACATATGGAATTACCACATCGCCATGTCTGTCTATCAATCCCCATCTATCGCCTACTTGCGCGGCAAAAAACCCAAAGACAGGCTCGTCAAAATCAAAACGCGGAAGTCCGGCAATTGAGTCAAAATCAAAACCCGTAACCAGCTGCCTGTTGTACATCAAGGCGGCCCGGCCGGAAAATGCCTCAAGGGGCAAATACCACCAATCAGAGGTCCATTCATCTTGACTCCACCATTCGCGACTCTGTCTCATGGTCGAGTCTACTTCCTGCACAACAATAAGATCCCTTGAAAGCTGCCCGAACCAATCTCCAATCCAGCCGTCCCCTATGGCTCTTTCAAACTCCCCTATGGGATGCATGCCCAGAAAGATGTTGTATTCGTCAGAGTAGCCTGGATGGCCGAACATATTAAGAGCCGGGTCAAACACAAACCCGGGGCCGCCGCCGCCATGCCCGTAATGGAGGCGGTTTGACACACGCCCTGTGGTTGGGTCAATTACCCTATCTTGCGAATCTACAAAGTCTCCGCAAATACAAAGCCAGAAAGGAGCAATATCCAGGGGCGGTGGCACAACCCATACAGGGGCAAAGCTCTCGTTTGTGGCGGTGAGAGTCTGATTTGCCATAACGGGCACAGCCAGTCCCAGCATCATGACAAGTCCCAAAACAAGGGCAGCAAACTTCTTTGTACAAGCTTTCTTTTTCATGAATTTCCCTCCTATATCCTTTGGCTCGAACTACTTGATTCATATACGAAAATTATACAATACATTCATGTAAATATCAAGCTATAGTCATCACCCACTATATATTACATTTTCATAACAATTTCCATATACCCTTGCCGCTGCCCTGTTTTTTTGCGATAATTATTATATTACCAATTTTTTGGAGGGATTTTTTATGGACAAAATTAAAATAGAACATTGTCTGCTGGCGGCCAGGATATGCTCCGGTTTGCTGGTGCTGTTCTTCTTTCTGCCGTGGATTTCTATTAGTTTCTTCGGCATAACCGAGTCTGTCAATGGTTGGGGGCTGGCCTTTGGTTCTGATGGATACTTGGTTATTTTCACGCTGCTGCTATTTCCTTTAGGCGTGCTTGCAGTATCTTTTTTGAAAGACAAATTCCTACCCGACCCAAAGCAAGCTTACCTTATTCTGGCCTGTTTGGCGGCTGTCGGCCTACTGTTTTTGTTTATTTCTCATGGCTCTTTAGGCAGTTTTGTTACAGCTTTTTCTACTTTCATCTACACCCTCAATTTCGTTCTGCATATAGCCCTAACGCTCATCTGCGGTTTCGCTTTTTGGCTAACTAGGTCTGGTGGCGTTGGCTTGCCTAATTTCCCGGGTATTGATGGCGCACAGGGCAACGACGCCCCTGCGCAAAGCAGCAGCAAGTTCTGCAACAATTGCGGCACATCTAATGAAGGTGCCGAGAAGTTTTGCAGCAACTGCGGCCATGATATGACATCATAAAACTATACCCCAAGGATTGTAGAGAAATTCCACATTCCCACCTACTGTCACCCCAACAATAAAATCTACGGTGGTAGCATTTGCAGCGGCTCTATCATTCCATTTGTGGGCAGGAAAACCTATTCCGTACAATATTTTTTCTGTGGGATATTTTTCTAGCAGTCTGCTAATAGCTCTCGTGTAATGATTATCATTGATGAGCAATGCAATTTTCAAAAAGTCATCAACCACAACCCTATCTTTGTTTTCAAAAAAGAGGCAGGTAGAATTCTTGACAGCAACAATGTCAGGAATTATCCCGCCTCTATTTTTTTCGAAAACCTCCCCGTCGGGGTGTAGCATCCTGCCAGAGCCGCTTTGCGGAAAATCAAAGGCAACAATATTCCAGCCGCCCTCTATCAGTCGGTTTAAGATGGCCTTGGTCACTTGTTCCTCTGTCATCATCCATCCCTCCACAGCGCGCCATCGGGAAACAAAATAGCATCGGCAAAATGTGAAAACACCCGAATATGCTTGACTTTAGAATATGTAGAGCCATAGCGCATTTGCATATAGTATCTAGAAATTTCGCTGCTTTTTAACTCTGCATAGTCTTTTGTCAACAAATTGTGTTTGGCACAGGCTTTAACATCTTTAAACAGACGCTGTATTGTAGAGCCTGCTTTATTTGTTATCGTTATGGTTTGGTCATTATCATCTATGGCCATTTTCCCAAACACCATCACCAGATTGCTATTACGGTCTTCAAAGGTTTTGCCTTCGCGGCAAAGAAGATAGTCTATTGCCGCAAGCGATCCGGCATAGGGGTCGCCTCTAAACCCAGAATTGGCTTTGTAAAGCACGGTGGTTTTTCGGCTTCTTAGCAGTTCACCAATACGATAGCCACCACTTTCATGGCTGCTCAAGAAATTTAGAAGATATTGTGTATCCACCTCAATTGTCGCAGAAAGCGGCGACATACCGGACAACCGCTTTTTGCCCGCGCGGTCATAAAATTCTTTGCTCATAAAATCTCTTTGCTGGGCAATTTCGCGTGTGTGCAGCAGGGCAGCTCGCCCATCATGCAAGCCTTTTGTCTCTATGGTCTTCAAAACCTTGTTTATGGCCGCAAACATATTTGCCATTTCTGGGCTGGTAGAATCCGGGCAGGCAGGATATTTTGCGATATCTTTATCATGCCGCAGACCCTTATTGCTAAAATTGGGTGCGCTCGCTATATCAGAATTTGGAAAGTCGTCAATATCGCTGGGAAAATAATACAGCAGGGCAGGGATGCCATGAATCCGCATGACCTCCTCTAAAACCTTGAAAATAATAGGATTTATAATATCCCATTTATAGCGGCCGCTACGAGGTATTATAGCCCCCTTGGAATACACATAAAACGCCGGAACGCCATTTTCTACCGAAGCGGCTATCCGTGCAAAACGTTGAGAAATAGTATGCCCCGTACCCGCCGCCGTCGAGATCTCTATTGTAAAAATTGGCCTATTGTTTAGCTCTACAATAATATCGGGCGCGTCAAGATACAGGATTTTGCGTATATGATCCGGCATTGTATGAAAACGCGTTGGATTATTGGCATCGCTTTCATATAATTTGCTTTTAACCACATCGCGTGTGCCAAGCAGGGTGTGGTCTATTATATAGTCAGCAAGGCTCTCTGTGCTGTGCCAAATTCTATACATCCCGCGCCTCCCTTTGTTTATTTCGCCTTAAAATATCAGCCGCTATGGGTTTTGCAATCCCGTAAATCATTAGCGGCGGAACTGCATTGCCGGTCAGCACTCTTTCTTGCACAATTCCGCCCAAAAACTCATAAGAATCTGGAAAACTCTGAATCCGCGCACGCTCACGTATAGTTAGGCCGCGCGGCTGGGTAGGATGCCCAAATTGAAACTGCGGCCTTATGCCCCCCGCAAGCTGCGTTGGGCTTGGTGCATCTAGGGTCAGGCGTATGCGCTGTTTAAATCTAGGATACATGGGCTGGCCCGGCTTGGTCTTGTCAATTTTTTCGATGGTCTCTTGAGGGTGGTTTGGTGAAGCGTGGTTGTATAGCGCATCCGGTTTTTTTATTGCAATATCGCCTTCGCCCCGCATCAGGGTTTGGAATTCGGATTGTGGCGGGCTGTCGTATTGGGTTATTTTCATGCTGCTTTTCAGCGGCGGCAGGTCAGATATCGCCGCCCCTACAGTCCTGTGGTCTCTTGGCGAAGCAAAATCTCCTGAGGGCATAACAAATTCATCCATCAGACCGCTTTGCGCCTTTACGCCAACAAAAAACAGCCTTTGGCGGTATTGCGGCACGCCAAAATCCACCGCATTTACAATTTCTACCGTTACATTATATCCCAAATTCTCCATACATGCCTTTATATCCGCCTCAAACCGTCCTTTGGCCGTGCTGCGCAGTCCAGAGACATTTTCCAGAATTATATAATCAGGCGCAAAGGCTTCTACAAACCGCATATAGTCTATAAACAAAAAATTTCGCTTGTCCCCCGCATTGTGCTTTCTATTTGCAATAGAAAAACCCTGGCAGGGAACGCCGCCGGTTATTAGGTTTATATGTTCCACGCCTCGCTCATCAAGCATCTGCTTAATTGCATAGGGGTCGATTTTGGTGATATCGCCAAGGCAACCAACGGAGTTGGGGTGATTTTTGTTCCATGTAGCAATGGCCGGTTTAAGATGGTCAATTCCCAGAACAGGAAAAAAGCCCGCCCACCCACAGCCAACAGAAAAGCCGCCGGCACCGCAAAATAGGTCAAGCATAGTAAGGCTGTTTTCGGGGACTTGCAGACTATCCACGCCAGAAATCGCAATATCGCCTTCGTGTACATAGGCACTTTTTTCCACGGGCACATTGCTATCCCAGATATTTTTTGTCTTCGCCGGCATCAGAGCATCCCTTTTCGTGATTTATTTTGACACAACACGCCGCACTATAGCCATCACAGCCCGTATGGGCAGCGGCTCAAACCGCCCGGCAACCTTCTTTAGCGATTTGATAATGGGGATGTGCTGTGGGCAAATCTTCTCGCATTTGCCGCAGCCATTGCATTTGTGCGGGCTATTGGGTAGCCTTTTCATAATGCCCGTACCGGTGGCATACAGCGTCATGCCTTTCATCCAGCCATGCCCATAGCTTGTGTTGTAGGCAGAAAAGCAGGCGGGAATATTAATGCCCATCGGACAAGGCAGGCAATAGTTACAGCTGGTGCAGCCCACTTTATGCGACTTTTGCAGCAGTCCCACAACATCGGCATATACAGCCAGCTCTACATCCGATAGTGGCTTAAAGTTATCCGCAGAGCGCATATTTTGCTCCAAAATTTGCGTGCTGCTCATACCGCTAAGGACGGTTGTAACGGCATCTTGATTCCACAGCCATCTAAGTGCCCAGTCCGCAGGGGTTAGGGCTGGGTCGGCTTTTGCGAATACTTCCACAGCCTGCTTTGGCAAGCCCGTGGCAAGGGTGCCGCCAAGCAGGGGTTCCATAATAATTACCGGCATCCCCCTTTGGGCGGCTGCCTCTAGCCCCTTTCGACCGGCCTGATAATTCTCGTCGTAATAGTTATACTGTATCATGCAAAATTCCCAAGCATAGGAATCCAGTATCTTCATGAAATCGTCATATGTGCCATGGTATGAAAAACCGATTCTATGGACTTGTCCGCTGGCCTTCTTCTGCGCAATCCAGTCTTTTATGCCCATTTTTTGCAGCCTTTCCCATTGGGAAAAATCCGTTAGGCTGTGAACAAAATAATAGTCCACATAGTCGGTTTGCAGGCGGCTCAACTGTTCGCTAAAAAACTTGTCAAAGTCGGCTGATGTTCTGCACATCATAACGGGCAGTTTGGTGGCAATATACACCTCTTTACGCCTGCCCAGCTTCGCTAAAATCTCCCCCAGCGTCTTTTCGCTGCCCGGATAAATATAGGCGGTGTCAAAAAAGTTTATCCCACAATCAATTGCAGCCAAAATCATACGCTCCGTTTCCGCTTTGTCACGCGGAAAGCGCATACAGCCAAGCCCGAGGGTCGATAACTTGTTGCCGGATGTTTTATCCTCTCGATACTTCATATTCTACCTCTAGCCCAAATATGGCCGCTGATACAGCAGGGTCAGCATCCCTAAATTTATTTCAAGCCTTGCCAGCGTTATTTCGTGATTTAAGATGGCAAGCTTGGCGCGCTCCAGCTCCAGCCATGTCCCCATGCCTGTCATGTAGCGCAGCATAGCCTCCTGGTAATTTTCGATTGCAACAGCCAGGTCGCCTTGCGCTATGGCCTGTTGCTCTAGCAGAGCCTCTATGTCGTTATGCAAAGAGCGTATGCGGCTCTCTAGGGTGTTTGTGGCATTTTCCAGCGCGCGCTCGGCGGCACTTATGTCATTGCGCATCTCAATCACAATCGAGGCATCTTGCCTGCGTCCGCGATAGCGATAGTCGTCCTCTTGCTCGCTGCTTTTCAACAGCACATCGTAACTAAAATATATATATTCCGCAAAATCCAAATCCAGCTGCAAAAGTGCCAGGTTCGGAGCATTGGCCAGTTGTGTCGCTACATGTCCCTCCAGGGGGGTTCGGGCGGCAATAGTCCAAGAAATCCCCTGAATCTCAACAATTGCTGTTGCAGACAGTCCCAAAAGCGTGTTGAGTGTAAGGCGGTTGCTGCCCTGTGCGGTTTGCAAATTCTCCAAATTCGTGCGCGTGCGCTCCAGGCTGGCTCTGGCATCCCGCTGGGCGGCGTCGGTCTCCATGCCCAGCTCGTGCATCAGCTCCACAATGGCCGTACTGCGCTCTTCCAGCAACAGTTGTCTTTCCAGTAGCACAATGTCCAGCTGGGTGCGGCCAATATCCGCAAGGGCATTGCGCAGTTGCAGTTCGTTTCCGGCTCTTATGAGCCCCTCGTTTATCTCCAGCACCTGCTGTTGGTTGCGCAGGGCCTCCCGCGCCCGCAGTACCTGCACTTCGGCCACGGTATAATTGCGCCTAGCCCTGCCGCGGATGCTGTTGTCGCTAAGATAGTCGTCAATCTCCCTTTGCTCGCGCTCCAGAATTATCATGTTTTCTTCCATTGCAATCAACCGCGCATCCCGGTCATTTATTAGATTTAGCGCGGCCTGATAGGTCATACTGATGGTCGGCTGGATACCGCTTGCCATCTGTGGTAGCAAGGAATAATCCGCATTGGCCGACGAAAGGCGCACAAGGCTGTTTTCATCATCCCAAATTATGTCAAGGGACATTATATTTGCCACATCCCGAATGGGCAGCATGTCTCTGCCATCAACCCCAGTAGCATCAATGCGCAAGACCAAGTCCCCAAAGAGTGCCTCTGCATCCTCGGCATCAATCATAGAGCGTCCGTCAATCAAGCTTGCCCCATGGCTTAGCTCCTGCAAGAATCCATCCAGTGCAACATGCACCGGTCTATTCGCAAATACAGTTACCGCCTGCGCCAGAACCAAAATCCCTGTCAAAACCCCTGCATATATCTTTTTTTTCATAATATCATCCCTCCTCTCCTAATTATAGTATCTCAATATGAATATTGTATTACGCAAATATTATTTTAGCAAGACAAAGACAAAAGCCCCCGAAGGGGCTTTCGCTTATATCAAGGTTTTTATTACAATTTATGCAGCGTCGTTATTGTTATAATATTCGCCATTCTCATAGCCATTATAACCATTGTAGCCGTTGTAACCATTGTCGATAACGTCATTGGTTTGAACTGGGCCACCTGCATCTGCGCCATTAAGAGTTACAACAGTACCTCTTTCAGGCTGGTTGAAGAAGAACTGCTGGCTTGCGCCATAGCCTTCCCATGATACTGGAACACCAAGTGCATGACCAAGAGCTGCAAACGGAATGAATACAGTTCCACCCACGTTACGTGGAGTTTGGCCTGCAGGCATAGTGCTAGCCATACCATTTACTGTGAACGTTGTAGAGCCAGTCGTGAATACGATAACTCTATCGCCCAAAGAAATAGTAACTTCTACTTCTACGCCAGGAGCCCACTCAACTGTGCGGTCTCCACCAGATGTTACAAATGTCCATGCTACAGCATGCTCAGAACCGTAAACTTGCGCAATACCTCTCATTGGGAAGAAGTTTGTGCCGTCTTGGTGGAACATTGGCGTAGCTTGACCGTGTACATTTGTCATTGTTACAACTCTATCATCAATAGTAACAAGCGCGCTGTTTTGCGTAGCAGTTACTCTAGCGATAGCTGGATTTACAATAGCTCCACCACCGGTACCGTATGCACCTGGCATTGTGATGTTCGCATATGGCTCGAACAACAGACCGCCAAATCCGTATCTACGGAAACCTGGGTTGTTTGGATTGTTGTTAACTGTAAGACCACCAGACAAACCAGCATTCATAGTGAGTGCATCGTTATCAAGGATGGCGCTACCGCGAGCAACAACACCGTAGAATCCAACTGGAACAGCTTGGTTAACAAACAGATCCAAATTAGAGAACGTGATTGTAGCTGGGTTGTTAGCTGCAGAAGCAACGTTAACATTCATGCGAATGTGGTTAGCACCAAGAACTCTTGGAAGGATACCAAGTGTCAATGTGCCTGTAGCATTGATGTCGCCAGCTACGATTGGGTTGAAGCCCAATTCTGTTCTTGTGCTTGGCTCGCCGAACTCAGAGATATACAGATCAATTTGTCTGTCTCTCACGAATGCGCCGCCTACAAGCTCAGTAACAACGATATCGGCAACAGGAATGCTTTGCGCACGATGTGGAATGTTTGTAACTTCAGACTCGATAGTGAAATGCTGAATTACGTCTGCAAGTTGCAGCGTAGCACTTGGATACACAAATTCTGCATCAAAGCCAGCAATACCAGCACCGTGTTGTGTCAAAGTTACATATACGTTGTCATCGCTGTTTACATCTGTAGAAAGAAGGAATGTAGCTTCAATCCACATACGACGTTGCAGGATGTCATTTGGACGAAGACCACGAACAGTTACGCTTGTGCCGTCTTCGCTAAAGATAATATGCGGATTCTCAGTTGTCAAGCTACCAGCAAGAATTCTGTGGAAACCTTGAGCTACTGTAGGAACAGCATTGTGGAACAATACGTTGCCGTCAAAACCAACTGCTTGGCCAGGAGCACCAGGACCAGTCAAAACGCCAGAGTTAAACTGCACAGCAGCAATCTTAGCTGTTTCGCTAGCTTCGCCAGCACCATCTGTCAGTGTAAATACAAGATCTCTGTTAAGAGCTGCACCAGGTACAGTTTCTTCAACGCGGATTCTTCTAGCTACGCCTGCAAACGAATCGAAAGATGTTGGCATAAGAGTTGGATTGTTAGCTGGAAGGCTTCTGTAAGTTCTACCAGCAACAACTTCTTGAAGTTCGCCAACTGCGCCTGTAGCAGGTTGCAGTCTCAAGCCATGGTTAAGCATGCTAAATGCAGCAACAGCAGCAGGAGCGATAACGCCATGAATCGCGCTATAGTCAGCATTAGCATTTCTTGTCAAGCTTTGATCTTGAGCAGTTCTAAAGCCACCGCCATAAGCTTGTGACAATGTGATGGAAAGATCTTCGGCCCACTGTGGATTAGCTGGGTTACGATGCTCTACCATAAGGTTTTGGAATCTCAATTCACCAACACCAGTTCCGGCAAAACTAGCACCATTGAATACAACGTGCAGTCTGTCTTGGCCAGTATCAGGATGAGAAGATCTAAACATATACGCCAAGCCAGCGCCGAAATTGCCACCGGTTGGAGCTGTATGCTCGCCTGCAAGCGCGCCCCATCTGGTTGCCCAGAAACGATCTTGCAAGTTGTTGAAACCATTTGTGTTAAGACGGCCAGAACCTGTCACTTGAAGTGCATTAGTGCCACTTGTGTTTAGACCCCATACATAGTCATATGGAAGTGTAAGTGTGAAAGCTCTAAGAGCTCCGTCATTTCTAAAGCCATAACCAAATTCTGTTACTCTCAAATCTTGGATAAGAGCAGAGTTTCTACCAACAGCGATACCACCATGGATGGTCAACTGCGCACCAAGGCCAGTACCTGTGATGTATTGGTTAGCTCCACCAACCAAAGCTGGAGAGATTGTAGAACCAACAGCCATTACTTCCAAAGTGATAGCGCCAGTACCTGTTGCTTGAACTGCCAAAGGCACTCTAAGAACAGATTGTGCACCGCCACCAAAAGCAATTACGTCTGCACGTGTCCAACGGATTACAACTTCATTTTGACCTTCAAAATGCATTGTAAATGGAATCTCGTTACGGATTTGTGCGTTTGGTCCTGTATGGTTTACATTAAGGTTACCTGTGTAACGGATGTTGTTCACGCGTGTTTGCGCTGTACCATTGTTACCAATGCTGTGGATTTCTGGGTTGATCCAATGTGGAGCCCAACCGGCAGTGCCAGCACCTTCAGCAGGTACATTTGGATGTGTGCCCAAAACAGCTGGCTCAAGAAGACCAAGAGCCCAATCTGTGCTAGAACCAGGAATCGCAACGCTCCAGTTCATGCCTGGCTCTGCTTGATATCCAACGAATACTCTAGCATCGTTGTAGCCCCATACTTGTGTGCCAAGAGCGCCTTGAGGTGCACCCATAGCACCCACTTGATTGGTGCCAGTCGGGTCGGTCGTGCCAACGAAACCTACTGTACCGGAACGTGCAAAGCTACCATTATCACCACTAGCAGCATCTATTGTTAGAGCTACAAGACCCCAGTTGGCCAAGTTCGCTGGCGTGGCTCCAGAGTGCAGAACAGGAATCCAAGCCGATTCACCAGCGAGCAAGCCCGGTACAGCCGCCGGGATGGTGGTAGGGGTAATTGGTACGTTGATCGTGTGTGTACCGCCAACAATGTTTGCAGCTCTATCGAACTGCATGTTGCGGCGGGCTGCTGTGCCAAGAGCCATTGTGAAATCGCCTGCGCTTGGCGTGTTCGGCTGTACTACAGTCGCCGGTCTTTGCCAACCTTGAGCATTAGGTTGCATGAAAGGCTCGGCCGCGCCAACAGCGGTTCCAGCCGGTACACCTACATCAGGTGCAGTAATGCCGGCTATTGGGCCAGCAACTGGAGCCCAGTTACTTAAAGCACCATCAACACGAACTACGTGTTGTACAACGCCTGCGAGTGGCCCGGCTGCATCATGAGTGAAAACAGATGCGAGCGACGCGCGAGCCTGTGGAACGGCTACAGAAGTACCAGGGGGAGTAATGTTGTGGTCAACAAATACCACACCATAACCAGCGGCCGTTGCACCAGCACCACCGGCTCCTGCAGCTTCCGCGTCGGTGTTAGTAAGTGCTGGAAGATTAGTTATCTGACCTTGGAATACTGTAAAATCAAAGTTAGCAAGGACGTTTGCAAGTGCTGTGCCAGTAGCAGGAATCCACTGAGGAGCAGGGGTAATCCAGCCACCGCCTGTGTTAACAATACCAGCAGCTGCCAACGGCTGATTGAGCTGTTGTGCAGCAGTAGGTATAATGATAGCACGTGCTCTGTTAACATTGCCTGGTACAGGAACCAGAACAAGTCTGTTCAAAGGAACATCCAAACGGTCAGCAACTTCTTCTGCCCAGAGAGCAGCGGTGCCTGCGGTTGGTGTTGTGCTAGATGCAGCTGGTGGCAGATATTGGAATCCGCTTGCTGTAGCAGCTGTAGCGAAATCTAGATCTGCAACTGGATGCCATCCTTCGAAGTGACCGGTAGCGCCGCCACCTGGTACCCAAACTGCGAAGAAATGAGCGATTCTTGTTGTGTTATGAACAAGATAGATTCTTGTAGATTGACCGCCCCAAGCGATGGTGTACTGGTTAGCGCCTGTACCCACATTTGCTGGAGTAACAGGTTGGCCCGCTTGGTTCAATAGCTCTGTAGCTAGAGTGAACGCAGATGTACCGCCAACGATAGGTGGTGGTGTGCCTGCAGGCATGTCAAGATGGAAGCCCCAGTTTTGGGATGGGCCTACCAATGGAATCGGAGAAAGCAAATTGCTAACACCAGCTGGGCCAGCGTTTGCACCAGCATTACCAGCACCTGTAGTGATTGTAGATGCATGGTGGGTTGCATTATTTTCTACTGTTTGTGTAGCGCGGCCGGCATTAGAATTAATACCAAATGCGCCGTAGTTCCAGATACCGTCGCCGCCAATGCGAAGACGAATTTGGAGTTGAGAGCCTGTTCCGTGCTCAAGTTGAGAACCAGTTACAACGAAATCCACGCCATGGGCTCTTGTAGGGCCTGAAAGTTGTGGGCTAGCAAACTGGTCTGTCAATCTGTGGTTGTTACCATGGCCAATCCATTCGCCAGCTACGCCTTGTGGGTTTTGCCCGATGGAGTATGTTCTGGCGGAAAGATCCATGATGCCTACAGAGCCGAAAGCCATAACGGCTGCCAGGGCTGCTGCAATCTTTCTTCTTAAATTCATTGCAGTAATTCCTCCTTTAAAAGTTGGATTTTGTGGGTGCGGACGTGGCACGCGGAGGTGGGAATCTCTTGTCATTGAAGACAGCGGCGCAGTCTTACCCAAGTTTTAGTTTACATTACCATTTTAGCAAGACCAGACCTTTGCGTCAACAAAAATTGTGCAAGTGTAATTTTCTTGTAATATTTTTGACACAAAAGGGGAATGCTATATGGTTGGGCAAGTGGAGAGTGGCGTGGGAGTGGTGTTTGGGGCATCGTGTGGTTTGTTGATAATTGTTACAAAATCCATTTTTCTGTCAATTTCTTTCTTTTCGTTTGGCATATCTTGTGCGAAATAGAGCTTTTGCTTGCCTGAATAGGTTTTGCTGTTTTGGGTTATTTATGTTAGGCAAAATGCTCCATTAGGGCAAAAATATGGAAAAAAATCTGTGGCTTGCCAATACGTCATTCCGGGCTTGCCCCGGAATCCCCTAGGTTTATGCAGGCTGCCACAAATGCAGCAAAAATGGGGTGTGGCACATTAGGCCGGGATTTAAATTGGGGGTTGAAGATAACGCCAAGAAACCACGGGTGAATGTCGGTTGCAAGCTCGCAAATCTCCAGCAGGTGGCCATCGAGGCTGGTGCCAGAGAATATAAGGCCGCTTTTAGCAAATTGGTCGCGGTAGGCTTGGTTAAATTCGTAGCGGTGGCGGTGGCGTTCGGTGGTTTGGGTGGAGCCATAGATGGCGTGGACCAGGGTGTTTTCGGTGATTTTGCAGGGACAGCTGCCCAGGCGCATTTTATTGTAGATATTGTGGACGATGGGGTGTGGCGTGCTTTCGTCAAATTCTGTGGAGTTTGCGCCTGATAGCCCCATTACACTCCGGGCAAAATCAATGGCCATGGCCTGCGCGCCCATGCCTGTGGCGAGGCAGGGGATTTTGTTTTCGCGGGCGTATTTTGCGGCGTTTATTTTGCCCTGG
>Ga0123352_10003834_pt1 | contig 21906 bp, 7 predicted proteins | sample TergutLab28metaG_FD_89700 | JGI IMG/M metagenome (GOLD analysis project Ga0123352, IMG submission 89700) | Labiotermes labralis P1 segment gut microbial communities from Petit-Saut dam, French Guiana - Lab288 P1 | ecosystem: Host-associated > Arthropoda: Insects > Digestive system > Gut ...
ATCCCGTACGTAACGGAAGTGGTTCGAATCAAGGCCAACAAATACAAAAACCGCAGCACTGAGCACAGCAATCAACTGATCAGAGCCCTCTTCAGCCCCTCAGTTGACAGACGACTCAAACTATTATGGCCGGAATAGCTCAATAGCACAGCTCCAGTGAACCACCAATGGATGGTGCCTGCCTCACGACCTTTTCTTACCTCAACCTTACTAATTACTCTATCTAATTAAGTAGATTGTAATTTGCAATATACAATTAAAAAAATTTACTCCCGTGATGTGAGAAACGAAGTTTCAGTCACGCACCAACCAAAAAGAAAAAAATTGTAGATCTGTTCCTTTGAATTATTTATGCTTTTAGATTAAAAAAAAGCGGAGATAAAATTTCTGAATCGAATGATAACACGCGCTCTCAAAATTTAACCAGATCATATGTTGTTATATCGGCGATTGTCATTGGTTGGAACCGTTTTCAAATATTTAGTCTTTGCGCCTTTTCAAAGAAGTTATTTGTTATCTTTATTTTGTGATTTCTTCCCGCCTTCTTTCCACAGAACAGAAACATATTCTTCCGTTTTCTCAGACTTTTTACCACCACAACAAACTCCGCATTAGCGAGTGATGAAAAATTCTCTTTTCATTTAGAATAAGAGTTACCAATGTTTTGGCTAAAAAAATAAACATTATCAGAACAGGCGAGATGCCGATGTGTTTAGTTCAGTCCCAAACCCTCTACTTTGCTTGGAACTTCGAAATGGTCTGTGCAGAATTTGGCCTCATACTTGCAGGAACCCGGCACATAAGGTGACGGTCTGTGTTTTGTGTCACATCATGTGACTCATAAGATATCTCGACTAACTGAAAGTACTGACTGCTTTGTGCTTTAGCGTATACCGTCTATAGAGTAGCAGACATTTTCCTACCTTCACAGGGAAACTCTTTACACTGCGAAATTGGGTCCTACTCTGAGTCATTTGACTCAATTTCTCGCCCTCACAATCTTTCTGTAAAAGGCATTTTAGTATTTCATTTCCTTCTAGGTCTGGGTTTTCCAAGTATCTTTTCCTTCAGCTTTCTCGATCGAAATTCTGTAGCCTGTGCTTTTCTCGTTCTCACAATGCGTGCTACGTGTCCATTTGTCATTCTACTTTGACAGTTTAATTAATATTTGTTAAAGAGTCAAGTAATGAAATATATGTGTATGTATATATATATATAAATTTCATTCCCCAAGCGCACCAAAGTTTCTGTTTACTGCTCCTTGAAAGGTATCTTCAGTGGCTCAAATTGCAAAGAATTGAATGAAAGGGTAATTAACGAGCAGTGGTAGACAGTCAGCTACTAATTATCATGATACACCTCATGAGTCTGTTACTGCTTACAACATGTATTTCGATGAAAGAAAGGTCTTCCCCATGAACATCAGACTGTAGCAAAAAACATTCGCGCACCGAAAGAGGGGGGGGGGTGCTGCTGGTCTACCGGGCTGCAGCTCCCTACTAAGCGAAACTTAAAAAACACAGAGTTTATAGACACGATTATATTAAAGATTTTTTACATAAATTTCGCTTCAGCCTAAATCATTCACTGAGAGAACTAGTACAATGGAATTTTTAAAATTAAATTGAAAACTTAAGAACAAGCAATTTTTTTCTTTTTCGGTTAGTTTCAATTTTCCCTCTAACCTAACTGTCTGTCGACTGGGCGATTTTGACATGATTTTCATAACATTGTTTTTAAAATCAAACATATATTATATATAGCATCGGGGTCAGCCTCCCCCCTTCCGCCGCCAAAGAAAATTTCTGGATGCACCTGTGGCAGAAACCTATGTACCTGCCTTCTTCTGTACCGCAACACCAAAAATAAAGTCTAGGCCACCTCAATGTGGAAGTTCCTAGACCACACAGAATTAAACACACACACATACACGGTAGGACTCCTCCGAACGAGTGGAAAGCTCCTTGCAGGGCCGGTTCATGCACAACACACATAAAACACAAGAAACGAACGCCCTGCCCTCCCCAGGACTCCTACCCACGATCCGTGCAATTCAGTGGCCGCAGAACTACGCTTTAGACTGTAAGGTAATCGGGATTAGCCGTCTACATCTGTAGCCAATATTCAATTTCTTTTCACATAAATGTATAGGTAAAGCAGTCCCGTTACAAGCCTAGGGTGACCCAGAGGGTTCCAGGAAGTTAAGGTTCCCAGATTTCATGACAACGGCACAGGATGGTGATAAATTTGTCAGTATTACGCACCGGCCGCCTTTACCCCCAGGAAATGCTCCTGGTACTCATTTCTGTTAGATGTTGAGTCGACCCGAGGGCCGAAGTGCGATCGGGAGGATTTTATATCAATGAAAAATTTCATTGACACCAGCTGGGATCGAACAAGCGACATCCCGATTTGTAAAACAACACCGTAACCAGTGTGCCACCGCGGTCCCCATTTCTTTTCACATATACGACAACCCTGGGGATGAGTAATGTTAATGCTCAAACATATGTTATGTTTGGGTGGATGAGTAATGTTAATGCTCAAACATATGTTATGTTTGGGTAGATGAGTAACGTTAATGCTCAAACATATGTTATGTTTGGGTAGATGAGTAATGTTAATGCTCAAAAATATGTTATGTTTGGGTAGATGAGTAATGTTAATGCTCAAACATATGTTATGTTTGGGTGGATGAGTTATGTTAATGCTCAAAAATATGTTATGTTTGGGTAGATGAGTAATATTAATGCTCAAACGTGTTATGTTTGGGTAGATGAGTAATATTAATGCTCAAACATATGTTGTGTTTGGTTGGATGAGTAATGTTAATGCTCAAAAATATGTTATGTTTGGGTAGATGAGTAATGTTAATGCTCAAACATACGTTATGTTTGGGTGGATGAGTTATGTTAATGCTCAAAAATATGTTATGTTTGGGTAGATGCTGACTGACTTTCTAACTGGCAAAACGTTTGCGATAAAATTCTTGTAATGTCTTCTCTATAAAGTGATCCTACATCACGATTCTGGATTCACTGGCAGTTCCGGAGGAAATCGGAAACTTGTTCACACGCGACTGTCAGTTTCACGTAACGTGACAGAACAGCAGTCTTAAAAGATTTGCGGTGTACTCTCGATTATCCGTGCCCGGATTATCGGGTTTGAGTATTATGCGTGCCCAGATTATCAGGTTTGAGTATTATCCGTGCACGATCTTAAGTTACTAATGACTAAAGACAAAGTTGGGAAAACACGTGATTGAGTGTCGAGTGCCTGAAAATATCCTCAATACAGCACTCGGGATCTTCCGTGCTTATTCGTTAATATTCGTGTACATTCGGCAAACAGGGACTGTTTGCCTAAACAGTATGCGTAAAATATGAATGTGTCACGTTTGTAATAAATAAATTACAATATTTATTGATTTTCCTATTACAAACACTGATTGAACAAATACATCGGGATGTTGTTACCTCCTCCCATTCAAAAAAATAAATTATAGTTATATTTTTTTATTCTTGACTCAATAAATTGTATGTTCCGGATTATCCGCGATTTTCAATTTTCCGCGCATCCTCCTCCCACCATTACACCGGGTAAACGAGTGTACACTAAATTTTATATTTGTAGTTCCGTGCATCGTGATTCTAGGTTGAAGTAATGCAACTAGATGCAGCTGTATGCAGATATTTATTACTGCTAAATTACTCTACATGTTTCTGTCGGTATAGTTCGCGTGCGGACTAAGGCCACGGAGTTTAGTTTTTAGTTTAGTTTCGGGCGTCCATCGCGTCCATCATCAGGAGTAAATAAAACTGTAGTTGCAGCCTCTGGTACACATCATACTGTCTGGGGAGCAAGCTTCTTCAAACGTGACCAATGTACTCCTGATGATGGGCGCGATGGACGCCCGAAACATGTAGAGTAATTTAGCAGTAATCAATATCTGCATACAGTTGCATCTTGTTGGATTTCTTCAACCTAGAGTGCACACTGTATGCAAAAGGATTTTATAAACGCACATTGGACAAATTGAGAAAATCGTTTGTCAATTATTAGACTCTTTCGCAAGATTCCGAAGAGTGACTATTGGCTTTGTCATGTGCGTGCGTCCGCCCGCATGAGACAACTCCGCTTCCATTGCAAGGATTTCCATGAAATTTGGTATTCGAGTATTTTTCGAAAATCTGTAGGGAAATCAAGTTTCATTAAAATCTAGTAAGAATAACGGGTGCTTTACGTGAAGATCAGTATACATTTATGATCATATCTTGCTCAGTTTATCTTAGAATGTGTAATGTTTCAGACCAACTTGTAGAGAAATTCAGAACACATATTCTATATTCAATAACATTTTTTCGAAGATCGTAAGATTTATGAGATAATGTGGACAATTATGTTAACAGCCGGAGAGGCAACAGACGACATTTTGGCTCATGCGCATTGCATGCCTCATAACTAAGGCTACAAACACACACTCGGAATATGTAATATTTATTGCTTTTTAACGGCAACAGTTGTTGCACGAACCCACCTCAACATTACGTTATTCTGCATTGCCTGTTTTATAATAGGTAATCTTAGTCTAACTCCATGAAGCTACACTCTTTTTCAAAAGCCAGTATATCCTGAGGAAGTCAAGAAAGTCCCCGCGTTTTATTAAACCCAGAAGTACAAATCGCATTTGCAACAGCCCGTCACCAGTCCCTATCCTGAGCCAGATAATCCCAAATTAATATTAATAGTATCTGTGCAACACGTATATTTTAACAATGACCACGCATGATTGGACTTAATGAGCTACAGTGCAATGTCTCTGAGGGTGATTCAGGTTGTTGGCAACAGGTCCAGGAAGGTAGGGTACCAATAATGATTAGGAAGTTCTTCATTCTCGGCATTCTCTTATATAAGTCACTCCTTCAATACTCCAACTTAATACACATTACATATTTCGACACACATGTATGTACATATATTACCGAACTTCTCCTACATGTTTCGGTGTGCAATAAACCATCCTCAGAGAGAAACTCGTATACTTGCTCAGAACTGTCAGCTTTTCACAAGAATATTACAAAAGATGTGTTATACAGTATACACTGTATTATTATTTTGTGGATTAACAATATTTTTACAACGATTGAAACAGTGTATAGCTCAAGAATAAAAAACCAACTACATGCCACTTACTATTTTATTGTACTTCTTATAGGCTCAACATGTTTCGGGCATTACTATGCCCATCATCAGGAGCTTGCGACTATGTTGTTGATTACCACATTGGTCTCTTCGTTCTTGGTTTGCTGTGTGTTGGATTTTAGGTGCAGTTAGGTTGGAGTAGTGTCCGGGCTGCAGACCAGACACTACTCCAACCTAACCGTAACTAACCTCCAACATACAGCAAACCAAGAACGAATCGACCAATGTGGTAATCAACATTATAGTTGTGAGCTCCTGATGATGCGCATAGTGGTGCCCGAAAAATATTGAGCCTATAAGAAGTACAATAAAATTATAAGTGGCAACTAGTTGGTTTTTTATTCTTCAGTTATCACAAAGATGCACGGTCCAATAAACATCAAATGTATAACTCGTTATTCTGTATCTTATAACCTCAACCCACTCAACCAACCATATACAGGAATGGCACAAAAAAAGAATGACTCTAATGATTATATATATATATATACATACATACATACATACATATGTGGGTCGGGTAGCTCAGTCGGTATAGGGACTGGCTACGGACTGGACGGTCCGTGGATCGAATCCCGGTGGGGACGAGATTTTCCGCCCGTCCAGACGTGCTCTGGGGCCCTCGCAACCTCCTACACAATGGGTAACGGGTCTTTCCCGGGGATAAAGAGCGACCAGGGAGCGACGCTGACCCCTCACCCCCTTCTAGTGCCTTGGTCAAAAAAGAGTAGAGCTATACCTCTACTCCCCCTATGGGCCGTGCGACCTGTACAGAGCCTCAGTGCCTGTACAAGGGTGCACTTTTATATATATATATATATATATATACACACATATATATATATATAGAGGGAGAGAGAGAGAGAGAAAGAGAGAGTAAAATAGTAACTTGATTTCTTTTGACAATTTATATGGCCATATTTGCTTCTAGGCACTCAGTCTTCTCAAGATCTGCACCCTACAGAACCAAGCGTAGATGGAAAAACAGTGAACGTATGTTGCCGCTGCACCATACATAATAGAATAGCAACAGTCCAGCACGGCCAAGATGCTGCAAATAAGGGCTTTAAATTTGCTTAAGGTTTTTGGATACAAAATAATGAGGTACATATTGTTTTAATCATTGTAAAAGCATTGTTCATCTAAAAAAATTATGTATTTTATACTGTATAACACGTTTTGTGTTATAATCTTGTAAAAAGCTGACAGTCCTGGGGAAGTATGGAAAGTTCTTCCTAAGGATGGTGTATAGAACACCGAAACATGTAGGAGAATTTCGGTAAAATATATATATATATATATATATAGAAATATATACTATGCGTTTGGTTGGAGTGTTAAAGGAGCGATTTTTATATAATGCTGTTTCTTGCACACTCTTTCTATACTATTCGAAAACAGCTGTGTGCCACCATTAAGATGGGTTGTGAATCGGAAAGGAGATTGAAGGAAGTGATCGTGGACTGTCTTGTCCCGTCTGCAATTACGTAATTCCATTTAGTTCCAGCTATCTTCCTCAGTTTCCATCTGCTCATACAGCTACCAGCCCTGTCAAATACTGCTCTGGTGTTCCCTGATCCTGTTGATTAAATCTATCATAGAACGGTGGGGTCGTCACAAGCACCATACTTACCGTGTAGTTTGCCGGCTGATTTCCGAGTCATATCCAGAGCCTGATCCTGGGCCTGCGCTCTTTCAATGACTTCCTGGCCACGGGTCATCAAAATGTCCGCTATTGAAAATGGCGTTACGGAAGTCAGTGAATTGCTGCACGGAATCCTTACCAACTGTTCCATTTCCGGCTTATAAATTAGAGATTTTTACGTTATTTTACAAAATTTCACCACAAAATGTCAATATCGCTTTCAGTCTGTAGGCTCATTCCAGTTTGTTCCTATGTTGTCAGTGTTTTAAATTTTTCTGACATTTTTTCTTTTAATTCCTGGTATGGGTTTTTGTTTCAGCCACTCGTAACAACAGTATAGTCACTTCAACTCAAAGTAGATCTGAACCTTCATGCTGCTTCCAAAATCTTGTCTTTTCACCTTTCGCCAGCTCGCTCAGAAACCTGGAACAAGTTTAAACAATGAATAAATATTTCCAAATACAGTATATTGTAGCAATTCTATTGTATTGATAGTGAACACTATTCTTCAGTATATAACTACTAACTAGTCAACTAACGACGTCTCTTTTTGTGCTTTACTTACGACGCTATCAGTATTTCAGAAAACATAGTTGTGGCACTAAATGATGTGGTGATGGGTGAGTTTGCAATGGTATGAGAGAAAGAGAGCTCGTTCCAGTCAGGGCACTATCAAGCTTTTGCCTAGAGAAACTAAGAAACACATTCCGAACTTTAGTAGGCTTCATACAGCCGATGCCCAGCCCGAGTTTGTAACTGAATCCCTCACAAATACAATTCTAGATCATTGAAGCTTTACAGATTTTCTCGTTGACATATTTCTTCTTGTAAAACTGGTATGTCCTAAAGATTTCCCTGCTGGCTCTTACCGCGAGCTAGTTCAATCCGGCCCAATTTTTGCCAGTGTATTTTTAGATCTACTTTAATATTATCCTCCTGTCTGTGTAACAGTGCCGTGTTAATCTATGTTTTTTTTGTGTTCTTGGCTAAAATTCTGTTTACTTTTTCTCTTTTATCATTATTATACATATTTACTTCAGGGTCTCTGCTTGACATGCACGTTCAGAACAGTAACATACAATTCATTACCTCTTTGAAATAGACTCTACAGGCCTATGTACCTCTTGTAATGAATAACCTCTGTCTTCTTCTCTAATGTTCTAATTGAATTCCGCAACCTCTAAACATACACCGTCAAATGACGAAAATGCAAAACTCACAGGATGTGATGTTTGCTGGAAGAGAACTCTCTCGATTTCGAAAATGGCCTTATCACTATCTCTTGCTCTGTTTGCCATGAAGTTGAAGGCAATAAGGCCCTTCGAAATGTAGGTTACCACTCGCCCAGTGACACGGCGTCATATGCCTAATAAAGTGAAATTTAAACAAACCCGCCATGACAACCTCGAACATCTCACAGTGACAGTTGATGTTGATACAGAATTTCCCTACAAAGTAATATATATTGTGTGCTAGTACAGCTCAGCCCTGACCAATTCTGTCCCCTGTAATCCCGCAGGATGCGAATTCTATGCCTGCTTGCTAAATATCATGTTAGAAATTTTAATGGAAAGAATGAAATATTATTTTGGTTTATCTTTCAGTTTCTATTGTTTGTTCTAATGACGTATATCATCTCATTGTTTGTTTTAATGACGTACAGCATCTCATTGTTTGTTTTAATGACGTATAGAATCTCATTGTTTGTTTTAATGACGTATAGCATCTAATTGCTCGAAATAATTATAAAAACATATTTTCTCTTTCATTTTCTCCATATTACTTCGTAATTTTTACCTCATGAGCTCCAATAGATTTCGCAGTAATATTAAATACTTTTTGTGTACTTTACTGACGTCTTTGCGCTCATGTGATAGCCTGAAGGAGAAGAAGAAGAAAAGGAACAAGAATCAACAATGATAAGAAAAACTTCCGTCCAGCTAGGAGCGGCTCTACAATTCATTTCATCTTTAATGTACATCACTGTTTGTCCTATGACTGAAGATAAGCTGTCTTCTATGGAGCCATCCCTATGTCTAGAGACTCCTTCTGAGACCAGCTCTTTAGGACAATGCTAATAATAGAGCAGAAATTTGAAAGGCAATGAAAGGATATTACCAAGATCCGATGAAGCATTTAGTTCTGTGATTGAGATTTGTTTCATGGCGTCGAAATTTTGAGTAATATGGTAAAAGTTAGTTTTATTGAATATTCGCTCTTTTAGGATGTTACGCAGCCTATATTGGTATTTAGTTACCGACGTTTCGGGACAAGCTATGGGTTCCATCATTAGGGGTAAAACTTGACTGTTGAAGATGGTACCGGTACGTTCTCCCTAAATGTAGATAAACAACTGCCTAACATCCCAGAAAACCGAATATCTCGTTTATATAGAGGCGGAATCCTGAAATCATGCGTATGTATTATTATGTTAACACTTTAAAGACTAAAATTATCCTTAATTTTATTCAAACGTTCAGCTCAGTTACTGTCTGCCAGACAGCATATTGTGTCTCCTGTATGAAGGGCAACCGGTTAATACTGTAGTCACCTAACAGCTGTTTATTTTTAGATTCTGTGGGAAGAATTCAGAAGTTTTACTCTCAACAGACATTACAAATCGTGTAACTACTGACATGTAAAGGGGTTTAATCTCCGTACGTAAATATCAACTATTCCAGGTAGATTATTTTCTGCGAAGTTAGATTACTTAGTACTTAGCTAGTATGTAGCATAGTTCTGTTTTAATTAGGTTCGAAGAAGGAAGTCCTTAGTGCTAATATTTCAGTATTATTTTGTTGTTAATTCATTATGAAATAGACAACTAAATAATCTGAATAATCACAGACAGAATGATTAATCGCATGTTACACTAAAAGACGGGGAATTTTTTGACCGACTAATCAATTATTACCTTATTACTGAGGGCCCTCTTGTCACATAATTACCCTATTTCCTCGATTATATTACATCATTGACTATAGGATGTATCCTTCCTTTATTGGTGCATTTTCAAGATAAAAAACGCAGTGAAATGTAAGACGCGCCCTTCATTTAGTAGAAATAAATTTCGAGAAAATAAATGCGCATATTACAATATGAATTCACGTAACACAGCGGTGTACAGACAAACACAAATAACGCGAAATTTTATACTGCATTTAACACATTCATCAGTTTGATGTGTGCTGGACCGTGCATCATTGTGATAACTGAAGAATAAAAACCAATTAGACGTCACTTATTATTTTATTGCACTTCTTATAGGCTTAACATGTTTCGGGCACTACTATGCCCATCATCAGGAGCTCGCGACTATAATGTTCATTACCACATTGGTCGTTTCATTCTTGGTTTACTGTACATTGGAGGTTCGGTGCGGTTAAGCTGGAGTAGTGTCGGGGCTGCAGCCCGGACACTACTCCAATCTAACCGCACCTATACTCCAACATACAGTAAACCAAGAACGAAACACGCTTAATTTTCGACTATAGTTATTTTTACTGCAAGTTTAATTACTTTTTGTTAACGCCCTTCCGGTGTAGAGTAACTCATAAAAATTATGTCAGACTTCACTTTGCGGAAGGGAACAACTATAAGATATTTGCTCACTGGGTTGCAACACAACGTATGGGTTCCTATTTAATCCTCTATTAATTTATCTTCCCTATCACTTAACGGTTTTTTTTCACTGTTACACCGCGCATGTTGTCCAGTTACTCAATTAATACACCAACCAATGCACTTACATAAAATTTACACATTAAAACACTAAAACTGCTCCGACATGTTTCGGTCCTAAGACCATCATCAGGGAACTATAGCTATAGATTTAGTGTTTTAATGTGTAACTTTTATGTAAGTGCATTGGTTGGTCAGGGAACTATAGCTATAGATTTAGTGTTTTAATGTGTAACTTTTATGTAAGTGCATTGGTTGGTGTATTAATTGAATAATCATTTAACGTGTCTGTACCAGCTGTCCGCCGTACAGTCTGACACTCCTGGCAATTAACATTACAGCAGCACTAATAATACAGTTCGTTTTTAAGACTTGCACACGAAGAAATCGTGACAAAAACTGACAAGTGAGTGTCTCGGTCGAGAGTTAAACACTTGTCCTTTGTATTTCGGGGGGTCACGGGTTCGATTTCAATGAGAAAACCTCGCATTCTGTTTGATTTCCCTGTTTATTTGCCAAGAAAATCCCGAAACAGCGCTCTGACAAAACAATTACCTTGCACTTCATTGAACTTTGACCTTCTCCCATTTAATTTGAGGATGATTAAATGTCATTAATGTAGTGAAAGTAAACAGATAAATATTTTGTAACTGGACACACTGTACACATCTGGCAGTACAATACAACAAGACACTTCCAATTTCACCATCACAGTTTGAAATACACATAACTTAACAAGGTGTCGTGCGAAGACAAAAATTGCTACCGTACCTATTGGGATCACATGTGAAGAAGCAGATGTGTAATGGCCGATGATGTGCAGATTGTTAAAAGTAACAAACGTTTTGTGGTGTAACGTACTGTATCGAGTTCCGCGACTTTCCGTTCGTCATTCACATAAAAATGTAAATCGCAGCTCCATAGCTCAAGAATTCACAGCACCTGAACACAAGATATTTCACTGCACTCGCGTCAGATCCGATAAACTAACCTTGTCTTCTGGTGAAACTAAAATGATCTTTTCAGGCAAGTTAGCGGGACTCAAGAATTAGTTAAGAGGGTGGAGCCCATGTGCTCTTACCCACTCCTCCTCGCTCATCCCAACACACTACTTCGTCCAGTCTGTTCAGGGCAAGAGTGTCATATAAACAAACACCATTCGCGCTGCGCGAACCAGTCGCTCCCTGAGCGCAAATAAAGCTGACACTTGAACCTGTCGTGGCACATTACTTTCAACATTACTTTTCCCAAGATTTGGTTCGAGCTGGATTAATTGTAAGGTTACAAATCTTTTTTTCCTTCACACAAGAACAATGAACTAAAATTTAAAACTCAAATTTTTGAAAGAAATGTATGACAACAGGTCAGTGTACGTGTGACGTTAGGTTGAGACGCGCTCGAGTAAGCAGTTTTGCGGTTGACAGGCAAGAAATATTACGCATTCTGTGTGTGTGTGTGTGTTTTTTTTTGCCTTAGTTATCCATAATGAACATCACATCACATTACATCACATCTCTCCTGCGTCGTATTATGTCATCTGTGGCCTGTCAGGCTGTACCATATCTTTCTCATTATCCCATAAACAGAACGATTTAAAAAACACTGTTTAATACAAAACGTGTTTCTTACATTTTCTCTTCACCTTTTGTATGAAGCATTTCTCATTCTGAGCAGAATTCGGCGACATAATTCCGTCTTCATGCAAAATTCTCGTTATTTTTGTAGGATTTTAGTGAATTTGGCATATTTTCAACCGATTCTGGAAAAGTACTGAAATACCGAGTTTCATGGAAATAGTCCATTGAGAGCAGAGTTATTCCTTGCGGACAGACAGACGGACAGATATAACAAAGCTAATACTCGCTTTTCGGAATAAACCTAAAAATGCTTTGTATTTCATAGAGTTCTATATGTGTCTGTAGTTCATTTGACGGTTCTACTAGTAAAATAATTTGGAAATAACGGATCAAAAATGGGAAAGATTGTGCAAGGAAACAGTCATGGCCTAATCTGAAAAAGTATACAAATATTTGCTTGGATGAACTGAGTAAACACACGATGCACCGCAGTACATTCGGTGTCTCGGCCGTGACTCGGAAAAGGAACTTCCAGGATACAGTAACACATTTTGCTGTTAGGGAAACTTCCACGATATGACCGTGAATAATGACAGGCCAACAGTAGCAGGGGGAGGTTAGTATATCTTCAGACGTAATACATAAAGAGTGTCTGAAGCAGATGTGAGCATATCTTTATCAAGACAACAGTTAGAAAGTGTAGGCAGGTAACTTCATGCAAGTAACAACAGGGTTTATATTCACATTTACCTCAGTACCGTACTTTTCGTTATGTTTACACTCTCGGTATCTCACTCCAGACACTAAAATTTCAGTGCGTTTTTAACATCAAGCAGGTTTTGCTTCAAGTATTTTAAGGCTATTATTTCTTGGAATGTAATAAGCAGGTCAATATAAGGTCACATTTAATTAAATGACGAAATTTAAAATTGAACTCTACTATATATATAAATTTTTATTACTTCGCCTACACTGCTGATGTAAACAAAATTTGTCCAAAGGTAACCCACTTGATAATGTCTAAGTTATTTCAGATTGGGTTTGGAAACTTAAGAAAGCAAAGAGTACGGATAAGAGCCATCAGTCACAACTACGTTATGTTAGCGTATTGTACGGTTTTAATGTAACTTTCCTCAATTTCAGTACATGAGTGATTGAAAAGTTTGGCAATTTGTACACAGTTGAGAGATAGACCTGTGCCAATTATCTCGTGAAACTGAAGTACATTTCGCGGTCAAATGAAAGGCTGTAATTTTCTGTCGGATAACATAGAAGGAAGTGTAAGCACACCGTTACGGTTATGATGTGCTTGCTGGTTTGCTCTACTTATCTCGGAAACTCTAAGACGTACGAAAAAAGTGTCTAAGCTATAAAATATATTCTCCATTGTTAATAAAAATCCAAAAAGTTGCAACAGTATGCAGATATTTATTTACTACAAAGTCACTCTACATGTTTCGGGTGTCACAGCACCCATCATCAGGAGTACTAAAATCTGTAAACGCAGCCTCCAGTTCAGGTCATAATACTGGTACAGCTACTTCCCTCCAACGTGGCCTGATCAGGCCACGTTGGAGGAAAGTAGCTGTACCAGTACCGAAGGCTACGGTTACAGTTATTAGTACTCCTGATGATAGTGCTGTGACACCCGAAACATGTAGAATGACTTTGTAGTAAATAAATATCTGCATACTGTTGCATCTGGTTGGATTTTTATTAACATTGAATTATGATGCACGGTACCATGAGCTTAAATATATATATATATCATTCATTCTTCTCTGAAGATTAGTTCGCAGGTTTTCTATATATTAAACGTAATAATAAGCGAGTTATTATTTTTCAAGTGCGCTCAGAAAGGTGTGTGTTTATGCATGTTTCCTGTTTCTTAATTTTGAGATCACTCTCTGTTCGCAAAAGCTAACAAAAGCATTTAAACTTCCCAATGTTCTATTTGATGAAAATCTGCTCATAGCTGTTCGAACTGCTTTATACCAGCGGACAGAAGGAAATGGATATTCGGAGTGATATTAATAGGCATTGTGGAGTGATGTGAGGGATTGTAAATATTATTAGGCCGAGATAATCAAGAAAATTTGAATATTTTTATTACCACTTATTAACAACACTGGGGAATTGATGAATGTCAAATACTTGGCACGCCTTTATGAACGAGTCACCGCTGCGTGTGCAAAGTAGGGCTGCGTATCTTCCTGCTTGTTTGTTCACGAACAAACGAGATAATTTTAAAAATAAATATATATTCTTTACCAAATAATTTAAATAGTAAATAACCTCTTCTTTATCTTTACAACAAATTACGTATTTATTTAGAATATTTGTGTACGTCTTCATTGAACTAAATCCATATAGCACAGTTTTTAATGATATGCTGGCTATCGGTTTTCTTAGGCATATTAAACTTTTCTTTACTGGAATGGCAAATAGAAGCAGCAAAGGACGTAGGCTCAGTGCGACTACAACCTATGCACCAGTCCCAAACATGACGTAACATTTGACGTTCAGGTGACTGTGCAGCTTTATAAATTCCTATAATAAAACCAACTATATGCACTAATTTCTGAAATTTATTTTTGGAATAAAACTCTACATGTTTCGAACTGTTCCTCTGTCCGTCATCAGGAGTTTTTCACTGTACACACAGCAATGGTAAATGTCCTACAGTTTTGCTGACAGCTTGCGAGCCTCCTGTTCCTGCTCGCAAGCTGTATGACATACACCATTGCTGTGTGTGCAGTGAAAAACTCCCGAAGATGAACAGAGGAACTGTCCAAAACATGTATAGTTTTATTCCAAAAATAAATTTGAGAAATTAGTGCATCTAGTTGGTTTTATTATGCAAATGACGTAACATAACACGTCTAAGGACATATAACTGTGCAGCGCGGACAGCGTTTTTTATATCCGGACATTCTTGCCTTTCATGAAACCGACATCTTAATTACAACATCACAGTCCTGCCAATGTGTCCTAATCTGCGGTGACTGGATCCTTTCCACAGTCCATCCTCTTTGTTATTTTAATGTCTCTATCTCACAAGTCATCGTTTACCGTTAGATTTTCGTTCTAATGTACATGCATTGTTATTTCTTCCGTGCGTGCTACACGTTCTGTTCATCTCATCCCATTGTGGACACTTTTCAGATTGGTCAGTAACTCCAGTACTTTTCCACAGCGAGGGAAGAAAATTATGCCTATCGGCTCAGGCCATTTTCGAGCTCATACTTTTCCCGTATAAATAATCCAACTTTTCTCAAATCTAGTCATATTTCATACCTACCCACCTATGAAGATAGAACATACAGAGTGTTCCGAAACGTCGGCAAATAAAATTCAGACGCCGGGGAATTACCCAGAAGAAAGCATACAACATTCAAAACACGGCGAAAGTTTGAAATCAAGAATGACACGGAGAGAGTTTACTGCGCGGTACGAACTGGATTTTAAATAAAACAAATTCCTGATCGTCCTTAAGGGGTTAAATAATTTTTCTGTCCGAACTCACTCTCCAATAAGTATACCTGTCGCAGCAGAAATATTGAAATATTTCGTGTAATCCAAACCACGAAACTGTAGCACCCGTCATGTTCCAGAAACTACAGTTGCCTTGAACAGCGACACTCAATGTACTCTGAGTAACAGTCCTCCTCCGGCAGGTGTCAAGTTCGCTCAGTTTATTAAGAAGTTCCTCGCCTCTTATGGACAGTAGACCTGTTTACAGAACTCAGCCATCTAATTTTGCCTGGAGCCAGTTAAATCCACTCCACATCCTCATGCCCTCAATCTTATGTACACTTTTCAATACCAACCCACGCTCTGTGCCCAGGAATCCAAATGAGTGTTTTTCCTTCAGGATCTCAAAGTTTTGTATCATTTCTCCGTCGCCGAGTTACATTCTATAAGCCCTTCTAGTCATATTTTTCTCGATTTGTTCACCCCAATCTTACTCTGTGAAACGTACAAACAATAATGCACCTCCTCATCTTCCTTCCTCTCAACGTCAGCATCATTGTCGCCATTATTTGAGAAAGTCTTTCACACACACCCTAAAGAAAGTTGGACGTTTTGTGACGAGCCTGAATATTTCTGTAAGTCAGGCCTAACTTAAACGTTGTTCTGAGCTTTAAGTTGGCCTCTAGGCGAGGTCAAGTGTCACGAATATGTTCTGCACCTCAGTGCGACCCTTTGTCCCTCAGTCCATGCATGCATATCCCTTTACCTAGGCCAAAGTTAATGAATACAAAATGGGCACCCCGCTGTATGCTATCTAGGGAGGAAGTAATCTCTAGCAGTAACGTCTCTGACCTACATTAAGGATGGGGCCAGCTTCGGATTCCCGCTGGACCATCAGCTATACTGACAGTTTCTGGTGGTTCCCTGCACACTGGACAGGCCAGTGTCGGCGCAGAACCTTAAAATAAAACACCACAGTCTTCTCCAGACACTCCTCTCCTATTCATCACTTAGTTTCGAGCAATCGTTTGACGCTATATAATCAAAGTTACAACCATCTTGTCAAAAAGAAAAAAGCGAAAAAAAAAATAGACATGCGTGTAACCGTCAGACACAAAAATTTTTGTTGGTCCCGTCAACACACGCTACATGTTTCGGCCGTCCTGATCATCTTAATGCTTTAAACATATTATGTTTAAAAGGCAAAATAATATGCATGTGTATTTTGAATTTGTGAGGCTCACGAATTCAAAATATATTCAATGTACAGGATGGGCCACGAAAAAGTAGCCCCCCTTCCGTTTTGCACGTGTCCTTGTGATATTCTCTCTGGCGTTATTATATATATATTTTGCGTAGAGTGTTTGAACAGTTAGTAAACAGTCGTGCTGTCAACATGATCAGACGTGCGCAGCTGTGTATTGATGCAGGAGGCAAACACTTTGAACATCTTCTGTGACGTTATTTCCTTTCAGAATTTGGCTACTGTATTAATTTCTGTATTTACGCTATGCTACGGACCCGGGCTAATTTTTCGTGGCTCACTCTTTATTTAACGTATTCAATGCATTGAAATGGCCGAAACATGTAACGTGTTTTGACGGGGCTAATACTTTTGTTATGGTTGACAACAATAAGTATATAGATTTTTGATGTGGTGAATTTTACAAAACAAATATATATATATATATATACCGCAGACCTACGCGGTTACAAATTGAGAGGTCTGTCTTCAGTTCCAGGTTTTCTTGAGTAGCTCTTAGTGCCTTAGCTTTTAAAGAACTATTTCGCTTTGTGTGAGAACCGAATGTTAATTGTCGTGTTTACAAGTTCTCGCCACCGGACGATATCATGAGCCTGATGAATCCAATTAACACTCTCACACATCCTATTGTTTCTGTATGCTTCCTATCTACAGCTAGGCGTCCAAAATTCTCTATTCTCTTCAGATATTTGGACCAAAATTTTACAAAAATATAGGTAAAATATAGACGAAATGGTATGTGAGCTCGTTGTTTGATGACTAATATAGAGGTAATTGCCGAAACGTCGTTGATATTAAAGCATTTCTTGGAGGTCCGTCGAGTTTCGCTCGGTTAACCGGACAGCAGTGGTCAGCCGCCCCACATCCTTAGTCCATCAGACAGCCGGCACGTCTCCAGCTCTCCTCCATTCACAGCAGCCTTATGTCGCTTCTTGTTTGACCGATTTAACTTGCCAACGTAACCCGAACTCCTCCTACCTTCAGCCTGTACACGTTTCTCTCCACCAATGCGGGAGGAATCTTGCCGTGACGTCATAATACTCTTCACCCAACCAAACCCACAAGCACGCGACTCGATAAAAAGCAAAAATCCATTACAAGTACAGTCACGTGAAATGAACACTGTTACCGGTGTCTCGTGTCTGTACAAGGTCTGTTCCAAAGTTAAATGTGCCCCCATGCTGTCGGTGTGTGCGAGGCTTCACAGGATCACGCTGAGTGACACTGAATTTCAGGAACTGTCTTTCGATGGAGATGGGTGTGTGTACTACCATGACATGAAGATGTACAGGACATGCAGAACGAATTACAAGGCATAGAAACTTACAGGTCTACGCACATAGTTTTTGTTGAGAACCATGAATGGACGAAGAAGAGAAATAGGAATGATAGGATAAAGAAAATAAAGAAATAATGTCAGGACGTGGGCTGGATTAATCTGGCTCAAGATAGTCATCACGGGTAAACACATTTCCCATCTGTGCCTGTAGTCTGCTGTTTCATTTACAGTAATTAAACGGAAAGTTCTGTCATTAAAAAACTTCCATGTTCCACTGTGCAAACTGAACGTAAACGCAAACCGTCATTAAATGCTTGTGGCTGTAACTCATTGTCCGTGCGTCGTTGAAACACCCATATGAAATGAAAGGTGTTATGGTGGTATAGCCTCGTCATTGCTACATTAGAATGATGAAAGGCCGTCTGCCGCCTGAACAATTTTACAAAATCAAGAGTACACCATTTATTACACCAGCGTACGTAATACATATATTAAAGGAGACTCTCAGACATGTTTCGAAACAACTGTACCATCTTCAGGGAGAAAAAAATTACCAATTTTTAAATTCAGTTACCACTGGAAACAGCCTTCAAGTGGTAATTGGATTTTAAGAACTGGCATTTTGTTCTCCCTGAATATGGTACAACTGTACGGAAACATGGCAGAGAGGCTCCTCTAATATGTGTAAAAATTAAGACAGTGCCTTTATTTGGTGTCACGAACAGTGAACTTTGATATTAAAAATAACCGGAACGGATAGCTTCAAAAAAAAATTACAGAATATACACTCTGAATTACAGTAGAATATTTGAAAGAAGGAATAAATCACGTGTCTTAACAATGAGGAAAATGAAGACGTAGACGACAAAAGAGTAAGTCAGAGAAGATACCTGGTGCCTGTAGTTGTAATTTGCAGACTTGTGCCATGTCGAGGCAGTTAACAGTCGTGTATGTTGACTGTTGCTTAGGATTACGCTGAACTGTATTTCAATTTAAAATTGTTATGTAAGGCCACTGAAGAAGGGTGCTAATTGGACCGCGCTTCTGACTGGCAATCGGGTGGTCGCCACTGGGACGCCGACGGTCGGAAATCAGTTTCTTCGTGTATTTCCTTAGTCCTTTCGGACGAATTCCGAAAGAATGTCGTAAATTTGATCACATTCAATTCCGTATTCACACTGACCATTGTGCAATTATACTAAGGTATATTGTATAGGCTCGAGTTATTAACAATCTTGTTAAATGACCAGAAAAAATAAAAATCTACATATCGCTCATTTGCGACAAGAGTGTCACAACTCAAAATTTGGAATTTTTGTGTTATTGGTATAGAAAGAAACGTTTGCAGATGAACTTTTAACAGGTACAGTGTCATAACGCAGTTTGCAAAACTCGCCGCTAGAGAGCAGTTGTGTCGTCGTTGCACTCATAGAAAATTATAGCACTTCAAAACGTTTCTCCTGAAAAATCAATTGGCGGGTGGAATTTATATATTCTTTTTATCGTTTATTTCTGACTGTAATTTTCTTTCTGTGAAAATGGACATACATGGTCTGCGCAGGAACATGTGGATGTTTCTGTCTCTGCTTGTCCAGACTCTCTTGTGTCGGTGCCGCACAGAGGCCTGTGCTGAATTTTTCGTACAGTACTTTATTAACTCTTTAAACGCCGAGTTAAATCTCATCTGCCATCTGCTGGCATTATTAGGAACTCACCATATTTTCCACGTTAGCGGGTTAAGGGTTAAGGACAGTCTCACGTAATTTTACAGAACATAAAAAACGAACAGATTAAACGAATTTCTCGATGTTTTTTTATGGTTTTTTCAGTAACTTCATCATAAGCTTACTGGACTTTTGTGTTGCGGACTTAGTGAGCTTTAATTATTTATTTATTTATTATTATTATTATTATTACTATTTCCTAACTTCTTACACAGTTATCTTTAAGCTACTTATAGTTTCCCAAAACAATTACAAATATTGTAAGCAATCAATTAAAAACAAACATTTGAATGCAGTTCCAAGTTGCTCCGTGAATATTCTTAAATATTTCTTGTTTTGGATTTATTTGTTTATTCTTATTATCATCAGTGTCATTCTCATTATCATGAATGCAACATACACAACAGCTTCCTTCAGAAGGATTAAATTGTGAATTGCTTTCGCTACCGTTCCATAGCAAGGAGGAAGTATACTACACCCCTGACCGGTGCAAGAAATCGAATGGAAATTTTAACTTAATACGGAAGGCATAGTTGGAAGTGGAAATACCACTTATTGCTTTGGATTCTTTATTCCATTCTTTTATGCGCGTTCGCAAAACTGCGAAAACGACTTATCAACTTCGTCATGTCTGTCTGTCTGTCTGTTTGTCTATCTGTCCGCATGAAACAGCTCTGCTCCAACTAGACGGATCTTCTTTGGATTTTATATTTGAATATGTTTCTAAAGTGTATTGAGAAAATTCAGGTTTAATTACAATCATTTAATAACGGCGGGTCATTAAATATTAAGACGTGTTTTTTTCGACGTTTTGCTGACCGTGCATCTCAGTATATTTATCTCAGTAATTAACCAACTTGATGCACAAACGTTGGAGCGAAGTAGCTGTACCAGTATTATGACCTGTACAGTTTTTAGTACTCCTGATGATGGGTGCTGTGACACCTGAAACATGTAGAGTGACTTTGCAGTAAATAAATAGCTGCATACTGTTGCATCTGGTTGGAATTTATTAACATTGAGTTACGATGCACGGAACCATGAGTTTAAAATTTAAAATTCTACTTTTCTTAGCTAAATTTGTAGACAGATATGAACTTGTGTTGTGATAACAGAACAGCTGCTTAGAATAACACAACAGGTAAGTTTTCCTACACACGTTTCATTACTTGACGCTGTGGCGCTGCAGACTGGTTGTTATGTACGTCTCCCGAATCCTGACATTAAGCAGAACTCTGGCTCTTCAATTAAAATAACAACTGGGAACCCCTGATTGCTAATCTGACAATAAAGTGAAGAGTTTCATTGCACAGCCTCTCTGGAGGAACACTAAAATGACTCTTGGCGTTTCTCGGAATTTTTCAAGCGCTTATTTAACCTAGAATTATAAAAAGAATGTACGCACTTTTCTGAGCTACACTAGACGAAATAATGTAGCAGCTTGTGTCAAATATTTGTTCAGTGAGATGTGATTTATAGTAAGGTGATTCAGTGCGTTTAATTGTAGCTTGGCGTTTGGTAGAACGAGTCTGATATACAACAATATAATTACAAAGTAAAAGGTTTAGAGCTTCTGGATAAACTGCAGCATGAAACGTTGTTTAATGATAAGTTCGAATAAGCACTGTTATAAATGTAATTTTCTTGAATTGTGGTGTGAAAATTCGAATAAATTACTAGATCCTTTTTTAATGGAGTCATTGGCTGATTTCCTTGCAGGTTTCAGACATTCTGTTCGGAACAAATGTATATCATTGTCTTAACAGGATTTGATTTTTTCGGTAGTAGACGTGACTAGACAACGGAGTAAGACTAATTGGACTTGTGTTCCATGTAGGTTCTGAATAATGAAAAGGAAAAATTGGATTGATGCGAGGTGTAGAACGTTTGGTAGCTGGGAAGGGAAGGTAATATTGAAGTGGATTTTACACAATATCAATATTTATTAAAACCAACTAATTGCACATACTTGTCAAACCATTTAGAACCACATTATTGGATTAAAATGGATTTAAAATATCTCCTACATGTTTCAATCCCTCTATGGGATCATCCTCAGG
>Ga0123352_10003835_pt1 | contig 21904 bp, 10 predicted proteins | sample TergutLab28metaG_FD_89700 | JGI IMG/M metagenome (GOLD analysis project Ga0123352, IMG submission 89700) | Labiotermes labralis P1 segment gut microbial communities from Petit-Saut dam, French Guiana - Lab288 P1 | ecosystem: Host-associated > Arthropoda: Insects > Digestive system > Gut ...
CCAAGACCCTATACACCCCCTCTCCTCACCCATACGCGCTACATGCCCAGCCCATCTCATTCTTCTCGATTTTATCACCCGCACAATATTGGGTGAGGAGTACAAATCATTTAGCTCCTCGTTGTGTAATCTCCTCCATTCCCCCGTTACCTCGTCCTTCCTAAGTCCAAATATTCTCCTCAACACCATGTTCTCAAACACCGTCAGCTTTCTTTCCTCCCGCAATGTCAGCTACCAAGTTTCACACCCATACAAAACAACAGGCAAAATTATAGTTCTAATAATAAAACCAACTAGATGCACCAATCTCTCAAATTTATTTTTGGAATAAAACTCTGCATGTTTCGGACAGTTATCAGCATAACCTGTGTGACATATACCATTGCTGTGTGTACAGTAAAAAACTCCTGATGATGGACAGAGGAACTGTCCGAAACATGTAAAATTTTATTACAAAAATAAATTTGATAAATTAGTGCATCTAGTTCTTTTTATTATAAATATAAATGGACAAGATTTGGAAAGAAACGACCATGGCCTATTGTGAGGCACGAATTCAAATTTGTTTGGAGGTTACAATAAACGTAAATAACGCGAACTGATTTACGCACTAAATACACGAAGCAGAGTTATTCTTGAGAAGCTGACAGTTCCTCAACGAGTCAACAGTCTCCGCACTTGGTGGAACATGATGGTCCTTTACTGTTTTTAACAACAACCGGTCACTTGTCCCTATCCTGAGCCAGATCCATCCAGTCCACAATCCCCAGCAAATTCCAGTAAGATTTCTTTTAATTATTATCCTCCCATCCAAGCCTACGTCTTTCAAGTGGTCTCTGGCCCTCAGGTTTCCCCACCAACAAATTTTATGCGCCTCTCCCCCATACGTGCCACACGTCCAGCACATCTCATTCCTCTACATTTCATCAACCTAATAATGTGCTGTGTGGAGCACAAATCATGAAACTTCTCATTGTACAGTCCCCCCTAGCCCCCCCCCCGTTTCCTGTCCTGTTATCTGGTCCCTCTCAAGCCCAAACACATCCCTCAGCATCCCAAAAAACACTGTCTTAATTAAACACCACGTCACACGTACGTAGGAAGGTATGGAGGTGGACCTCCATGTATTTTTAATTTTGGCATTAGGTGCAGATGTGCGGTCAGTTTCGTGTTTCGACGTGTTTATCCCATGATATAAAGAAGCCGATAGCCATATGGCAGGAGGTTAGACTGTCCGCACAGCAGGTCAGCACAGTGTGAATTACTGACCGCCACACCATAAAACAGCGCAGAGCAGCCGATCTCCGGGCCCTGTGACAGTGTGGCCCTGTTGTTCTCAAGAGAGTGATTCGAGACTTTATTTCAGATCACACCCAGCAGAAACTAACGCCCTTTCTAACAAGAACAAATGTGAATTTAGAAACCGAGAGGAAAAAGAATGTAACAGAAAACAATCTTATAAAATATTCTGTTCAAATTACTCCACGGAGAAAAGACCTACTTAGGAAGCTAATACTTCCCCACTATGCCAGAATTTTCATCATGTTCTATGGATCCCAGAAGTTCATTATCATCTTTAGGTGCATCATCTCCGTTGTGTTATAAGCAATTAGGGAGGGGGTGGGGTATGTCAAAACACAACTGTCTTGTATCCTATTTATTATGCTGACGACATGTTTCGGCCACTGTGGGTCATCTTCAGGTCACAAAAATGCATATAGAGGAAAACTACACAGAGTATGATCATAGTATAGGTGCATATTCTCTCGTTGAAAGTTTAGAATATGCACCTTTACTATGGTCATACTCTGTATAGTTTTCCTCTATGTACATTTTTGTGACCTCAAGATGCCCACAGTGGCCGAAACATGTCGCCGTCATCATAATAAAGTAGGATACAAGACAGTTGTGTTTTGACGTACCCCAACCCCTCCCTAGTTCATTATCATATTCATGACAAATCACCACCTGCCCCTAGCCTGGACGAGATTAATACAATCCATGACCTTCTATTCCTTTAAGATCTAAACCTAGTTATTCTGAATGCTCTCTTTCCTTAGGTCTCCCCACTATAAACATTTACGAACCACGCTTTTCCCCCACACTTGCCACACCTTGAGTTAACATTTGTTTTAAAACCAAAAAAAAAAAACCGGGAAAGTTAATAAAATTTAGGTGGCGGCGGTGGGGGTGGCGAGTAGCAGAATACAAAATTATTAGCCTGTCAAGCTAAATTAGACAATTTATTAATGCTACTACGAGATAATTCAGATAAAAAGTTATTACCCACGGACATACAAAATGAAATACTAATAAGAACACAAAATTATTGGGCTCACTTACTGACTTCTCTTTACATATCTTTTCCTCATCTATCGCTGTCTCAGTCCACACTCTCTACATAATCATTGAGCTACACAGCTGCCTCTCCTTCCTTATCTTTTCCTGTCAGTAGCCGACTGATGGCTGACCTAATCCTACAGACGTTTTCTCCCGCTGTGGGAAAGGCAAAGTATTCTTAAGCATTGTCAGAAACTGCTTAGTTTTATGCCCTGCAAAACCCGGGACACTTGACATCCCAATCGAATTTCCCGGAGCAACGGTACATACCTGTCTAAACCCCGTAAAGCCGGGACTCTTCTGGGAAAACCGGGACGAATGGAATCCCTGCTTATGCTGGGTCCATAACAATCTGTTTTTCCCCTTCTATTCTCATATAATTTCGTTCCTCTTTCTATTTAATGCAATGTGCATAGCATGTAAGAGGAAAAAATTACGAGTATATCCAGCACTACTCGACAGTCGTCAAAATATGTACATAATTAGTTAATAAGCTTAAAAGGAAAATAAACAAACAAATTGACAAACATAAAGAAAGTGTAAAAGCCACAGCGAAATACCATGTAGGCGTTATGCAGTAATACTTTCTGTTGCTACAACCATCTAGTGTTGGCGAAAAACTAATTGAGTATGGAGAAATAGTTGAAAGATACTGACATGGGAGACCACAGTAACCACGAAAAAAATCTCTCTCACTGCCACTTTTTCCACCACAAATTCCACTAAGACTGTCCTAGGCAGTGTAAGGCCTACGACTAACTCAAGAGTCATGGCACACCCAATGGTTGTACAGTGACTACGTAGACACACTGTTGCATGTTGCATGGTTTTCGTTTGCTGTCTACGTTGGTTTTTCCCATATTCCGTTCTACTTAGCTTGGTTTTCCTAAGGACACGGTGATGCTTAGTGATGAAGTCCCTAAAATGTTCATCCGAGTTCCTTAAACCCACTGCGTATAGGAAAGTACAAACTCAGACTGACCCGACATGTAGTTAAAGAATAAAAGACCAACTTGTTGTCACTGTCTATTTTATTTCACTTCTCATGTGCTGAACATGTTTCGGACATTAATATATTCATCATCAGGACCTTGCAAATGTGGTAATTCAACACCACAGTTTCAAGCTCCTGATGATGGATATATTAATGTCCGAAACATGTTCAGCACATGAGAAGTGAAATAAAATAGCCAGTGACATCAAGTCGGTCTTTTATTCTTCAACTATCACAATGATTCACAGTCCAATAAACGTATGATGACCTGACACAACTTACACGCTCGATCTGAAAGTATCCACATTCCGCACAGTCCGTATATTTTTGAAATGGGGCATTTCAATTTTCTCAAGTCTTCCAATATTAAAACTGCGGCGTTACGCATTATAACAGCCGACAGACTTTCGACCAGAAAACCTGCCTCTACTCTCAGGAGAAAGGGAGACGGCGAGTTCCTAAGCAACTATGCTATATATCTACCAAAATATACGGCGTTAAATCTTAGATTTTTAACAAGATTTAAAACAAACGCTCGGAAATAAGAAGAACTTGTTTCGCCAGAAATTTGAACTGCAACCAGCAGAATAAAAGAAAGGTAAACATCTCACTTATTTAGCAATTCAAACGATTATGTAGTTCAAACGATGGTACTCTGGTCTTTTACAACGTATATTGCAATATGATTGTTCAGGGGTTTCGGAATATCATGCTGCTTCCATCTTCAGGGTCCCTGAACTTGGTTCAAGCTGACGCTCACATATATAGTCATTCTGACCGGGATAAAGACATAATTTTTTTACTTTATTTCCAGAGATTTAAAACACGATATTACGAACGCGTTACAAAATAATCTCATGAAGAAAAGTCCTTCTTCACGCAAGCTTGTAGTGGTTTACCCAATAAAACAATCCTGCTTCAGTCTCAAAGCTTGTCAACTGCTTTGGCAAGAGCTTATAACTGGCTTCTACCACGAGCAACATCAATCAAGTTCACAAATTCATATACTACCTTCTAAGACCTTTTTTAATATTATCCTCCCGTCTGTGCTTAAATCTGCCACGCGATCTGTTCATGTTTTCAGACGCAAACTGTCACACACACACACACACACACACACACACACACACACACACACACTACAACAGAACCCCCTAGATCCATCCTAAGTGATTACATCCCACTGGGAATTCAATTCTAATTACAGTCTCCTACCACATTTGATACATTCCACCCACATATCAGTCACCAGGGGTTTTGTAAAATGTAATTAAATACATTATACACGAGAAATGGCCAAGAATACACCAGCGTGCATGGCTCTGTGCCAATGTAGAAGTTATTTGTTATGGTTTAACGCTCCGTGGCGTACAGCGCTTCAACATAATGGATATAATTTGAAGAAAGTGGATTGTAAGTTAAATGTAAGGCAAGATGCAACATGACTTTAGCATAACAATTACAGTACAAAGCGTCTGTTGGCAGACATATGATGAAGGTGAGATATTAGGTTTAGACGGAGGTGAGATATTGGATATTTGGTAGATTGCAAAATGTCTAAATCCAGAGAAAAATTCCCACATGTAATTGCCATGTTTCTTTTGTAGCTTGGAACATAACGTACTTTTCAAATTCTATTTTCGATCTATACTAAAGTTTACAGCACGACTATTAACTGCAGAGTCACATCGCTGTACGAGGATTATAAACGACCTCTCGAATAAAACCAAGATCTAGCTAATATGGCATTGTTGAGTTTTGGCTCCGGATCTATTAGAAAGCCGAAAAACTTCTATGGCCAAGATTCTAAGCCAGTATCATCCACTGCTAATACTGACACAATATATCCGAATATCCATCTTAATATTGTCTTCCCATCTAGTTCCCAGTCTTCCAAGTGCACATTTCAAAGACGAACTTAGACAAGGATTTCTCTGCATTCCTGCCAAACTTTCCTTGCCTCGTACCCAATACCCCACTATATCTGCCAATACTACTATTTTAACAGAAATGTTGGGCCATTTCACAGATTGGCTCTTACAAGCGACGGTTATTAATACAATTATGTATTATAATGAAGTCCAAACGTCCACAACCGCCACAATAAAGACCATTACCGCACCTTATCCCGAATCAACTAAATTCAAACTGTTTCTGTAACTTTAATTTTAATATTATCTTCGCATTCACAATCTGCTAAGTAATATGAAGACACATTTTATTCTTCATGCGTGCTACATGTCTCATTCCTACATAATATCGCAGTTGAATGACCCAAATTTATGCTTCGTGTTCTAGCGCCCTTTCTTATGTATCTTGTTTCGAAGACCGAATTTCGTTTGTTTTCCGAAGCACTTCCGGAAAAATGTTGAGCCATTACCACAAACAAACCAAAGTTGCTCATCCAGCCATGGTCTCCTCATAACCACTGTCTTAACACCAGGTTACAGTCAATCCTGATAACATTTTGCCTTTGAAAGTAGTGACTAAGTTGTACGAATGATGTATAAATCTCCTCTTCATGCTTTGTTATTTATTTATGTATGTATTTACTTATTTAAGAGCCGGGATATCCCAGTCGGCATGATGACTACGCGGACAGCTGGATGACCCAGGATTCGTGGTTCGATTCGAGGTAGAGGTAAGGATTTGTCTTTTCTCTGTATGTCCAGACGTAATCTTGGAGCCATGTCCACCCTCCTATCTAATGCGTACCTCGTTTTGTTTCCCAGGTATAGAGCAGCCGGGGCGTGAGGTTTACCACCTACCTCAATCTAGTGCCGAAGTTAAGAATGACTAAAGTTATACCTCAATTCCCCTCTGTTCTCTTCATGGTGACAACTTTAGTCTTACTTTGTTATTACGGTTTACCGGTATTTGACGGTGTTGCTAGAAGCTCAGATTGTTGTGTCCATCGGCAGGATGATTAATGAAGAATGATCTGGAAAAGCTGTGGACGGAAGAAGTCGTGCCAAATTTTAGGTATCATTTCGATATTTGCCTCGCAACACGAAGAAAGAGCGCCTATTGACAATCAACCAGACTCTGAGTTTGAACCCGGGAACTTCCGAATAATAATAATAATAATAATAATAATAATATTTATTTACTGCAATTGGGTTTTCACCCGGTGGCAGTCGTTTTTAACACATACACAAGAACTTGAAAAGGTAAAGGTAAAGGTAGAGTATTTCTGTTACAGGCCCAGTGTGGCCTAGAGGGTGGGTAGAGTTATAGCTCTACTGTTCCATGATCGCGGCACTTGAAGGGGGTGAGTGTTCAGCAGCAGGCCCTGGCCGCAAATTACCCCCGGGAAAGACCCGGTACCCATTGATACAGGAGGCTGGGTGGGACCCAGGGCCGGTCTGGACGGGCGGAAAATCTCTTCCCTACCAGGATTCGATCCCGGATCGTCCAGCTCGTATTCAGTCGCTATACCGACTGAGCTACCCGGCCGACTCCGAATACGGAGGAAGAGAGTTAATTATGAAATGTTCTTACTTTTACTGCATTTCAGTGACTCCGATTAATATTAAGAATCTTGAACAAAAAATGCACTGAAATTGCAGTTTTCCTAACTTACACGCAGATAAAATTGTGCGTCGGAGAAGTTCCACAATTCTGAGTGCAATCTGGTACGGAATTTCCTTCTACGCCCATCTTCGTGACGTCATAACACCCGTACTTTCGGCATCGAAGCTGCACAAGCAATCAATAACGCTATTAGATGCAGCGCCCACAGTTGGACGGCTGCGTTTAAAAATGACATAAATTATAAAATTATATTAAAAAATAACATGGCTGATATTGGTACGTAGAGTGAGAACACATAATGGAAATGTTTTTGAAAATGAATATCATAGTACGTTATATTTTACTGATTTCTGAACAACAAATACTGACGAATTCGCAGCGTATAACAAACAAGATGCAACGTTTCGCAACTTATTTATTTCTGTAAGACGCTTTACAGGTTTCAGACGGTTTTTCCGTCCATCATCAGGAGCTCAAACCTGCACACACAGCGTCAGGTATTTGTCAGATCATTACTCCTACCTGCTGCTAGCCTGTACGGCAAGCAGTGGGTAGCAGTATTGGTCTGAAAAATACTTGACGCTGTACGTGCAGTTTTGAGCTCCTGATGATGGACGGAAAACCAGTCTGAAACATGTACATCGTCTTATAGAAATAACTGACTACGGGCTGGACGTTTCGGGATCGAGTCCCGGTGGGGACGAGATTTTCCGCCCGTCCAGACTGGCCCCGGTGCCCACCAAGCCCCCTGTAAAAATGGTACCGGGTTTTTTCCGGGGGTAAAGTGCGGCCGGGGCGTGCTGCTGACCACTCACCCCCCTCTAGTGCCGCGGTCATAAGAAGAGTAGAGCTATACCTCTACCCACCCTCTGGGCCACACCGGTCCTGTAACGGGAACACTTTACCTTTTATATATATGTACACATGCAGTGTAGTGTAGATAATATTACTATTTTCTTTCCTTTTATGGTTTTGAGAGGCAGATTGTAGCCACTGCCGACTTAGTGCTTGACAACAGATAAATAAGTATGCATTTCATTCCCGACAGGATGTTTGTTTTACCCAGGCAAGGCAGATCTCTGAGATCAGAGATCATTCTGATCGTGACCGTCAGTGGAGATGATGGTGACAGCGGATTCTGCATAGAAATATATAACTTACAGTCAAGATGCAGTGCACTTACCATCGATAGCACTTACTTTACTTCAGGTAAGCGTTGTGAATAATTCTTATATTCTTATAATAAAAGCCAACGAGATGCACAATTTCTCAAATTAATTTGATAATGTACTCTATATGTTATGGAAATGTCCACTGTCCATCATCAGAAGAATCTCAACATTGTATACACGCAATAAGTATTTGTCATGCTAGTTCTGTTGGCTGTCTGCTAGCGTGGTCAGGATGGAAGTCCCATCCTGCACGATCCTTTGAATGTCAAAATCGTTGTGAATAAATAATCACCAAAAAGTGAGCAGAGGAAAGATTTGGAAATGTTATGGTCTATTGGGAAAGTTTCGGATGAAAAAAAAACAGCATTAGGCGCGCAATAGTCCGTGCCAGCCCTGATGACGGCAGCGACCAGACCTCACTGGATACATCAGAATTCACAATGTTCATCAATTTTAGAAAATTTTTGTTTCGTAGATCTGTTGGAATAAAGCACAGTAGTTATTAGCATTTATGGAGTGAGTGTACACGCCGGTCAATGTGCATTGCGCAGCCAGGATCAACAAATTACTCTTTTCCCACGGTTACGACACACTCCAACATGCACACTAAACATCGAACAGAGAAATAACAGAATGATCATCTATCCAAAATCCCTAACGGGCCATACACCGCTCGTGGCTCCGTCATCCAAAAGACAAACGAGCAAAACGCTATCAAGTAACAGCGAAACCTCGGTGGAAAACACAATATTAAACACGGCAAGGGAAACAGACCGCCTTCTCGCACCCAAAAACCCGCCGACACAACAGCATATCCGACGGTAAATATGAATACAAGCAACTTCCCCTGGCGAACGACTGACGCACTTGATTCCAATTCGGAATCGAAGACACACACCACAAAATAAATTGCATCCTGTGTTCGATGAGTCTCTTTAGACAAATTCTGGGGCAACATGACTACATAAAAGAATGCAACAGCTTCCTTCTACACTACTAACCCCCTCTCGTAAAGAAATCCCATCATTCGATACATCTAATTAAAAAAATATCGTTACTAAACTATGTAAAAATCTGTAAAGGGTTAACTACATTTATTATAGAAGCCGGGGAGGTTCATTTGGTTATGAGTAGACCACAGAATGGAACATCGAGAAATCGGGGTTCGATTATCGACAGTGGCAAGACTTTCTTCCCAAAGTTTCCACACCCGCTCCGCAGTGCAAACAGCTTTCTATTCAACATGACTTTCTACGAAGATCAAGCAGGCAGGGTGTGAATATGACCGCACACCTTCACACAGTGCCGAGGACAAGAATGCGTGGAGTTAAGCCTCCAGTTAACCTTTACGAATACTACATGTTAGTTGATTATATGGGCGTATAGAGGAGTCCATACGACTTTATCTGTAGTTAAAGGAGAGGTTACAGAACAATTTTCAAAAACTTAACCTTATCTTACTCTTCTGCATGAGTTTCAAAAAAACTCCTACAGCGCAATTATATGAACAGTCTGCACTGTAACAGCTCCGCAAACTCACTGAATCAACTGAACAGGAACCAAAAGCGATACGGTCTTACCGACTCTCAATGAATTGGAGGGGCTGCACAGCCCTACACAGTGTTAGAACTCATATGATCATACCCTGGGTGCTGATAAGTCCTTAGCCCGACCAGAAAGGAAACAAGCTCAGAAGCATATTAGGGACGCGCGCGATTTCAACAACATCGAGACGCGAGCTGTCATCAAGTTTTTTTTTCTTTGCAAGGCAAGGCGCAAAAGGAAATTCACGCCATTCTGACAGAAACATTGGCTTAGTTTCCTTCTTGGCAGGGCTAAGGACTTATCTGCACCCTGTATGAGTTGCCCAGCGCTTGAATCGAAATCAACTTTCTGATTATGCTTCACTCTACCAAGTTATTCAATGCAAACACGAGAATAAGGGATCATGAAAAGAAACCCTTAACCAAGCAGTGTACTGTACATAGATGTTTGCTGCTTCGGAAGCGAAGATTACGTAGAAAAGTGCGTCAGGTAAACAAGAGTATCAATGAGAGGGTATTTCAGTGGATACACTTTTGTTCCATTAAAGTCGCTACATGTTTCAGCTGACTATCAAAACCAATATCGGGCCAAACACAAGAGCACTAAAATGTACAGAAAATATTCAGTTAGTACGAATGTCTTGTAAGTTGTGTCGAAAACCTGGGATCCCAACATCTCGACATCTTTAAATTCCATATATATGTATACACAGAGGACTACAATAATAAAAATGTATTTTTTTTAAAACTCACGGTTCCGTGCATCGCAATTCAATGTTAATAAAAATCCAACCAGATGCAACAGTATGCAGATATTTATTCACTGCAAAGTCACTCTACATGTTTCGGGTGTCACAGCACAAACCAGTCCCGATCAGGCCACGTTGGAGAGAAGTAGCTGTACCAGTATATGGGTACTTTATCAACTAATTCCATCCATTGCATCTTTCTATTACGCTTTTAACTATTCATATTTATTATCCAAAGAGTTTTTAACTTATAAATTTCCACGATATTGTATACCTAGACTTTTGTAAATATGTTAATGTACCGCCACCCATTACTATCTGCAGTTAACAAACCAACACACACTGTTAGTTCATTCCAGTTAATCCTTCTATTTTACAGTATGACCTATACCGGAGGTTGTGGTTACAGTTTTTAGTACTCCTGATGATGGGTGCTGTGATACCCGAAACATGTAGAGTGACTCTGCAGTAAATAAATATCTGCATACTGTTTCATCTGGTTGGATTTTTATTAACATAAAAATGTATATTACAACAGTTATTTTGTTATCTTATCTGAAAGAGTTTCAAAATATTTACATTAAAAACCTTCAAAATATTTCCGTTAGCCTGTGTGTCTATTATTGTAATATATTTTCAATATTTTGTGCACAAAAATTTAAAAAGCCTATGAACTATAGGCCAGCAATTCTTTCAGACATAAGAATGCAGTGCGATTAACCGAATATTTAAAGTTACCAGCATGGCACGGTAAGTTGCAAACTGAAGCAGGTGTGTCCGATGTAGAATCACCAAGTTGTGTCGATTGAAATACTATCTCACCATTCTTATAATAATACCAACTAGATGCAGTAATTCCTCAAATTTATTTTTGGAATAAAACTCTACATGTTTCGGAGAGTTCCTCTGTCCTCCATCAAGGAGTTTTCACTGTACACACAGCAATGGTATATGTCATGCAGTTTATGCTGACAGCTTGCAAGCAGGATCCTGCTCGCGAGCTGTCAGCAAACCTGTATGACATATACCATTGCTGTGTGTACAGCGAAAAACTCCTGATGATGGACAGAGGAACTGTCCGAAACATGTAGAGTTTTATTACAAAAATAAATAAGAGAAATTAGTGCATCTAGTTGGTTTTATTATAAGAATTTATCACGATGCACGGTCACCTGAACGTCAAATACTATCTCAGAGATTTTATAATTTTACAGGAAGAAACGTTACCCCCCCCCCCCACCAAAAAAATAAAGACTTCCAATTTGAATAACAGTGCAGGCAATTACAGAGATATAATCTTATTTCATATTATCGAAAAGTTCTGAAAGAATATAATACAAGCTCATACCTGATTTGTGGGAGAATTCTAGTTCGTATACATTCACAGAGACCTTTGCTTTCGTCACGTGTGTATTCGTTCCTCTCTTAATTCACATAGATAAGGCTAGCAACGAAAAGACAAATCGAATGCAGTTGTTTTTCTTCTCCACACTAACCGTTCGCTAATATCGAACCGAGTCAATTTTATATACTTAACATGGGACCACTTTCTTCACCAGGTTATGTCTTCGGTATATAGTCTGTATAGTTGATACAGCGTCTAACGTTGCTGGGAAACATTCGCATAAACACGCGGGCTAAAACGAAAACGTTCCGTACTAAAAACATTAAATTTTTATCGTTCTATAACTGTTGTTTTACAAGCAATGATAATATTTTTGCTCCCGCCGTGTGAAGTTATGTTTCTTAAGCACATACTTCTATAGGAACGATTCAATTGTGCTGTGTATCTGTAATAATACCATATCAGAACATACCTTAGTTTCAAATGTGGTTCTTGTGGAGCCGACACGATGACAATTTGATGATTTAGTCCATGTCATCATTGAACATTGTCATTTGTAGTTAGACTTTCGATGATTTGAAACTTCTTAATTGCCGCACATATATAAGTAATAATAATAATAATAATAAATCTGATAAATCGGTATCATAATTTAACAATTATTTAATCCCTCACATTACACTATTAACTGTTTGTTCACCAGCCACTGAGTTTCCGACAGCTAACGGTACGCCACGGTTAGAGCCCTATTCCAGCTGCCTGTCCCCACATGACTAACAGAGAAGAAGGTTGCGCCCCTACTGAGCAGTGCCAGGAGTCAGAGTCCTCTTACCACGACGGGAAACAACCCACCCACCCCCCCTCCCCGCGTTACCCCGGACCGGCGCGTTTAGCATCTCTGCCCACGAAGACGCATTTGACCGGACTGTGATGATTTGAGGTCATCTACTACGTTATTTCACATTAAGGTTTCTATAACTGTTGAATCAAAAAACCAGCCAGATGCCACTTGATATATTATTGTATTTCTTATAGGCTAAACATGTTTCGAGCATTAATATGCCCATCATCAGGAGCTCGCGAATATGATGTTGTTTACCATATTGGTCGTGTCCATCTTGGTTTGCTGTATGTTGGAGGTGAGGTGCAGTTAGGCTGCACCTCACCTCCAACATACAGCAAACCAAAAACGACAAGACCAATATGGTAAACAAAATCATATTCGCGAGCTCCTGATGATGGGCATATTAATGCTCGAAACATGTTTAGCCTATAAGAAATACAATAAAATATCAAGTGGCATCTAGTTGATTTTTTATTCTTCAGTTATCACAATGATGCACGGTCCAATAAACATAAGAAAGTTTATATAGCCATACAGTTTATAATTCCGGGAAAAAAAATTAAGGGCAAAACATAGCTTCTGAAAAACCACGAAAACAAACAGAAAATAAATTAAGCATAAACACCATTGTTACTTAAGGCGAAATGAATCTACGCCTCCCATAACATTTTAACCGAACGGGCACGAGGAAATTAATTGCTGTAAAGCTAAGAAAATAATTCACAGAAATAAACATTAATTACCTTTCTACGTTTTTTTTGCAAGTACATCTGCTGGAAGGCAGAAAATAATTGATATTTACTTTAACATGGACCACACGGAAATATTTCATTTTAAGGAGGAATGGGTTTAAGTTCCCTAAATATCTAATCCAATGACAAAAATAGTCATTTGTGATGCTGAAAACAGCGATCTTAACGTGAATGTAATAGTGATTTGACTAGTCATAGCTACGTATTAGTAGTATTAGATTGGTCTTGTGGTTCCTTGACACGTCGTTAATAACAATATTTAGCCATAATTTACGTCGGTGATGTTTTATATTTTCCTAATGGCAGGTACATTGACTGTTTATCATTGACCTATGCGACCAATAAAAGTAACACTTTAAAATTACAGTATAGACACTGAAAACATTCAAAGTAAGTATGAAAGTCCTAATGATAAGAAATAGTCACAAAAATAGTAATAGTAAAAAGATAAAGTCAATTTTCCATCATTTTTTACCTGGCCTCCCAGTATCGCTCACACTCTATCCTATTAAGTAGTACGGTACATTGTCCTGGGTGGTTTCTGTCCTTAGATGATGTTAACAACATTCAAAGTAAGTATGAAAGTCCTAATGATAAGAAATAGTCACAAAAATAGTAATAGTAAAAAGATAAAGTCAATTTTCCATCATTTTTGACCTGGCCTCCCAGTATCGCTCACACTCTATCCTATTAAGTAGTACGGTACATTGTCCTAGGTGGTTTCTGTCCTTAGATGAAGTTAACAACATTTATTTTGATTTTCATAAATAGATTACGTCACGTTTTCTTTGTTTGTCACCAAGAATAGTAAATCTGAGTATCTACTGAAAGGCATTTCTCAGTTTTGAATACACTGTAGTATATACTCAAATTAAGTGCATAAGTAATGCGTTTGCTACTCGTTACACCGCAGTGACTGAGCGTACATGGCGATGGCTCACCTACCGCTGCAGTTTTATGTGTCCCCGTACAGGTAAGTGGCCGATGTGGTCTGCAGATCGAACTGAATAAAACCGCAGACCTTACTAATGAAAATATTCATAGGCGTAGCTTAACGACGGGGATACGTTCTGAGAAATGCGTCGTTAGGCGACTTCGTCATTGTTCGAATGTGTATTTAAACCTAGATAGTGTAGCCTGCTACACACCTAGTCTATATGGTATAGCCTATTGCTCGTAGGCTACAAACCTGTATCTCAATGTTACTGTACTGAATACTATAGGCAATTGTAACACAATGCTAATATTATATTTAATATTGTAATCTTATGGGACAACCGTCGTATATGCGGTCCGTCCTTGACCGAAACGTCGTTATACGGCGCATACCTGTATTGATGTTCTTATTTTTATTATTCACAAAGACGTGCGGGATTTGGGCCCTGCAGGAGTATTAGATTCCTGATACCTGGTCTGACGTAATTTTCCTTGGTCCAACAACATTTCTGTTTCTTTTAGGGAGACATTGTTCAACTAGTGTTGATATTTAGTACCTGTCCACTCTGTACAGTTCTTGAAACAAACAATTTTTACGTGAGATTTGTGTTCACACAGCGGTGCTGATAAAGGTTCACTAGCCACTCTCCTCCGAAACGTCGGTAGCTGTTTACAAGTCAACACGCCGTAACCTACCACAAGACTCGAATACTCAAGTAATTTAAAGTTCTTACATTTTTCACTTTATATAGGCTGAATAATTTTTGTCCAGCGTCCTTCTAACAATAAGGCCTTGGAAGGTGCTTGTTTGTGTCAAGTTACTGCTCACAAAAAAATTTATCTTCTTCCGTCTGTATTCTGACACCACAACTTACTTTGCGCTTACAGGACTTCATTTCAGTATATTCCATTTGGCGCTTCCATTATTCAACAGCTAAACTATTTCGCGGAATGCAGACTTTAGTTCTTCAATGGATTCCGCATTTTTTTGTTACACACAACTGAATCATTTAATTAAACGATTCCTGGAACTTCGACGTAAGCTAAATTTGTTGCCGCAATATGTACACTCACGTCAAATATAATTTCCAACTAAGTCATATCACATTTAAGGCGACAGGGGACTACACAGGTAGCCGGGATTCGCTACATGTGACAGAAACTGATTCCGTCCATCGTTACTGCTACAGATAATCCATTAGAAAGGGAAATACTCCCGCCAGCTACTGGACGCCTGTGTGGTGAAAGGATTTAGGCAGACTAAAGTGCGTATACCTAAGCCATTAGTACTATTTGGGCCTAGTTATTTTGACTCTGAAACTACCATCAAAATGTTGAAGAGGTATATATAGCAGATGGTGATCAAACGGCAACAGAATTGCTTCAGACAGAAGAAAGAGTCCTTAGGGGATAAATAAATATTCACTCATTAATTCATTCCATTGGCATGTGCAGAATGCGACGATTCCTTGCCGTTCTCAGGAGCTTCTTCAGTTCCTCTCTGTTATGTTCTTTTTTCCTGCCACCCTTCTCCATCAACTATTCTTCCTTCCTCTCTCACCTCATCTTGCCATCTATTTCTTGGTCTACCTCTCAATATTGTTGTTCCCAATTCATATATAATACTCTTTTGGGAATTATATTTTCTTCCATTCTCTTTACATGCCCAAACCAACGTAATCTATTTAACCTTATGGTCTCTATTTTAGTAGGTTTTTAACACTTGCATAAATTTCTTTATTGGTTAATATCCTCCAATTTTCTTTTTTATTGTCATATACTGGGCCTAAAATTGGATTAAAAAAACACTGGTATATTAATTCTACTAGAACTAAGCACGAATTATCTGAGCAGTGGGAAAGGCATCGAAAGTCACGCTCCAGAGGACAGCGGCCCTCACTTCGCATGCGCGAGATCCTATTTTTCAAAGTTAGGTTCAAACACAGCATGTCATGACTGAGGATTCCACGACTTTCATCAGTCCCGCTAGGGGAATGTCAGACCGGCGTCCAAAAATAGGACATGGCCACTTCCACCTGTAACCTCCCCAGTCCATCCAGTAAAAATTCTATCACTCGAGGCAGTCCGTTCTGAGCCTGGGGCAATAGCAGTTAAATAGATCACCAATACATGGCAGCCTTGTCAAGACGTTTAACTGATATCAACGACCCACAAAACGTAACCAGCATCGTATAAATAATCATATGCAAGCTGACACAAAATATAAATTATTTATGTATCATACTTTATGCATTCTGCCGGGTAACACAGGCCGTATAGCGACTGACTATGGGCTGGACGGTCCGGGATCTAATCCCGGTGGGGACGAGATTTTCCGCCCGTCCAGACCGGCCCTGGGGCCCACCCAGCCTCCTGTAAAGTGGGTACCGGTTCTTTGCCGGGGGTAAAGTGCGGCCAGGGCGTGCTGCTGACCACTCACCCCCTTCTAGTGTCGCGGACATGGAAGAGTAGAGCTATACCTCTACCCACCCTCTGGGCCACACCTGGCCTGTACGGAGATCACTTTACCTTTTTACTTTATGCATATTTCACCGCCTCCGGAGTGCAATCAAATGGCTCGCTATAGATGCTTAAGGATCACTCAGCTTTTCCAAATACAGGGATCTTGAATGATTGAAGCGTCTAACTTCGCGCCCCCTATACATCTTATATCTACAATCGTAAAATGTATACCAAATGATTCATGTAAATGGTGAGCTCTCCTTCATGTTCGGTCGATCCAGGCTTCGATTCTTGCCCGAAGACCGGTGGTATTGACTGAGATGTCACGTACCGTGTCTCGTTACTGGTAGGACGATCACCCAACACTCTACTCAGGCGAGATTTGGTAGTGGCTTAAATCTGATCACGTGTGCTTCCTTCTGCGAACTGGGGTGGCGAAGTCAGTATCGCGACTAGGCTACGGGTTCGACAGTCCGGAATTCGAATTCCGGCACGGGTAAGGCACCTTTCTCCAATACTTCAAGACAGATTCAGTGACCCATTTAGCCTCCCATTCAATGGGTACCGGAGTTCTTTGCCGGGGTCAAGAGGTTGGAGGGTGTAGTTACCACTCAACTATATCTAGTGTGGACGCTAAGAATGAACGGAGTTATTGCTCCACTTACCTGCATGCCCTCATGGTATAGACAACAGCAACATTACATTCAATATATTACTGCTTCCTTCTATGTCCTTTCTAATTTATAATTCAAATTTGATGTTTGTGTGACCACGCATCACTGATACAATAATATAAACAGCAAACTAGATGCAATAATAACAAATTTTATTGATAATTACTGCCTGCAGGCAGCATCGCCGGTGCATTATACCACAAGCTGTAAACACAATATAGTGCTCCTGAGGATGGGCGAAATTATCGCCCGAAACATGTTGAGCTGATTGTAATTATCAATAAAAAATTTGTTATTGTTGCATCTAGTTGGTTGTTTATATTATTGTATCAGTGATGCACGGTCACACAAACATCAAATTTGAATTATAAATTAGAAAGGGCATAGAAGGAAGCAGCGAAATATTCAATGTAATGATTGTAATTATCAATAAAAAATTTGTTATTGTTGCATCTAGTTCAATGTTTATATTATTATAATTCAAAGCTAAATAACCTGTGAAGTTGCAAGAGCGTTGCTATATAATCTAAAACCCAAGCACACAGAAATCATGTCAACACTCAAAAAGAGAGAGAAAGAGGGAGAAAACCGCAAAACAAAAATTAAAATAGTAATTAAAAAATAAATTAAATTTACGGATGTGGACAACATTTTACTGTAACGTTCCATTCATAGAAAGAGCTGTAAGTATGCAACACTTGCAATGCCCGTCGGAGGGAGACTAAATTTACTTGAATGCTTCAGTGATAGAAAGCAGGCAGGGAAAGAAGTGTAGTCAGCATGTCATTTTGAAGGAGGTTTTGTGTTTGAATAACCGCTTCGGAGTTCTCGCGACGATGTCGCATGGCATCAGAACATGGGACTGCCAGGCCACGTCAGGACGGAATGAGTAGTGACAGGGACTTTAAGAAGCCGGTCCTGGTGCCATGCTCTGTTGCTGCTCTTCTTCCCCTGAATAAAATTGTTATTTTGAAACAAGCGAAGGAGATACATGAATTGTAGGAAGAACCTGCAGTGCCTTCAAGTGTTTAGTTCTTGTCCTGACGACATTAGATATAAATTAATAATCACGACATAAAAATGCCACCTATAAGAATAATGACATAACTGACTCACCTATAAGCAAATTTACGACATTGTTGAGCCATCTATAAGCATAAGTACGACATTATTCAGTCAACGATAAGCATAATTACGATATAACAGAGCCATCTGTAAGCATAATTACAATACTGAGTCACCTATAAGCATAATTACGATATTAGCGAGCCATCTATAAGCATAAGTAAGACATTATTGAGCCATCTATAAGCATAATTACGACATTATTGAACCATCTATAAGCATAAATATGACATTATTGAGTCATCTATAAGCATAAATACGATATTGAATCATCTATAAGCATAATTACGAAATTATCGAGCCATCTGTAAACATAATTACGACATTATTTAGCAATCTATAAGTATAATTACTGCATTATTGAGCCATCTGTAAGCATAATTACGACATTATTGAGCCATATATAAGCATAATTACGACATTATTGAGTCATCTATAAGCATGATTAAGAAATTGTTGAGCCATATATCAGCATAATTACGATATTATTGAACCATACATAAGCATACTTACAAAATTATTGAGCCATCTATAAGCATAATTACGATATTATTGAAGAATCCATAAGCATAATTACGAAATTATTGAGACATCTATAAGTATAATTACGATATTATTGAACCATCTACATATATAATTACCTTACTGAACCATCTACAAGCATAAGTACGCATTATTGAGCCATATTGAAGCATAATTACCATTCGTACAGTATCATGTCGTCAGGTTTGTCAAATATGACGTCACATTTTTTTACTGCAGTGATACTTGTGACTGTTAGCACACAAAAAAATGCTTCATTCAGAAGACAAACTAATTTAACACTAGAAATAAAATGTGAATGCACGCACTGATTGCTCCACCCGGCACTATAGGGCAAATCATTCATTGGATTTCAACTTTAACTTTAGCAAGTCGGAAAGGGTAGAAATATAAGCGGGTTGCAGATTTCTAAAGAAGGATTCCTCCGTGGACCTCCGCATCACGTCCCACGTCAGTGGACGCAGAAAATTGTAACCAAAGACACTATCAACGCTTTCTTTGATGGCGAAGCAAAGAATATGGGAAATTAACTCACAAAAGCCAACCTCTTGGGCGCGTTTAACATCGGTGTAGTCTTAGTTTCAGAGTTTAGGTTTCCATGTTATATGTGGACGCGTTGCCAGGGGAAGTTTACCCAGCGCTACCAAGTAGCAAGTTTTGACAGACTTATTTCTCCTGGAATACGATACCACAGAGACAGTTAAGTTCCTGAAGTTCTGAAAGAACTTTCTGCTGCCATCTTCACGGCCGACGTAGTCCAGGGACTATTTGGGCCCACAAGATGAAAGCAGCAAGTTACTCCGATAAAATAGTGTTCACGGTTTTGAATTCCTGGTGACCCCCAGATGTTGACGCACAAGGTGACTTGACCTAACACGTGCAATGAACAAGGCCAGTCTCGTGTAAACGGAAGGAAAAGATGCGAAATTCCATTTCTGTCATCAATTCACAGGTCGCATTTCCCGATTGATCTCTTGCCATCACGATTTCAACAAAAACCCTCTCCTGGTTCAAGTGACATCATCCTACACACTCGAGCAACATCGTGCGGCCCGTGACAACGTCTAACTAAATTAAGTACAGCCATGCACCGCGTCGATATTACAGCACTAAGAAGCAATAATGCGCATCGCTCAAACTTGTTCGTTACAAATTTTTGACCATTATTAAATTCACTTCCATTAGCGACGAGGGGGGTGTGATCACTTATACAATGTCTCGGTTAACAAATAGCTTTTCAATTTGTTGAATAATATGAATATAATACGTTCATCGAAATTGAACAAGGCAATTGGGATATTTAATTGACATTTTCAATGCCGCAAAAAATGGATGTACTCTTTAATCGATCTCTCTTTTACTTAAACTGATTGATGTTAATTGGATAACATTTTAACTGATGGCACGAAATCTGTTTTAAAGCCAAATACCTCCACCAAATAAAATATGACTCCCTACAATACAGATGTCAAGCTACACACACCTCTCTGTGTAACAGCATTTTGTCCACAGCAGATAAAGCTGCTCACGGCAGCAGTCCCACTTGTTAATCGCTGCCTCTAAAGCAAAGAGTCTGTTGCCCGTATACCGCTTACCTGCTTACAAAAAAACAACTGCAGTCTTAGAAATTTAATCTTAAAAAGTTTAATATTCGAGCAATAAATCAGTAATTATAAATTTTGCTCCTCTGTCAATCATAGAGACCGTCTGTGAAGCCCATACAGTCTCCTATTCAACGGGTAAAAAAGTTAAATCAATCCCATTAGAGGCCCTGAGGTGCCCAGAGGGTTCCAGGAAGTTAAGGTTTCCAGATTTCGTGACAATGGCACAGGATGGTGGTAAGGTTGTCAGCCTTACGCACCGGCCGCCTTTACCCATTTCTGGTACTCGTTTCTGTCAGAGGCTGAGTCGACCCCAGGGCCATAGTGCGATCGGAAGGATTATGTCAATAAAAAATTCCAATGACACCACCTGGAATAGAACCAGAGACCTTCCGATTTTTAGCACAGCACCTTAACCACGGTGCTACCGCAGTCCCCTATTACACAGGTATAGAGAGTTATTTCTCAGAGGGTAAGGCAGCCGAAGCGTGAAGCTTACTACTCACTTTCATTCAGTAGGAAATTCGGCGTGATTATTGTTGGTTATTAACACGCAAGGTAATTCAGAGCTATATCTAAAAGTTGCTCATGATATTTCCTAGCAAATTAGGCACACTGTTTGTTTTTGAAACTGTTGAGAAATAACTGGTTTTGATGTTATGCCGACTCTACATTCTACACAAGATTACAAGTCGCTTAGATTCTAACATGGCAGTGTAGTGAGATGAATTAATTAAACTTTGTGTACTGTAATTCTGATTCGCGGCTTTTTGTTTACAGAAAAACAACCAAGGTAAATGAGGTGTGTACCAGACAGTGCGACTTGCATGTGGGGCTAACTCATCGGCCGAACAGTTCGAACATTTGTGGAGTTTGTATTAGTACAGTGGTTAACTCGACTGTTATGGAGATGTGCAGGACGTGCTGTGGCAGACCGGTATTCGGGGGGAACCCAGTACAAAATAAGGACCTGCTGTGGCAGACCGGTAGTCGGGGGGAACCCAGTACAAAATAAGGACCTGCTGTGGCAGACCGGTAGTCGGGAGGAACCCAGTACAAAATAAGTACCTGCTGTGGCAGACCGATAGTCGGGGGGAACCCAGTACAAAATAAGGACCTGCTGTGGCAGACCGATAGTCGGTGGAACCCAGTACAAAATAAGGACCTGCTGTGGCAGACCGATAGTCGGGGGGAACCCAGTACAAAATAAGGACCTGCTGTGGCAGACCGGTAGTCGGGGGGAACCCAGTACAAAATAAGGACCTGCTGTGGCAGACCGGTAGTCGGG
>Ga0123352_10003838_pt1 | contig 21902 bp, 18 predicted proteins | sample TergutLab28metaG_FD_89700 | JGI IMG/M metagenome (GOLD analysis project Ga0123352, IMG submission 89700) | Labiotermes labralis P1 segment gut microbial communities from Petit-Saut dam, French Guiana - Lab288 P1 | ecosystem: Host-associated > Arthropoda: Insects > Digestive system > Gut ...
CCAATTAGTAAAAATAGCATGAATAGATACATAATGTCACCCCTTGTTTTCAAGTATTTCGATGGCTTTTTCTACCCATTCAATTCTTGCTTGGTTTGCTATTTCACCGTGCAACGCAACCAGATTCCAATACAGAGTTATCTCATTGTCGTAGTCTGGTTCATCTCGGGAGATTGCCGCTCTGATGTCTTCTTGTTCAGTTTTTCGCAAAATGCACACTTCACGGAAAGAGTTTAGCAGTTTTAATGCCGCTTTCTTGTCCGTGTTTCCAGCAAGTAAAACTCTCAATAAGAACGCATTTTTTTGAGATAAGGCATTTTTTACATCATCTTCGGGTGTGGATAACCAATTAAGCAATTCAACCTTTCCGCTTTCTGTGATGGAGTAGACACGCTTATTCGGTTTCTCGTCTTGTATTATGCGTTCGCTAACAAGCCAACCCTTTTGCTCCATTCTATCCAACTCGTTATATATCTGGCTGTTTTTCGCTTGCCAAATATATTTCATTGTTTCTCTAAACTCTTTGTCTAGTTCATAGCCTGTGTGTGGTTCTAGGCTTAACAGGCCGAGAAGCCCATGTTTCAATGACATGACCATAACCCCTTTCGGAATACCAACAATCGGATTATAGCATATTTCTGTTCGACTCACAAGAGAAAACTTATCATATAACCGTGACAAAATGCCACGGTTATATGATTTTTATTCGATTTAATGATTTGCGCTATTCACGCTTGGCAAATGGCATTATTGAAGATTAGCACTTCTCTTTTTTCCACACAGAAAAGAGAGGTTAGCATTACTCCTGCGACTTACCAATCTCATTTACTTTCGGGAGTCTTCGCACACTTGGAACGAGTATAATAAACACACCGATTACTGCGTAGCTGATACCGTGGAAAATGAAAATGTAGTCAACATCAGGTACAATACTGCCCAAGAAACCACCAAGCAAAGCTCCAATTGCAACGAAAATAGCTGCAATCGTTGTAGAAATGGTTGATACTCGCCCAACCATATCTTTGGGTGGCATTTGTTGCTTCAATGATGTAAACGCAATATCTATCGGTCCTGAAATTGCGGCATAAAGAACCGCTATTATATACGCACCTATAAGGCTGGCAGGAATCACTGTAACAAAAACGATGCGTATGACCCCTGTAATAATCAACAGGATAAAAAGCAGCCGCCCGACTCTAAAATTACTTCCCAGTATTCCTGCAAGTACAGATGCAATAATCCCGCCTATCATGGCCATGATGCCAAAGATGATATAGCCTTGCGCCCCTGCGTAGTATTCATAAAATTCGGGTCTATTAACGGAAGTGATTTCCGCAAACACCGACATTGATACGAAGGCAATAACTATAAATAGCAAAACATTGTGCCGTAGGAACTTTGCCCCAGCTTTCAAATCACTTATATAATTTGAAGTTTCGGGTTTTGCATTCGCTTCTTTTTTATCAAGTTCCTTTACAAACAAAGCAAACAAAAACGCAATTATCAGAAAAACCGCAGAGATACCGTATATAAAAGAAAAATTTGCATTTGCGCCTTCTCTCAAAGTTATAATCAAGAGAGCGGCAACGCCAATTCCGCCAAGTAATTGAACAATCTGAATGAGCGAATTTGCCTTAACTATATTCTCATCTTGAATAATTTGCGGTAACAAGGCTGTTGCAGACGGTCTTTCAAATAATGCCGCAATTGAAAACACAAGTATCACAGCAAACATAAATAAAATGCCGATTTGCTCATGCAAGGGCGTAAATGCCAGCAAAGCCAATGTTGCAAATTCTAACAGCGTAGTCCACCGCATTATGGTGGGCTTTTTGTTTTTATCCACAACGGGACCAACCGCAAATGAAAATATAAACGGAAATGCGATTAAGAATCCAGCAATGCCTGTGTACATCGGGTTTTCATAAATCAAATGGACGGAGAGAAGCATAAATATTTGAAATACACCTCCGCCAAGACCAGAGAAAAGCCGATAGCCTAAAAACAAACGAAACATTTTACTTTCTTTTAACAATGTAATCATATTAGTCAAGCTCCTTTTTATTATTATTTGAGAACAGCAGATGATTTGTTGATAATACCTTGCGTACCCCAGCTTCTTTTGCAGCGGAGTCATAATTTTTAATCATGAGTGAAGATAACGCCAAGCCTTGTATAAATGAAAATTGTGCAAAAAAGATAAATCCATGAAACTCAGGTGGGTAGCCTATTTTTTCACACACTGCTTGTATGAAGTTTTCAATAATATCGTATGGCTCATACTTATCCTCGCCCCCGGCTTTGATGCTCAAATGGTTGTAAAGCAATTCAAAATATTGTGGGTTATGCACAAAGAACATAACGAACGCACAACCCAACTCTACAAGACCTTCCGTAGTCATCCCTGTTTCTTTTACAGATTCTTTTAACACCGTTGATAACTTGTTTGAAACGTAATGCTCAATCGCATTTATCAAATCATTTTTATTGGCAAAATGGCCATATGGTGCTGCCTCGCTAACCCCACAAGCCTTCGCCAGCTTTCGTAAAGAGAGTGCCGCAACCCCATTTTCGCTAATCATTTCAATTCCCTTTTCAATCATCGCTGTGCGCAAATCGCCGTGATGATATGGCTTGTTTTTCATAAATTCCTCCTCGAATTTAACAGTGTTAATTTAACGATGTTAAGATTATAACATAGCCTTTTTCGCAAAGTCAAGAGGAAATTTACAAATATGATATTTGAGTTTCTAAAAATCAAAGGTTCTCCTATTTCGTTAAAAGCGGCACTTGCCAAAAGTGCCGCTTTTTTCATGCCCAAAAAATTATTTTTCAATTAGGGGTGTAAAGGGACTTGCGAATTAGGATTTATATTAGAGGGATTTTTGCGCCCTTTTCAACCGTACCTTGAAAAACACCGTCCCTGCGGCGGTCATACCCATAACTCAGATACAAAACTTCTGTGGATAGCGATGGAGTAAATGCCGCCATGACCGTTAAAAACGAGAGCGATAAACATTTACCCAAATGGGGAACTTGGTACACCCTACGCCACGACACGCAAAAGGGATAATGAAACTTCCGTCTTGAACGCTTCACCGCATTGGACGGCTTGCCATAAGAATGGGGAGAGTGCAGGACTAACCGTGGAAACACAGCCTGGTCGTAAATGCTACGCATTTACTGCTCGGCCATGCAACCGGGTTGTTTTGGCATTATGACGCTTTTATACCAAAAGCGGTTTGGGGTTATGCCTAATGCCGAGGATAGGAAATAAACGGCACATTTCTATATCTGCAAGATGAATCGTGAAGCCTTTTTGAGCCTAAATTGTAGGCTTTTAATATGAAAGCTGAACGATTGTTGTCACGCGCGGAAACTATACGGCAGACGTGCGATGTAAGCCGTCTGCCGTATCCTTCTGCTCTTGAAACTGGGCAATATATGTTAAAAATATTCGCATTTTTTGATGAACTGAACTTTGGGTTTGGAGTGCTATCACACCCACCCAACTGCATATCCTTGAAAGAGGACAAACGTGTACCCGAAAGATGTCGGGCGCAGGTCGTGTGGTTTTGCGAAGCAAAACTACTGAACGGAGGTGGTGTTTTGAATATTACATTAGAAAATTTACAGGCGATGAAAGAAAGTGCAAGTGAGCCGGTTGACAAGAAAAGTCTGGTTGATATTCGTGATGTAAAGATAAACCAAGGGTTGCCTGTTACAGAAAGGATTTTGCAATTTATCACCTTAACCAAGAACCCATACCTATACAAGCATGGTGACAGAGTGGTTAAGGTTAGTTTTGCAGAAACGGATGTAACATTTGAAGAACGAATGAAAGGTTATTTTGAAATGCTATAGCGATGGGACAATACATAAAAAAATTTATGTACAACCTTGAAATCATAGTTTGCAATGCGCTATGATTTTATTGGACTAAGCTTTTTGAAGCTCCTACTCGCTGTCTAACGACAAAGAATAGGAGGTTTTGCTATGTCAACGAAAGAGTATAAAGCTGCAATCTACGTTCGCCTATCAAAAGATGATGGAGATAAAACTGAAAGCGATAGCATTGTCAACCAAAAGGCACTTATCAAAGACTATCTAAAGTCAATGCCGGAAATCCGTGTCTGCTCCGAACGAGTAGATGATGGATTTAGCGGTGTTGACTTTTTACGCCCTGACTTTGAAGCCATGATGGAGGATATTAAAGCAGGCAAGATAAACTGCGTGATTGTAAAGGATTTATCAAGGTTCGGCAGGAACTACATTGAGGTCGGCAAGTACCTTGAAAACATCTTCCCCTTCCTTGGGGTTAGGTTTATCTCGGTGAATGACAGCTTCGATAGTGCCAACAAAAAGACTGATGCCGAAGAACTTATACTGCCGTTCAAAAATCTTATGAATGATGCGTACTCAAGGGATTTGTCGGTAAAAATCCGAAGCAATTTATTGATTAAGCGGAAAAACGGGGAGTACATTGGAAACTTCGTTGTGTACGGCTATGCTAAATCCCCTGAAAACAAGAATAAGTTGATTGTTGATGAATACGCCGCCGAAGTGGTGCGTGATATTTTCAAATGGAAGTTGGAGGGATTAAGTGGTTCAGCTATTGCCGAAAGGTTAAACACTAAAGGAGAATTATCCCCAATGGAGTACAAGAGGTATTGCGGGCTGAACTTCGCTACGACCTTTAAGGTAAACACCAAGGCGAAATGGAGTCCTTGTGCCGTTGGGAGGATTCTCTCAAACCCTATTTATACAGGGGTGCTTGAGCAAGGCAAGGTAACAACCCCAAACCACAAGCTTAAAAACCGCATATCCAAAGCTAAGGAGGATTGGAATGTTGTAGACAATGCCCACGAACCGATTATCTGTAAAAAGGTATTTGATGTGGTTGCCGAACTGTTAGCAAGTGACACAAGAGCAGCACCGACAGAAAACGGAGTATATTTATTTTCAGGCAAGCTGTTTTGTGCAGATTGCGGAAACACTATGGTTAGGAAACTTGTGCCGTCCGGCGGCAAGAAATACGCCTACTATGTATGCTCTACCAAGAAAAGCGGTAAAGGCTGCACCATGCACTCTACAAGTGAAATCGAGCTTGTGAATGTTGTGTATTCTTCTGTAAATACTCACATTTCAAACATCTTGGATATAGAGGAAGTTTTGCAGTATGTGGCTTCACTATCTCATGCAGAAAAGGAAGCTCAAAAGCTATATGCCGGGCTTGCGATAAGGGAGGAAGAAGTAAAACGATATGAAAAGCTCAAGCTATCAGTCCATGAGGATTACAAAGATGGGGTTTTAGAAAAATACGAATTTTTGGAGTTTAACGCTCTTTACACAGCAAAGTTAAAAGATGCACGGCAAGCGACTTTACAGCTTAAAAGCGATATAGACATCATTGCAAACGGTGAAAACGACAACCAACGGTGGATAGATGAGTTTAAGGCTCACCGAAACATTACCGAGCTATCTCGCTATGCGGTGGTATCGTTGATTAAGAAAATAAGCATACACGAGGATGGCACAGTTCACATCACTTTTATGTATGATGATAAATTCCAGTCAACGATGAAAATATTGTCACAGTTACAGCAAACTGCCCCAACATCTCGAACAAATCAAGCAAAGCCGTCAATACCAAGAAAGTCCGTATCTGCCGAAAGGTTGGTGGTATAAATGGCTAGGAAAAGCAGAAAGGAAAAAGAAATTGTTGAAGCAAAGTCAGTATTCGAGCAACTATACAAGGTAGGGCTGTATGCTCGTTTATCCGTAGAAGATATACGGAAGAAAGAAAGCGACTCTATCGGCACACAGACATCATTGCTTAGGCAGTATGTAAGTGAACAAACCGACATGATAGAAGTCAGCCTATATCAAGACATTGATAAGACGGGCACAAATTTTAACCGACCGGGTTTTAACAAATTGCTTGATGATATTCGTGCCAAGAAGGTCAATTGCATTGTCGTAAAGGATTTATCACGCTTTGGTAGAAATCATATTGAAACCGGGAATTACCTTGAACGTGTGTTTCCGTTCATGGGTGTGCGGTTCGTTGCTATTGGCGATGGGTACGACAGCAGTGCGCCAACATCTGGCGACGAATTGATTATTCCCTTGAAAAACCTTGTGAATGAGATTACTGCAAAGGACATTTCAAAGAAGGTGCGGTCTGAATACGCAATGAAACGACAGAGAGGTGAGTTTTGCGGAGCATTTGCGCCATATGGCTACATCAAAGAAGGCAACGCCTTAGTAGTGGACGAGGAAGCCGCCGAAGTCGTTAAACGCATTTTTCAGCTTGTATTGGAAGGACACAGCGACAATGCCATTACTGCACATCTGAACGATTCAAAAATTCTACCACCGAACCGTCACCGATATGAACAGGGTTTACTTAAAGGCGAGAAACATAGCAAATGCCAATATTGGTACAAGTCTGTTGTTAAGCGGATTACTGAAAACCCTGCATACCTTGGACGGCTTGAACAAGGCAAATACCGCACAGGTTTAATGAATGGCGGGGTGAGGATTTATACTCCAAAGAGTGATTGGATTATTTCTGAAAATACTCACCCTGCGATTATTGATGAAGCCACTTTTGAAGCGGTACAGGAGTTACGGCACAACCGCACGGCAAAATACAACCAAAGGGCAGCAGAAGCCAATCTCCCAAAGGCGAGCGAAAATATATTGAAAGGACTTGTATTTTGTAGCGACTGCTCTCGTAGTTTGTCACGGTCTAAAATTGTCAGGGCAAGCGGCAAAGTGGATTATCGCTATCTTTGTCCCACCTACGAGGAAGTAGACAAATGCAAATGCACCAAGAAAAAATTGCTTGAATCTGAATTGATACCTTTAATACACACCTTCATTGATGTGCAGATGCAGACCCTCACGGACATCAACCACATTATCGAAGATGTACGCAAGCAAGCCAACTATGTCAACAAACTAGAATTGGTTGACGATAACTTGGCAAGGTTACAAAAGGCTTTGGCAAGGTTGGCCGGGATAAGGAGCGGTTTGTATGAGGACTACGAGAGTGGGCTTTTAAGCAAGGCCGATTACTTGCTAATGAAAAAGAAGTACGAAGCCCAGCAAAAAGAGCTTTCCGACCAGATTGAAGCCTTAACCAAGCAGAGAAGCAAACAAACCAATATTACAAGCCAAAACAAATGGGCGGCGATGTTTAGCTCTTTCAAAAAAGGCAAGAAGTTAAGCCGTGAACTGGTCGTGAGTATCATAGAAAGAATTGATGTGAACGAAACAAACGATGTTGTTATTACGGTGAAATATCGTGACGAGCAGTTGGCATTACTAAAGGAACTTAGCGAATACACAGAGGGGGTTGCCGTATAATGAACGGGAAGTATGTCATTGCCCTATATCTGCGGCTATCCCTTGAAGATGATGGACTCAGCGAAAGTGAAAGCATTGCTAACCAACGCAGCTTGCTAAATCACTACATTAAAAACTGTGATGAATTTGCCGGGTGCAAGGTCTTGGAGTTTATGGATGATGGCTACACAGGCACAAATTTTAATCGCCCTGCCGTAACCGATATGCTTAACCAAGTCAAAGACGGCAAAATAAACTGTGTCGTGGTTAAGGATTTTTCAAGGTTTGGGCGCAACCATATCGAAGTTGGGGATTATATCGAGCAAATCTTCCCATTCCTTGGGGTTCGGTTTATATCCGTCAATAACAACTTTGACAGCAAAAACCACAACATGCAAGCAGGCACTTTAGATATAGCCTTTACCAACTTGATATATGACTACTACAGCAAAGACATTTCTAAGAAGGTAACAAGTGCGAAACAGGCCAAAATGCGTAAGGGTGATTATATGTCATCTACTGCATTTTACGGTTATCGTAAGATGCAGAACAATAAAAATCGTCTTGAGATTGACCCTTTAGCTGCTGAATATGTTCGCAAAGTGTTTGCTCTATGTTTGGAGGGTAAAAGTACCGGGACGATTGCTCGTGAACTGAACTCACAAAATATACCGACACCTCTTGTCTACAAGCGAAGCATAGGATATAACCGTAAATGGAATATCGTAAACAACACCAATCATTGGACAAGGGCAATGGTGTTAAAGTTATTGCGTGAGGAAAGGTATATAGGCATTACAATCTCAGGTAAAACTAAGGCCAGCAAAGTAGGAAGCAAGCAAAATGTGAAGCAACTAAGGAGTGAATGGATTGCGGTGCATAACACTCATGAGCCTATAGTATCAAATGAAGTATTTGATAAAGCACAACAAATACTAGGTCTACCAAGCGAACGAATGGCTTTTAGGGCTAAAGAACACTTGTTTTCTGGAAAGCTAATATGCGGTCATTGCAACCATGTCATGCGTGGACGATATGACAAAGAAAGACCCTATTTTTTCTGTGAAACGGTTAAGGTACGCAAGAGCAAGTGTGCCACAGAAAAAATCTACGAGGATACATTAGGCGAAATAGTTTTAGCATCAGTTGTAAAATATTCTGAAATAGCCCTTTGTGCAGATAACATTTTGCAGCAGCGTAAAAGCAACGCTGATGAGCGTATCATAAAAATTGTTGATGATATATCGTCATTGCGAACAGAAATTGAAAAGGTCAAATCTACTAAAGTTGCTTTGTATGAGAACTACAAAGAAGGAACGCTAACAAAAGATATGTACCTTGATGAACGTAGCAGAAGCGATAACAGTATAACCAAGATGGCAAGTGACATTGTAAAAATGGAAAGTGAGATTGAAGCCATACAAGACGAAACAAACTCAAATAATTTTGTAGACAGCTTCAAAAAACATCTTCATATAGGTGCTTTGACTCCGCAGCTCGTAAGTGAACTTGTATCTGCTATCAAAATCTACGACAACGATACCATAGAAATCATATGGAACTTCGAGGACGATTTTCAAAGGGTTTTGCAGTTATTTATGACTGAACAAAGGGTGTCAGCGTGAGTCTGTAACAAAAACGTAACATAAATTTTGTTAGTCCTTACTTGACAGATGCTGGCGTTGTTGGGCCGGTGCGCACGGGCAAGTCAACATTTATCAAGCAATTTATGGATTTGCTTGTAATCCCAAACATCGAGAATTCGTACAGCAAGGAACGTGCAAAAGATGAGTTGCCGCAATCTGCAACAGGACGCACCATCATGACAACAGAGCCAAAATTTGTACCAAACGAGGCTGTAGAAATTAGCTTAGACGATGTTGCAACGTTTAAAGTGCGCATGATTGACTGCGTGGGCTACCTTGTGCCAAGTGCCAGCGGCCACTTGGATGATGACATGCCAAGGATGATTTCTACCCCATGGTCAGATGAAAAAATGCCATTTGCCCAGGCCGCAGAAATGGGCACAAAAAAAGTTATCACCGACCATTCCACCATTGGTATTGTGGTAACTACCGACGGGTCAATTGCAGAAATCCCCCGTGAAGACTACATAGACGCCGAAGAGCGTGTCATCCGCGAGCTAAAAGAAATTAACAAACCCTTTGTAATCTTGCTAAACACACAGCAGCCGTTTTCCCCAGAAACAGACCGCCTGCGTACCGAGCTTTCCCAAAAACACGGCGCACCTGTTATGGCCGTAAACTGCGCGCAGTTAAAACTGGAAGACATCAACGCCGTAATAGAAAGCGTGTTATACGAATTCCCGGTACAGGAAATCCGCGTTAATTATCCACGGTGGATCGAGACCCTTCCCCTTTCCCACTGGCTGAAACAAAGCTTTATAGAATCTGTGAAGGAAATGACACGTGGGGTTGGTAAACTTCGCGACATGCGCGACCATGTAAGCTTACTGGACGAAAACGAGTATGTAAAAAAAGCGTTTTTGGACAAAATCGCTCTTGGCGAAGGCACGGCAAATATCGAGCTTGGCATCGATGACTCGTTATTCTATCGCATTTTGAGCGAAACAACTGGCATGGATATAGCCGGGGAATATCAGTTGATATCCACAATTAAAGTTTTGGCGGAAGCCAAACGCGAGTTTGATAAAATCAAATTTGCACTGGAAGAAGTGCACCGCAAAGGCTACGGCATAGTAACCCCCGCCACCGACGAAATGCAGCTTGAGCCGCCAACATTGGTGAAGCATGGTTCAAAATACGGTGTAAAGCTACGTGCCAGTGCGCCAAGTATACATCTTATACGCGCAGATATCGAAACCGAGAAGTTGATATACAAAATGAAGGTGGCTACACAGTGGCCAAAGCGAGGAAATACAAGCATTGACGTTGAATACACATTCCGCCTTGTGGCATAACTGGGCGGTTTTTTATTGCGGGTTTTATTACGGAAAAGGAGATGATTTTATGGCAGTATTCAGAGTTGAAAAGAACAGGGATTTTACGGTGATGAGTAATCACCATTTTAGGAACAGGGAGCTATCGTTAAAAGCGATGGGGCTTTTGTCACTCATGTTAAACTTGCCCGATAATTGGGATTACACTCTTGCCGGGCTTGCTACGATTTGTGGCGATGGAATTTCAAGCGTTCGTGCGGGATTGGTGGAGTTGGAAAAGCACGGTTATGTTTATCGTGAGCGTATGCGTGATGAACATGGACGGCTTGCACATACGGAGTATTCTATTTTTGAAGTGCCACAGACAAGCCCAAAAGCCTCAATTTCCCCATAAGCCCATTTTGGGCTATTCGATGGTGCATTTTTACACAATAGAGATGCGAAAAACCTATGTACGTGAATCCAACATAGGTTTTGCCTATATAGGTTTTTCGCTCGCTATTAAATATTAAGGTATCAAAAATTTAAGAATTAAATGCCTTATAAATTAAATACTCACTCTCCGCCCTTCGGTTGGTGTGTGTTTATAAACAAATATAGCTTGGTATGATTAAAACCTTACAAACTGGAAAAATGAAATTAGGCCTTGCGCCACAATGCGATAGCGCGCTAAACTTGTTTTGAGAGAATACAATTAAAAACAAGGAGCGTGAATTTTATGAGCAAAGAATACATTCCAGTAGCCACTAATGAAACGGTTTATTTCAAACCGCAAACCAAAGATGAAATGGAAACCATGATTCCGCAAATGAAATTAGGCGATATGTTATTTGCTCCGTGGGTATTTAGCAAAGGTATGTGGTACACACTTGGGTTAAATGACGAAACAGACCTATCATCAAAATGTCTGTTCCCTAATATAATCATGGACGAGCCACTTGCACCACTAACTCGCTGGGGGTTGGCGCGTTACGATTTCTTAAAGCGGGAAAAGAAATTCATGGCAGCACAATTTGACACTGTTGCCCTGCATAAACATTGCCTTGAAATTCAAGAGCAAGCAGAAAATCAAAAGCGCAGTATGATGGTGAAAATCCAAAATGACCCCACAAACCGTGTAACCGAGCGCGATAAAGCGGAGAATCCAATTGTATGGGTGCAACGCATGAATATGTTTCAGGCACAAATTCACGAGGTCATCAATGAAGATTTAATCTTCAGCTAGTAATTTTAATTGACACATTCGCACGAAAATTCGGAGCATCGGAAAATTCTGGTGCTTCTTTTTTTATGCCTTCCTGCACATAGAAATATGTTTTCGTGCAAATTTGAAATCCATTATGTGTATTTGAAATTTCACATGTCTAATTTCAAATTGGTACCACTATACAAAAATTTGCACTAATTCAAATCAGTCATATTGCAACTTGAGATTGAGAAAATGCAACGAAACTACATCGTACCACTAAAATTGAAATGCACACAATAATTTGAAATTACCGAATCTAGCAGCGGAACGCTTAACAAAAAGAGCGTAGTCACTTTTTGAATTTGTGAAATTGTGTGGCCGTGCGCACAATTTCGCAAATAGGGGTCGAGGGGAAATTCCACTCGCAAGCAGCTGTGTGGTAACACAGACATTGCTTGCACATATACACAATTCACATTATTCAACTCGCTCTATCTCACATTTTGATGAGTCGGGTATGTTTTTTGGCTCTTTGTCGAAATATTCCAAATAATCCTCTAATATATGTTTATCATACTCTTCATTCTGGAGTATATACCTATACATGTTTTTTATCTTTCCGTATGCAGTCTGGTTTTCTGATATGCGCTGCTTTAAGCTAGAATTAAAACTACGCAACCACTCAAAATTAAACTTACCATAATCAAATCCATCCATATCATACAGAAATCTCACCTTGTCATTGCCATCCTTAAACAAAGCAACAAAATTTTGAATCTCTATAAGTTTGCCATTGAGGTGCAGAAAAGCGCAAAGCTCTATATGCCGCTCCTTATCTTTATCTGTGGCAGATGCTATCTCTTCGAGCATGCGTTTCTCAAGCTCCTTTGATGTATGGATAATTTTAGCAACTGCAGCATCGTGATAAATTTCAAAAGGAAATTTTTCTGATTGCTCTATATATTCCAGAATAGCGTTAGCAATGGCTTCTTTCATTTTACTACTAGCTACTGGATAGATGGGTTTTAATAGTGCGTATCGTGACCTCGTAATTATTGCCTCAATTGAAGAATCGTCTGCAAGCAGGTTATTGTTTAACTCGCTTAAAATAAAGCAGCAATTGTTTAACAATGTTTTTAGATGCCACCAATCGTCTTTGATTTTGTCACCCCCTATTTTTTCGCAAAGGGTGCTAACAAAACTATGAAGAGCTTTATCATCCAAGCACTCCGAATTATTTTTGTGTTGATAGTATATAAAGCTAGATATAGCCTTCCAGTCACAAAACAAAAAATAATCCTTATAAGTTAGATTGTTAACAATTGTTAAGGTTTCGATAAAGCGCTCTTTTGATATCTTTATACGGCTAAGCAGAGTAAGAGCGATTTGCATTCGGTCCATGTTGATACGCTGCGATGTTATTCTGGCTTCAAACGCCCTTTCATAATTCTTAATGACATCGAAAAGAACATCTTCTGCTCCGTCTGCTAACTTAATTTCCTTGATGTCGTGCTCACTTACTAACTCATCCATCTGAGTCTTAGTTGAATATTTCAATATTATCGTGACCGTAAAAGGCGATAACTCTTTCAACACAACATTCTTTCCATGTCCAAAGCCTAATAAACTATCATTATATATTACTTCTTTTTTGCTATGAGATAAGAATACGGTGCCGATGAAGTTTCTGAAAACATCCAAAACTTCAATATAATTATCTACCATCAAAAAGTTTTTGGTAATATAGCAGTACAGGTCGTACATTTTTCTCTCTAGTTCACTAATCGTTGGCACGCCACTACCGCTCACAAAGTTTGTCCGAGTGTCTTTTTCAACTTTACCTCTCTTTTTATCGGTATCTATCAATGTTACATAAAATAAACTGAAGTCCATCAGTTCTTTCAAAATACGACTGCGTTGACTCTCTTTCGGCGTTTTAGAGAGAATCTTTTCTAGGTCAATTTTCTTAACTTCATTTTGAGTGGCTTCACTCGAATACCAACTACGTCCTATGTGATATCTATTGTATTCGCAAATAAAGTACCAAACATAATTTTTTTCTGCCAAAAATTTTGAAGAGAGCATTTTTAATAAACTATGGCACTTTTCATACATATCTAACTCGTAGTATGCGAAAGCTACCCTTAGTGTTGCCTGATTGTCGGAAGCATCATCATAAGGGTTGTGAGCGTTTACAAGTTGATTCAATTCCACAATGTCTTGTAAAGCTACGGCTTCAAAAAAATCGTCTTCCTCAACATTCGGAAATGTATAAACCAAATCTTGACTGTGAAACATTTCTTCGTCAGTTTTGGTATGGGCAACAACCTTTGTGAAAATGGTTTTCTCAAAAACACTTGCAATCGTTGCCAACTTACCCTTCACCATATATGCTGGGTCATTAAACTTACGGAACATATCAATAAGGCTTTCATCGTAAACTTGAATATCACTGTAAATATGTGTAGTTTGCACGACAGACTTATTCAAGTGTTTATTTATGGCTGACATCACATATTTATCCAAAATATGATTAAACTCGTTTAGTGGGCTTAGCTCATTATATACGGCATTAATAGCATCAACTTCGTCCTCGTCTCTGATGATATATTTCAAAAACTCTATAGTATTTTGATATCGGTCATCTGCAAAGCTATCACCTAGGCATTCAGATGCATAAATTATATTTACCCCCAAATTTTTATAGTATTCCACATTGTTTAAATCAAAGTTTCCCGAAGTATCAAGCAGGTATGCCCTTTGATGGTCTTTCCCAAGAATTTGCTTAACCCAGTTCATTAGTTGTTTTACATCAGGGTCGCTATATGAGTAACCAATAAAAAACACCACGTTCTTCGCCATTAGTGCTTTCACATATGTTTCTATTAACGGAAAGTTGCTTGAATAATTTATATAGTCATCTTCCTTTAGCACAAAATTATTATGAGTAAATCCTCCATGCATTTTTATGATGAGCCTGTTGCTCTTTGCATAAGGTATGTCACTATCTCTTTCTACAACTTCTAAAAATTCACCACGCTCCCAAAACGCCCGTTCTATGAAGTCGTCATAGTTAGTTGTTATAACGCTATTGGGGGCAAGCTCAACAATAAGTTTATGGACTTCGTTGAGCTTTTTGTCATCAAAGTTAAAAATGCTTCTCATAAGCTCAACATATTCTTTTTCGCCCCTGGCGTTAAAATAATATTGCGGCACTTTCAAGTATTCGTTTTCCGATAAAGAAGTTTTGCCTAAATGTTCACGCATTTTTCGTACTGCGTCACCCCACAAGGGGATACCTGAATTAACAGAAGCGCCTGCTCCGACAAAAACTACAAGCTTGTCGTCTAGCATAGCTTGTTTAATTATCCGCCTGCTTTCACCATTATCTATCATATTTTACCCTCTGAAAAGTGACATTTTTGCAATGTCATTATCGGAGCATTGTACGCCGTTTCAATGTTGCCAATGCGATATGCTTCACAGGCTGCATTGAAATATTCCTGTATATGATTCATCATCACTCCACCACCCATTTTCCGTTTTTCCGTGAACCTTCACGGCGAAGCAATCCTGCTTTTTGGTAATTCTTCAACTCTCGTGAAATGGTACTTTGCGACTTGCCTGTAACCTCTATCAAATCTGGTATGGTTGCTGTTGGATTACCTTTCAATATTTCCAACAAAGATTTTATCTTACCATTTATCTTGTCGTTTATCTTTTCATTTAAGTTTTCAAAACCTTCGGCAAATGGAAAGGTGACAACAGTGAAGCTGGGTGTAAGTTCAAAAATAGAGCGGTCATATACACCTAATATTCGGCTCATTCCTGAACCAATTTGCTCAACTAAATCCATATCACGAAAAACACGCATAAGTTCACGATTGCGTGGCATAGAGCGGCATTTGAAAAAATCTTCTTCTGTTAAATCACTTACAAGCCCGCCACATGAAGTGACTTCTACTCTATCTGAATAAATCTCAACAAGGGGAACACCCTTGGTGTAATCATTATGCACTATTGCATTTATAACCGCTTCTTTAAGGGCTATACTGTTTACACGCTCTTGCTCAAGGCGGTTTTTGGCAGTTATCTTAGCAAAAGTGCGGTTTTCAGAATCTAAACGGTCAAGTATACGTACTGTAGCAGTAATAAGACAACGATGACCATACTCCCTTGTTTCGATTAAGTCCACTTTATCTTTTCCTGCGTAGGCTGCTATTTTAACAGACACATTGTTTTCATCAGCAAGCAAGTAGGCAGCGTAGTTGTAATCACCACTACTTTGCCTTAAATCAAGGCTTTCTATGAATTGTTCGGTGGGTTCAAGATTCTTTTCTTCGTAATATATACGCAGTTGCTTGAACGAAAGTGTTTGGCGTGGGGCGTTCATAGTTTGGAGCGTTACTTGTTGGCGTTTGGATAAAAGCTCCTCTATCATCTGTTCACTCATAGGTTGTGACGAGCTTCCGACACGCACAAAGCAGCCCTGTTCTGACATACCAAGTTTACGTATATAGTAAGGGCGTTGTTGCCCGCAGGACACTATGATGCGTATAACATCTTTATCTTCCATCTTCGTATGAACAATGTCAAATAAGCCCAACGTTTGTGGACGTATGTTGTTGCGTATTCGGTCAACGATTTTAAGCTGAACAGCATCGCAATCGTCTACTCCATGCATGGCACCGTTATCATCAATACCGATGATTAACTCACCGCCGCCGGGATAGTTTAGAAAAGATACAATTGCTCTTTCCAAGCGGTCGGTTAATTCTCGCTTAAATTCGGTACGGTTGTTTTCCTGCATCAAAAATCACCTCTTACGAACCTTTGTTTTTATTATACGCTTTATCTTGTTGTTTGACAAGATAAAGTTTTGAATATTTGAAGTTCTCTTGTATGTGTCAGGATTCTGTATCTCAATCAGCATGTTAAAGATAATGTAACCGTTTTAGCACAAAAGTGAATATGTAGCTTGAGGAATATTTTCCTCTCCCTCATCTCTCCAATTCTCCAAACCTCTCCCTTTTTAATTGACTAAGGGAGAGGTTTTGTTGTATAATATATAAAATGATTTAATTGGGAGGGTTCATAATGTTTGAAAAACAAACGATGGAACGCAAACGAGATTACAACCAAAAAGCACAAGATACGATGCTTGCTTTTTTAAATACAGACGGCGGCACTCTTTATATTGGGATTGATAATGAAGGCGCAGTATATGGCGTAGACGGCAATGTTGACGAACTTATGCTGAGTATAGCAACCAGTTTTCGGGATTCTCTAAAACCCGACCCATCCGGCTATTTTAAGGTTGAGCCGGAAGAGCGTGAGGGCAAAACTATAATCACTGTAACTGTAGAGCGAGGCTCGTCTATTCCGTATTGTTATGCTGCTTATGGTCTTGTGCCGAAGGGCGTTTACGTTCGCATTTCAGGCAGTACGCATATGGCAACTCACGAGCATATACGTCAAATGATTAAAGACAACGGTACAGGACAATTCTTAACAGAGTTGTCTATCGAGCAAAATCTTACATTTGATTATGCTAATAAAACTTTCGCAGAAAAAGAAGTGAAGTTTGGGGAAAACCAAAAGCAATCACTCGGACTAATACGCCCGGATGGACGATATTCAAACCTTGCACTTATCCTCTCCGACCAATGCCCATACACCACAAAGGCGGCAATCTTCGAGGGGATTTCCAAAGCAAAGTTCAAAGACCGCAAGGAGTTTACTGGTTCTATTTTCAAGCAGATAGATGAAGTACGTGCATATCTCAATGTATACAACCGTACCCGTAGCACCTTTGAAGGGATTTACAGAGTAGACCATCCCGATTATCCCGATATTGCGATTAGGGAATCCCTTGTAAACTCGCATATACATCGAGATTACTATATCGAAGGAAGTGTGCTTGTAAGCATGTTTGATGATCGTATAGAGTTTACATCGGCGGGCGGTATCATGCCAGGTGTTACTCATGACTTAATGCGTTTGGGCATCTCAATAACTCGTAATGAAAAGTTAGCGAGAATTTTTCATAGGCTAAACATTATTGAAGCGTATGGCACAGGCATACCACGCATTTATGAGCTGTATGAAAACAGTTCGGTTGAACCTGAAATTCCTGTGATAGACGGTGGTTTTCTTATTCGTATTCCGAACCTTAACTATACAATTGAAGATAGTATAGCAAATGGAAAAATGACAAACGGAGCAAAAGAGAAGAGATTGATTGATGCGTTTTCAGACACCGAGTTCACCAAAGAGGAGGCAGCAGAAGTGCTTGGCATTAGCGCAAGCGGAGCATATAAACTGCTGCTAAAATTGACAGAGCAGGGCTTGATTGTCTCAAAAAAAGACGGCAAGAAATTGATGTATAGCATCGTAAATCCGCAAACAAAATAAGCTACCACTATCTAACGCTGTGTGACTTAATCAGAGTAGTAATGTCAAGAAACATTGCTATGCTTGTAAAACAGAGAGCGAAAGCGGTTACGCCGTATAGGTGAGTGGCAATTAAACAAAGAAACACTTGATTAGCAGATGATTGACATTTCTGCCGATTTTCTGCTAATCGTTCTGCTGATGTGAGCAATGAAAACGTGACAAGCTGGAGGTTGTTATGAGCGATATACAAACAGAATCGCATGAAGTAAAATGGAAACAAGTAGCAAAACTCGTGTGCGCAGAAAACCAGGATTTCTATGATGTAGAACGATGCCTTTTTTCGATTGATAAGTTGCCTGCCATTATGGATTTAGGCTTTTCGTCGCTTGAGCATAGGTTTAACCAATCACCGACGGTTGAAGTGTTTTTTGAGTTTGACAAAAGAGCCGCCGAAATTGGTGCGACTGTGCATTATGAAGCATTTTTGGAATCACGATACCGCAAAGATTCACGCTTGGTTATAGAGGGTGTTCGTGTAACAAATTTTCCCGAATCTGCGAAACTGATTATGGATTTTGCACAGACATTTCGCCGAGCAGATGAATTTACAGCAAAGTCTGAACTGTTGAGGGCTTGGTACGATTAAGAAAATTGGAGGCTGGTGTTTAAGATTGAGAAAGAGTAGAGTCCAGAAAAAGCCAGAAATTATTGTATCTAAGGAAGTTGACGGAAACATAGGCGGCATTACTGTTGGTATATGCTTCTTGCTTGTAGCTGTGCTCGCCATGTTGAACCCATCGTTTTTTTACAATACGCTCATCACAACTATAGTAATGTGGTTTTTTCTAACGACTGGCTTACCTATAACGATTGCTTGTTTATTAAGAAGCGCACCTTGCAATAGCAATAGATTGGCGCATGGCTTTTTCTTTGGTTGCATATCCGCAATACTGTTCTTATATATTAACTTTTTATTGGTTCATATCATAGCGTTCATTATAGGATTTTTGGCACTTTTTACTATAGTGCAGGACATGATTTTTCTACTACGTGCGTGGTTGCTAAAACCGCCAACAAGTGGTATTGACTCAAAGAAAGTTAAGCCGAAAGAAGGTTGGTTCGTTGTCATCACTACAATGCTGGCACTTATACTTGCGGCAATACCGATTTTGCAAAACCTGTGAACTGCTACGACCATGTAAAGGATGAATTGCTGAGAGAGCTGAGGTTTTATAATTGCAAATAGGTATTCAATGATTTGTAGCGCATTTCCAAGTTTTGCTCGTAATTTTCTAAGTTTTGCCCGTAACATTATAATTTTTCTCGTTTTTACTGTGCTATTATTAAGATGGGAAGACAACATATGCCAATAGAAATGCAAGCGAACCACCATTCCGTAAAAGGTTGGTGGTTTTTTATTGTCCAAAAAATCTAAAAGGGCAAGCGTGACCGTTGTATAGCCAAAAGAAGTTGGCCGCTACGGGCGTAATGAAAAGGAGATGATTCATGCAAGAATGTACCCGAAAGAAGTCGGGCCGCCAAAGGCGGGTTTTGACGAAGGCAAAACTACTGAGAAACGACAAAAGAGTACGTGCTACCAAAATCATGCCATGCATAGACTTTAACAGAGTCAAACATGGCCGCTTGGCCAGTCTGCTCAGCAAGCAAGAGGGTGATGCTATGGTAGATAGAACCATGCCAAATTGCGAAACAAATGACCTCGCTTTCGCACATTGGCAACAGCACGCTAATGAAAAAGCCTATGCAGCAAAGATGATTACAAAAGCAATGTATGAATTTGCACGGGATGAGATACATAAAAAAATAGCCAGTTTCGCACCTGACAAAGTAGCCGAAGCGCGCTACAATTTTGAGTAAAGGTAGGTGTGAATTATGGATTTAATGAAAATGCGAAAACTACTCGGCCAGGGCAAGTCCATTTACGACTTGCCCCTTCGAGTGGCGTATTATGCCCGTGTTTCGTCCGATTCGGATATGCAGTTGAACTCATTGGACAACCAGATTACATATTTTGATGAGTTTATCAAGTCAACTAGGAATTGGACTTTTGCGGGTGGCTATGTAGATGAAGGATTGTCTGGTGCAAGCGTGAAAAAACGTGATGATTTTAGGCGAATGGTTACAGATGGTGAGTTGGGGAAATTTGACTTGCTGATAACAAAGGAAATCAGCCGCTTTGCTCGTGACACACTGGACAGTATTCAATATACACGACAGTTGCTTGCAAGCAATGTAGGTGTGTTCTTTCAAGCGGATAATATTTGTACGCTGTATTCCGATTCGGAGTTGCGGCTTACCATCATGGCTTCTTTGGCGCAGGACGAGCTTCGTCGTTTGTCTGAGCGCGTAAAATTTGGTATGAAGCAGGCGCATAAGGCTGGCAAAGTGCTTGGGCAGGACAATATGTATGGTTACAAAAAGTCTAAAGGCAAACTTGTAATTGATGAAAAGGAAGCGAGCTTTATCCGTGATTTGTACGGCCTTTATGCAGAGGACAAGTATGGCTTCCGAACACTAGCGCGTGTGCTTCACGATAAGGGCTACCGCAACCAGTCTGGCGGTGAGATAAATCCAGGCAGTTTGAAAAGCATTTTATCTAATCCAAAGTACAAGGGGTTTTACCACGGACATATCACGGAGAGTAACGACTACCGTGAGCAGAAAAAGGTCAAGACTGCCATCAAGGATAGAATCCTGTATAAGTCTGAAGAAATCCCCGCCATTGTATCCGAAAATTTATGGGAGCGAGTGAATGCCATTTTGGCAGTCCGTACATCAAAATATGCAAGCAAGGGGCGCGGCACCGTTCCACAAACGCCGTATAGTGGTAAAATCATATGCGAAGAACATGGCACACATCATTATCGCAAGGTGTGGAAAGACCGCAAAGTTCCTACGGAGAGTTGGTGTTGCAAGGATTATCTTGCAAAGGGGCGGAAAGCCTGCGCCACGCCGCATTTATATACTCGTGACTTGGATGCCGTATTAGAACATATCGGTAATGATTTGCTATCCAACAAGGAAAAATATATGGCAAGTGTGGACGAATTGTTGGCCATGTATGAAAAGGCTGACAGCCGTGATGCGTTTGATTATGCGGGCGAAACTGCAAAGCTAATGGCTGAAATAAAAAAAATTAAAGCAAGACAAGACAAGCTGTTAGATTTGTACACAGACGATGAAATTGATAAAGCGGAGTATTTAGAAAAAAATACCCGCCTAAAAGCCGAAACAGAACATTGCAATATGGAAATTGCACGACTTAAAGAAGAAAAGAAAGCCGTCAACACAACAGCCGCAAGGCTGTCAAAAGTCAAAGAATTTTTCGCCACGCTGTCAGCGGAGGATATGCAAGCTGCACCTTCAAAAGAAGATTTGGGCGAAATATCTCCCGCACTTCACGTCGCACAAGCCATGTTGGAATCCGTCACAATTCTCAAAGATAGCACCAATACAGAAATGAAAATTCGAATTGAAATGAAATTAGGCGGCACAACCGACTGCACTTTGGCAACTTTCAGTAAACGGAACACATCAGAACATTTCATGCTAGACACCAGAGAAATTGAAAAAATCCTACAGTCAGACCTGCCATATGAAGATGTCGCAACCCTTGAAACTACTGGATTTACTGGCTTTTCGGACGAAAACACCCAAATGTACAGTCATACCGAGGTTAGCCCTCTTGTAGGCACAGAAGCCCAAAGCGAAGAACTAATTAACTACATTAATCAGGAAATGGCCGACGACCCAAGCAGAATATGGGAGCTTAATATGTTTGGCAAGTCTATGCATGAAATGGTGCGCGACGGGCTGCAAAACAAACTGTTCCGTATGCCAGAAACCGCGCAAATGAAGTTCCAAAACACATTGCAGCGTATTATCAACGAAGGCAGTGGCGGGTTGATTTGCATAATATTGTGAGAGAATATTTCACCGACTAATTGACTATCTCTTTATAAGTTCCCATATGTCGCCATATCCTGTATTTGCAGGGTTGGCGGCGTTTTTTGTTTCGGGAGA
>Ga0123352_10003841_pt1 | contig 21900 bp, 16 predicted proteins | sample TergutLab28metaG_FD_89700 | JGI IMG/M metagenome (GOLD analysis project Ga0123352, IMG submission 89700) | Labiotermes labralis P1 segment gut microbial communities from Petit-Saut dam, French Guiana - Lab288 P1 | ecosystem: Host-associated > Arthropoda: Insects > Digestive system > Gut ...
AAGAGAATAGTATATGGTATTGTAAGAAAGGAAGAGAGAGAGAGAGAGAATAGTATATGGTATTGTAAGAAAGGAAGAGAGAGCAAGAGAATAGTATATGGTATTGTAAGAAAGGAAGAGAGAGAGAGAGAGAATAGTATATGGTATTGTAAGAAAGGAAGAGAGAGCAAGAGAATAGTATATGGTATTGTAAGAAAGGAAGAGACAGCGAGAGAATAGTATATGGTATTGTAAGAAAGGAAGAGACAGCGAGAGAATAGTATATGGTATTTTAAGAAAGGAAGAGAGAGCGAGAGAATAGTATATGGTATTGTAAGAAAGGATGAGAGAGAGAGAGAGAGAGAATAAAACAAGGACATGGAAAGGAAGGACAGAATAGGGAACTGGACTGCGATAACAGAATAAGCTGTTTGCGAAGATCGTGGCACACATCGCGAAGCTACAATTCAGAGGAGGAAAGATTTGACAAATTCGAAATTTAATATTGAACGAACGAAAATCTTCGAAGCCTGAGAGACAGACGGGCCCAGCTACTGCACTCATATTTTCACCTGTTCCTCTAGTTACCAACTTACGACATTTACACTCGAACAATTAACACTACAATAAACTGATACTTGTAGAACGTCACTGTGAACGACACGAAGACACGTGGAAGAATGGTGGTACATCTCTATTCATTAATAATCTTGTCACTAGATTTCACTTTAAATAAAATTTCGTAAAAACCAGCAGAGTGGTTCAAATACATGAACGAGTTTAACACAAAGACAGCATGATGACTTAAGACGCTATTTTATTTCTTGAAGGAAATAAATTGGGCTTAAAATACTTGGATATTGAGCTATAACAAATTAACGTAAAAGTTAAATGGTTATCGGCGAAACAAAATGCAGAGTACAGGAATAAACAGACATCGATGCTGCAGTCAACGAGATTTGAGGTTATCTTGGTCGTAAGTGATTAAAATACTCTTCTTCTTTGCGTATTGTTGTTGATAAGCGATATATCCGAGGAAAAACCATGAAAATTGCAGCCCATTCCTCCGAAAAGTCTGTGCTGATTTACCAGACTCCGTACCAATCTGAATACACATAAATCGTCTGCTATTATAGCTGTCGATTCTACAAATTTTGTTCCGAATACTGACTTGTTTGTGATTTGTGTAAAGGAAGCTGTTTGGAAGAAATGCGTTGTACTCCCTCGTGCCTTTGAACACAAAAGAAAGTTTCGGCTTTTTTGTGCCTGGCAGTTGGACAACAGAGAGAGATGCTGCATGCTTAGTCGAGAGGACAGGAGACCCCAGGGAACACTTCCAGACACGAGTAACACCATTTCCTTCAAGCTCATCTCATATATACTGTGAGAACTGCGGCCTCACGAACAGTTTACATTCTCCAGTTCCGTCTTGAGGTATCTCATATCTTCTCAAATATGACTGAATACTTTTTTTGGCCGTGTTTTAAGGTCTCCCCAGGAAAACAAAGAAATAAATTCCGTTTCAGAGTCGTACCAAACTTTCAGTACATGCACAAATATCGAAACGCAGTAAACTATTATTTATTTAATTAATTTCAATGTACTTTATGTAATGACACTTCTAGTGGCCCAAATTATACACCACAGCTTCTAAAATTTGGAAAAAAAATCAGCAGTTTGTTTTGACAAATTCCTAATGTAACGAAATTTTTTAAATTGAATTATTTACTAGTCCTCGTGGCTTACATATTGCACTTTTAATACTAATTTTAATAAAAATTTACACATTAATATTTCTTACTGCTTTATTAAATCGAAAACGAGTGTAGTAAAAGCTGATGTGGCCTTGTTCTAATTACTCTCTTGACATTCCATGAAGGGGCCAACGAAAACCCCAAAAGCCCTGAAATATGAAAACCGGTTTCTAGGCCGAGATTCGAATCTAATATCATTTCATTATGAACACAACTAAATACCTTTAAATATGTTAAGCATTATACTATTGCCTGTACAAAAGAATAAATCAGTGCACGCACTCAGTACATGCATATCTGTGAACAAATCTAACAAGTTATGACTGATTGCCAATAGTCTTTCAGGAAAAATTTGCAGAGCTATTTAAAGAAAATTAATATTTTTATTATTTATTTGATATGTTCAACGTTCCACTAAAAAAAAAACTGTTAACTGAACATTATTCGCTGCGACTATATTACTCTTCACAGTTCCACAACCATATTTCATTGACCTCTTTTAATATCATGCTCTAATCCACGGGTTCGTTCCCAATAATATATCTTTATTAGTAACCGGTTTTCGCAATGCGTGCTGTGTGTCCCGCCCATCTTATATTAGTGTCACTGCCATAACACTAACTGGCATATAACGTGTAAAATTGATTGTCCTCTTCCTTACACAATTCCCTAATTTCCCCTCTCACATGATCTGTGCTACCAAAGGTGGGTGGAGCGATAATTCTCTGACTTGTATCAGGAGGTGCCGGGTCCGAATCTCCGCAGGTATACAGACCATCTTGCCTGGAGTTTTAGTGCTTTTATTCACCTCATCCATACATAGACCGCGACAGCCTTAAACTGCGCCATGGCCCCTTCCATGCACATAATTCCCAATGCATTATTCACATCATCTGATCACTCGAGGCTACATCGTCCAGGTTACCGTCATAGTCGCTAATTAAACCGCCGGCATAAATATGTCGATAAAAGTTTGTTTCAAGCGTTCCTAAACTACGTCCACTATCAAGCAATAATTTATTATGTTACTGCTCTCTAAGAAATGCAGTCTGTATCTGTACTTTGTTTCCCGGAAATCACTGAAACGTTTCAAGTACGAAGAGACTGTTTAGTCTGTTGTTTCATTTTGCATCCACCCGTAAGAACCTGTGACAGTTCCGACATCATTAATATCACTGGTCCTTTGACATCCGTTCCCCCTTTAGGAGAACCATACGTTAAATTACAGCGAAAACACACAGCAACTCTCTTAACTTCCAAGCCCGCTGATACACGTTTACCTGGAACTACCAGTAGCTTCCTGGCATATCCTGTTGTGTACAAAGTACTCTGTGTTCAGGCTCAGTCGTCAACGGCGAAACGTTCTCTCTGATACGGTTCCTTAAATTATTCACCCAGCCACCGGATGTGACGTGATCTTTAAAACCCTTGCTATAAATAATTAACTCGTAATGAAGTACAAATGATTATGATCTGTAGGCATGTCACATAGGTAGCGCAAACATTAGAGAGAAACTGCTGCCGCCATCTACCAAAGTATACGCCGTCACACTACGAAATAGCTGTCCTAACACCACAGTGAGGACCTCAAACGTTAGTGATAAATAAATAATGCCATACGACCCCTTGGCGAATGACGTTCGTTTTAAATTATCGGTCCACGTAAAGCTTTATTTCGCAACTCACGGAGAGCACAGATCATGTCTATTATGAGGACCAGTTGGGTAAACCTGTTTACTGATATAATCTCTATTTCTTGTGATCATTCGATTTAACACAACAATATATGATGCGGAAAATGCAAGGTTCTTAACGTTACAGCTGGTCGGATACAGTTACAGTTCCACCGTTATTTAAAAGTTTAACATAATTTTACGACATACCTAACAAACCTAACTAACCCCTTATGCCAGTTCCAATTTTTCCTTCTTCCGAGTTGCATACAGATCATACTTATGGATGATCACGCATGGATATTCATTCAATTGGATAGATAATGATAAAATTCGGTAATAAATTCTTACTGTCATTTAAATTCACGTTAGTTTCCTCCAGATGGTAACAGTGCGACGGCCTGGACCTCAGAGATGGGAACCTGACTCACTTCTTCCCAAGTAAAGTAACCGTGATAACCATCAGCAAACACAGCAACTATAGGCCGCATGTTATCACACCAACAACAAGAGCATTGCTAACAATAACATCCACAGTAATTTTAGTATTGTGTTAAAGAGCTCTGTGAAATGTAGGGCACACTGCAATGCAAATCCACGAGGCCAAGGTGCAAAGAAAACACCTGTAAACTCTGGGCAATAGAGTGCGGACTGCAGCTTTAAATTGAGTTTTCTTTCGTGCGGATGGGAAGTGGTAGTTCAAATGAAAGGTCCGAGAACACGCTATTTCACAACATAACGAAGGAAGCATTAAGAAACTTCTCAAGACGGACTCCGCAACCTGCAGTTGCTGGCAATTATCACTGACACAGACAAACAGCGTGCAATCTGTGGCCGCAAACATCAAACAGGTGACTCGGTGGAAACGGACAATATTCACTTAATGTCTGAATTGTAAACACAACTGCCCCCAACTGTAATATGTTGCAATAAAAGATCAGAGACAGCAGAGTTCGAATTATGTGCAAAATTAAAATATGGCCAGTTACGTGAACGGAACTGATTAGGTCCTAAAGTTACTGCTATGCTCTTGTAGGTTACATTAGCACTAAATGACAGATGAGCTTCGTACGTAACATTAAAATGTCAGAAATGGCTTCAGTCAGTCCACATGAATGCTGACAAATAAGCACCGGCTATCACACTGGTAATTAACGGTTGTTGCCGATATCACGTTTTCCTATATCGGGCAAGAGTTATTTATAAATGTTTAATAAAGGATTTAATTACGTCAAACAAATAACGAGTACTGAGTTTTTAAACTCTACATGATGCATGTTACGTTTGTTAGCTTCATAGGTTTAATTGTTTTGATGACAACACACCATAATTCTGCAAAATTTAATAAAGAAAACTTGACTATGCAATAGTCAAAAAAATAAAAAAAAAAAACTACTGCTTCGTTAATTACGTATGGGCCTTTGTTTTGGGGCTGGCCTGTATTTCCGTACAGTCAAATATCGTCATAACCCCCAACGTTTTTTATTAATACAGTTTTTTCAGAAGGTATTAATAAGAACAAAAAGGAATGCCATCAATTCCGTTGCATAAGCACGTCTACTGTGAAAATATCCTATCCATAGTTCAGCAGATCGTGACGTTATAAACATTATATATATATGAATGAGAGTTCATCACGAAGCTGTGGGCAGATCCAACTCTGCATAGCTTCTGGTAGTGGTATGACTAGAAACTGGGAAAAAATGCGGAAGTGATGTAATTTGGGGCAATAAACCGGTACTTATCTGAAGGGACTGCAAAGAGTTGAGAGAAATGTTACTGAGAATAGCCCGCTTCATGGCCGAGAATTGAACCTGTAGCCTCAAAATATGAACCAAAAGTGCCACCCAAAGAATGACGACGTCATTGTCTTGGCAGTGTAAGATATGGACACAGAAATTCTTCAATACCTTCTGATGACTTCCATAATTAATGTTTGAAGGCAAGAGAAAAAAAATGGCAGTAGCAGTAGGCCCTGTACATCTGTAAATGGCGATACTGCAGGACAGTAGTTACTGTTGTGGCAAAGTAAACTGGAACGGCATCGATACAACAGTTTACCGAAGGATACGAGTTTTTAAATTTCAAATAACTGAATAGTAACATGGGTTAAGTTCATTTCGGCATCATTTTATCACGCGCAAATATTTGAAAGCTAGCTTCATAACATTCATCTGTGAATATGCCTAATTACATATAAGAATTGTGGGCCAGGTAGCTCAGTCGATATAACGACTGAGCTACAGGCTGGACGGTCCGGGATCGAAGATTTTCCGCCCGTTCAGACCGGCCCTGGGGCCCACCCAGCCTCCTGTACAAAGGGTACCGGGTCTTTCCCGGGGGTAAAGTGCGGCCGGGGCGTGCTGCTGACCACTCACCCCCCTTCTAGTGCCGCGGTCATGGAGGAGTGGAGATATGCCTCTACCCACCCTCTGGGCCACACCGGGCATGTAACGGGATCACTTTACCTTAATTAAATACCAGATTTTACAAGCAAATTGTTACTATCCTGAAAGTGACGCCATGAAGTCATCCACCCTGCTGATGAAGGCACCAATTTGGTTCGAATGTATTCTACTAGGCTGCACGAGGTTAAAACCAAAAATACAGAAATATGGACATTCATCGCTATAACCATCTCCAGTTTCACAAATATTACACAAGTTTACAAAACAAATTACATTTTCCACATGCAACACCGACACGGCCACGCACAGTTGCAAAAGCTGAAGTTTTTCATTTACGATAAGAATGACCGGCGAGAAAGTTTCACGTCTTTGTTACGTATTAAGTACCGCGTACTTAAAGATTTCAAGTCTCCATACCCTATCGAACGTCGGATCTGCTCCACCTGGAAGTTTCCCGTGGCCAGCTCTTGCAGTTTTTGACGTGAAGGATTAAAAAGTAACATCGCTCTAACCCCAGAAGGTACGACTGCAAGTAATACAGAGTGTGTGGGAACTTTTACAGCAAGATGAAGTAACGATACAGACAGCAAACACACACACATCGCTAAACTTACAGGATAAAGGATACTCACTCTCATAATATAAAGCTCGAGGACTCTGTAAATGTACAAGGAGCAATAACAAATTTAACCCTCGTAACAAATCTCCTGCACAGCCACACTAATCACCACTAACATCCGACTTCTTGCGGGCGCAATTAGGTAACTGCCCTACGATATATTAATAAAGTCGGCCGGTGGCCGCAGGTGGACAGTGAGGCTCCGACTAACAGTTCATTGTAGAGCTCAGCCCCATTCAGGGAATACATTTGTGTTCTCGATATTAATCAAGCGCGTAAATATCGAGTTCCAAATTTGCAGGGTGTAAGTCGTGTACTGGTGCAACTGCCAGCCTAGTACCTGCTGCATCTCAACAGAATTGCACTGCCTGTCGACACCGCGCAGAACTGTCTACCGTTAAGGGGATAAGTACCAACATCAGGACAAGCCCGTTACCTGTTATCCCTTCTTTTAACTGTGATTCTCTGCAGAAAACTGAGGGACCCCCACACCAGAAGTTTAACCCTGATCCTGCTAATGTGGAGAATATGGTGAGCTCCTAATAATGCCAGCAAATGGCAGATGGAATTTAACTCGGCGTTTAAAGGGTTAAGACGCTAATTGACAGTTCGTGGATTTTACGTGGAAGTGAGACTTGGAAATCAGAATCACGTAATTATAGGACACAAAGAGTACATTCTCAGCTTCTGTTCAACCGGTCGGCGTTAAAATTAAGAGTTCCATTCCTACAAAATCTGTTATCACACAGTGTGATAGCAGTCCTTGTATTCGGAGTCCGGGTGCCCTGCTACACTCCAGTTCGTCCGCTGAAATTCTAGCCCATCGTAGAGTGACTGAACTCAGAACACACGTAATCAAATTCACCGTGTCAGCACTATACATAACAAAGCAATGACTCACACACATATCATGTCTTTGCACAGTACCACGTTGGTGCCTGCAGAAGCATTATAATGTGCATAGTAACGCAGCGTCTTCTGCACAAGTGACGGAATGGGTACTGTGTGTGTGTGTTTGAGTTATTCGCCTCATTTCAATAACAAACACATCGACAAGCATCAAAGATCATTTCATAACAAGAATGTTAAGAGAATTACGCACACAAAACACGTCTACGATTGCTATGGAGACAATTCCTTTTACAAACACTGTACTACGAAACAGCGTGCGGCGTATTGAGGCACGTTGCGATACAAGACGCCGTACTGATGGTTACACTCTATCGTTCTGTGCTTAATGAAACATTTTCTATTGGCATTTAGCACTACTGAATAATATGCGAGACGTATGGCTGTCTCTTCGACGAATAATATGGTTACGACCATCTGGGATATTACGCCGTGTAGCATGCTGCGCAGCTACAAACAGTTCGTATGAAGCTGTTGCCCCATCTTCAGACCCCACAATGTAACTTTTCACTGCATTAACAATAAATACGTTTTATCCTAAAGTGACAAGCACTTGGAGTGAACAAGGTTATATCTGTTGCTGATAATGTACACAAAGGGTAGAAAGGGAATTTTGGAAATCGACATCCTTGTCACTCTCGTCCTTCTAATATAAGCAGAGTTCAGCTGCGCAATGTGACACTTCGGTAAACCTAACGACTCGCTTTATCATCATGACAAACAACACTAACCTCATTGTGTTAATCCATTTGATGGTGAAGCGTACCGTAAAAACTAAACAACTCAGAACATAAAGTGTATAAAATTTTCGACATTTTTTTTTGCTACGCTAACACTATACGCAGCCCGAATACGATTTTATTTTTAATCTGTAAAAGACAATCTGGAAGAAGTCCATTAACTTGTTTTTCATAAATATTGTGACGTACAGTTTGCATATGTTTCGGTATGTACTTATACTAAAATGAACAAGTAATGCTTAGTTCCAAGCGGATTGAAGTTTCTAACTAAAGTTTTTTATTGTAACTGGTACTTAAAAATAGCCAGTCGGTCAATGTAGCCGTAAAAGGGTTTACTCGTAAATAAAGGAGAACCCTGCGTTTGAAAAGTACGATAAAGACACATATTACTTTTTTCAATTGTTATTACATATCTTCTTAACTACGAGTATCCTCAATATGTATGATTAAATGAGCTTACGTGAATATTAAATTGAACACATAAAATTACTGACTCTGGCAAATATCATCACTGGTAAATGAAGAATAAAATCCAACTAGATCCCACTTATTACTTTATTATGCTTATGTTAGGCTCAACATGTTTCGGGCACCATTATGCACATCATCAGGAGCTCACGACGATAGCGTTGGTTTATGTGGTAACCAACGCTATCGTCGTGAGCTCCTGATGATGTGCATAATGGTGCCGAAACATGTTGAGCCCAACATAAGCATAATAAAGTAATAAGTGGGATCTAGTTGGATTTTATTCTTCAGTTATCAAGATGATGCACGGTCCAATACACTTCAAAACCATCACTGGTCTACGGAAATAAGGCTTATTGGGACGAAAGGTGACAAAGGAGGTGAATGAGGAAAAATTCGTACAGTAAAACTGGGAGCTGTAATAAATTCATATTACTTATGACAAGGTAAACGGTGTTTGAGATTCAGCAGGCCCCTGTTAATCAGATCAGAAGAGAAGAATATTGTGTACATAAAATGGATTTTAAAGCTCGCAACTTTGGCTTTGAAGTATGACATAACATAATCTCATCTATATCAACCCATAAAAAGTCAAACAAACAAAAGCGTGCTACAAGTTTGGTTCCAACACGAAGACATCGATCACAGAACTACAACAAAAGAATATCTCACGATGTCTAAAACTGACTAGACATTACAAGGACACACGAAAACACCGCAGTAAAACTTGGCTTCTCAGGAAGCTACACTCTAAGAGCGAATAAGGCCATCAACAATTTCTTATCCATTACAAACGTAACAGGATTATATCGGTTCTATTTCACAAAGTTCAGAAAAGAGATGGGGGTATTTGAGTCAGCACGATTAAGTAGACGTGTGTTCAAACTGAGGATGATATAAAACCGACATTTTGTTTTTCCAAGAATATCGTTCAATACACACACACACACACACACATAACGCCTTGTAAACCGAATAATGTAAATACAAAGCAGTGCTGTGCAACATGATGATGTCATCAAATAACATGGTCTATTACTGGACATTAACCTGGGGGGCACTTATAAGCTTTACATAATCCATGATCCGTGTGTTATTCGAATATAAGTACAGTGTAGTTTACCGTACATTTCACATTACGACACTCTCTCGGAATGGTGATTTACTAACTGAAGCTTTCTACGTGTACCATCCAATCAAATATCAACACATTCTCTTTGTAATCATTCACATTTACGCATTTTTAAAATATTTGATCTTATGATTGTAATTACACCTATGGATTGGTTCTGATACTTATTAAACTTTTATTTTATAACCGGAATCTATCTAAACTTTGAATTTTAGGCCTCTGAAGATGGTCATTTGGTTGACCGAAACATGCAGGAATTCAATGCGTATATAAACTAACTTTAACATAGGCCTACTTATTTGCACTTCTTGGTGCCATTATTGTATTGACGAGAACACAAAGAAACCTTATCTGACTACAAAGCAAGTTTGCTTTTGTTGAAGACTGTAGTCTACAGCTGCTAAGAAGACACCACCCAAAAGACGGAGACAACTTCGTCCTCCTAGTCGGTGGTGTATGTATGTGATGTATGTATAGTCCAACTCCAATGATAGAACTATACCCATAGCCTTTTTCCCCCTGTGGTGTAACAGCCCCTAGTGGGCTAGGGCCTCCTCATAGTCGAGGTGTTGAGATCACACTCAGTCACACCACACTCGGGAGGACTCCTCTGGGCGAGGGATCGGCCCATCGCAGGGACCTCTACCTGATGACACGCAACATTGATAAGAGACAGACATCCATGCGCCGTCCGGATTCGAACCCGCAACCCCAGCAACTGGGATCGGCACACTCGTAACAACCTTTTCATTTTATTAAAGATAAAAAAGGTAAACTGTTCCCGTGACAGGCCTGGTGTGGCCCAGAGGGTGGGTAGAGGTATAGCTCTACTCTTCCATGACCGCGGCACTAGAAGGGGGTGAGTGGTCAGCAGCACGCCCCGGCCGCAATTTACCGCCAGGAAAGACCCGGTACCCTTTGCACAGGAGGCTGGGTGGGCCTCAGGACCGGTCTGGACGGGCGGAAAATTTCGTCCTCACCGGGAATCGATCGGAACGTCCAGCCCGTAGCTCAGTCGCTATACCGACTGAGCTACCCGGCCCACTTTTATTAAAGATAACTGAATATAAAATGGTCCTTATGCAGATAACGAAGTGGAAGCCGTAACAGTTCAGTCGGAATACAGACCAAGCAGACGGACAGAAGTCTGAGAAATCTTGGTTCGATTCCCGGCAGGGACAAGCTATTCAACTCTTCTTCAAAGCATCCAGAAGTTCTATGGGGTCCACTCAGCGGGCACCGGGCGAAATTTGCCCGGAAATGCAGTGGTCGAGGCGTGAATGTCTTCAAGATGTGGACAGAAAATCTAGACCTCTACGAGCAACTTATCGACCCATTTCGATTCTCCTTTTCTGGGAAACATACAGGAGCAGTCTGGCAGACTGTAAACTTGCCTTAATAACTGCAATAAACGCATTTTTCTTCCTTAAGTGTCATTTTTATCAAGTCGGCCATCATCAGGTTCCTAAACTAACAGCTCAATAGTTCTAACTGATTAATCCAAGAATAATTCAGCACCAATTTTAACAGCATAACGACGGAAGTGGGTAACCATTTTTGCCGCGCAGCGTCCTGAAACGACAACGTTCCAGAATTATATTTCACAAGTGCTCAGTTCGCATCTCGGTCGCGACATCTGCTCTCATGAATCAGGTTTATCGTGATTTTAATCAGTCCCTTCAGGCATATTCAGGCACAATGCCTTTAATTCGGCCATGCCTGCTCTCTTTCACATAAACCTTCTTAATGTTTACACAATATCCGTCTTGAAATATTCAGTTCTCAAGATACAGATCAAATCTGTGCTCAGGTGTGTTCGAATAAAAACGAATTACACCCAAGACGAAAACTGCGACATGCTCTTAACCCTCGATGGTTATGACAATCGAACTGTTAATGATGGCACGAGTACCTGTAACGTTATCCTGGTCAAGGCCATCCAGACGTTAATGTGTTTCGACAACTACAGCAGCGTCTACGCGAGGCAGAACGTCGTTGCTCACGCGGATAGTACGGACACAGGGCATTCAAGCTGTCATCACAAGTGCAGCAGTAAAATTACAACCGTGGAAAAGCTCATGTGACATCACACGAGAATTGGAATTACCACAACGGGGGTTCTCAATGAACTTGGTGACGGCCAAATGCACCCACACCACTACTCGAGAAAACGAGGTTTCCACACAATCGTCCTCTGTGGATGGAACTTCGTGAATGGCCACGACAACAAAACGCTGCAGAACAGCTCTTGTTACACAACTTTCTGTGGACATATAAAGCGTACTTTAAGAGTTGGAGTGTGCTAAACTTTCACGAATGTCACCTACTGCAACCGCATAACCCTCATCGTATCCGCGAATGTGGTCACGAATTCCCCTTCATCATCAACGCCTGCGTTTGTTAAGTCGGGGACATTGTCGTACACCTGATATATGCTACCTGACATGTTAACTGCTCAAGGACACTGTAATTTTCTGGAAACTGTTTAATGGGGCTTGAATGAAGTCGGGCCTCTAGCTGTGAAGCAGACACTCCAGCTTCAGTCAGAAGCAGCTCAAGCACGCTATTGGGAAGATGTCAGGCACTGGTTGAACGCGACATATCCAGGAAGATAGATTGGACGGGAAGGGCAAAACTTCAGGGAGTTGTAACAAGGGCCGATGCCAATGTATTAAGGCGTGCTCGAGATAACTCTGGGCGGAGAATTGCAGTCTGACGCGAACTAGACGGAAGCCGCTACGAGCAGCTGTTCTAGCAAAGAAACCCCCTTATTTTATCACTTGATACTGTGCTTATCTTGACGGCGACTTGCACCTCGAAAACAAAACGCCTCAGGACATCTGTTGTATAATCTGTTAGACTTATTTTCAACGACGTGTCGTATCCGGAAAAGCCAGTGGGTGAGTTTCGTTCACTCTTATATAATGAGTGTGGGCCGGGTAGCTCAGTCTGTATAGCGACTGACTATGGGGCTGGACGGTCCGGGATCGAATCCCGGTGGGGACGAAATTTTCCGCCCGTCCAGAACGGCCCTGAGGCCCACCCAGCCTCCTGTAAAATGGGCACCGGGCCTTTCCCGGGGATGAAGGGGGGCCGAGGCGTGCTGCTGACCACTCACCGCTTCTAGAGCCGCGGTCATGGAAGAGTAGAGCTATACCTCTACCCACCCTCTGGGCCACACCGGGCCTGTAACGGGATCACTTTACCTTACATAATGAGTTAATGAGAACGTCTTCATATTATATACACTAGAATAAAAAGGTAACAAGTTTTAAATCAGCGGTCATTAAAAATACTTGCTTTGCAGATGACTACTATTTGTGACGACATCCTGCAGCCTGATATTACGTACCAACGTTTTGGAGGAACCCGAAGACACTTGCTGGCTGCTCCAAATCGACAGTACGTCTCTGCGAGCGTCACATCGCAGAACAGAGTAATATTCACAGTCATATCTCAAAATGTGCAATGATTGTTATGTTGCAGACATTAGAATATTTAAGAATAAAATCCAACTACATGCCACTTATTATTTTATTATGCTTATGTTAGGCTCAACATGTTTCGGGCACCATTATGCTCATCATCACGAGCTCACGACGATAGAGCTGGTTACCACATAGGTCGTCTGGTCCTCGAGTAGCTGCTGGTTGGAAAGTTAAGTGCAGACAGGATGGATGACTGTCCGGACCGAAAGCTGTAACAGTTATCAAGATGATGCACGGTCCATTACCCATCAAATTAGAATATTGTTTTGTTTCCGGCGTACAGCAGATGGCACTGGCGGTGAATGGGCCTAAATTTGGGGCCAGCATAGCGCTGAATATTCTAACCCTGAATACAGTATTATGTAGTTTGCCAATTTCTTCAGCAGCCGAGCTCTGATACAAAGTATACAGACCGGACAGGAAATCGGCTTGGGGATTATCCTATCAAGCCTTTGAAAACAAGTGCCAATTGATGCAAGGATCCTGTGCGTATTACTTTAACACAAGTGGGTAAACCCCCTTTGTTGCGAGGAACGACAACAGGCCTGCAAGTTTGCGAGATAAGAGGTTATCTTGATGGTGGGGTGTGAAGAACCCTGTGCCGTCGAATGTGAGGTCGTACAGCCTGGTAGACATCTACCGAAGTTTCGGAGAATTGTCGGTAAATTTTAAACACACTGCAAGGCGTCATAGAACCTACTATTTTGGATGAATTTCGTTCAATTTCCTGTTTATAGGCCAGACTCTGTGAAACATTCTGATGTGCACAGTCACGTTGTTAACAATAAGGAGTGAACTAAATTCTAAGTACGCGTGATTTCAGGCTTCCACCGCGAAGTATAAGAGAACCGCGCTTATCTGGACTACTACGCAGCGAGTAGTGGCAAATCCTTACCGACGTTTCGAGACAATTACGGTCCCGAAACGTCGGTAAGGAATTACCACTACTCGCTGCGTAATGGCCCACATGACCGCAGTTCTACCAAACATCTGAGTCATTACTTCATCGAAATAAATATTTTAAACTAACTGTAAGTCATAAATTCGACATAGATGGGGGAAAAAAATTGGTACCGGTAAAAGATATTCACCTGAAAGGGTAAAATATGCGAGAAAGTTGTCGCAGGGTCGATGAAGTTCCAAACATGAGACGAGAGCAACTTAATATAATGCAGGTCTTATCGGTTCACAAGTGGGACACAAACGTTCTTGCGGGTCTTACGGGGACAAATCACTAAATTCAGCAACCCGGATATTTGACTTTAAAAATATTATCGCCGTTGCACACTGATACCGTCAATCTCTAAAATAACCCCAGACCCACCTCCACATTCATGTACAGAATTCCGAAACGTAACTGTGTACAACCCTTACGGTAAACACCACACTCCATTTCACCAACCACGACAATGCACTGAATTCACAGTACCTTCCAGTTTATAGGTAGCTCCAATGAGAAGAGTCCTTCTTCAGATACCAATATTTTCACGTGTAGTCAGAAATATTTCGGCTTTTTATGGAACCGTACTGCTCATTACCGAGTTTACAAAAGCCTATCTTTAAGCTAATTAACTGTCTTTTTATTATATCTGTAGCGCAAAAACCCCACTAGGGCCTAGGCCGCCTCATTGCGAAGGTTTGTAGATCACAACAATTAGCCACACACACACACACCCGGTAGGACTCCTCTGCACAATTGATCAGCTCGTCGCAGAAGCCGCTACCTGCACAACACACAACACAACAAACGAACATACACGGGCTCAGTGGGATTCGAAACCGAGATTCCAGCAATCGAGCGGCTTCAAACCTACGCCATAGAGCTGGATCAGCTAATTAATTCTGCTTACGTCCCGCAAACCTTCTCCTGTAAGACAAACTTCAAAACTAATCACCCATCCATGCCTAGGTCTTCCAGCAGTCTCTTTCGTTCAGGTTGCCAACCAAAACTTTAAAGTTATACTCTCTAATGTTTGATAAATCCCCACCCATTTTTTCCTCCTTGATTTCATCAACTCGGTAATAACACTGGATGGGAAGTACACAAAATGAAGCTCCTCCCTGTGCGACTTTCTCTAGCCTACTAGTTCCGCTCCCCCCTTCCCCCAGCGGCATCTTTCCGTTTGTTTACTTAAAACTGTTCGCATATATCAGCATACAAATATTCATCAACGGGGATTAGTTCTGTTACAACGGGCAGCAAAATCAGACGTTGCGTCCAAACTAGGGTGCATGACTGTGTTCAGTAATTTAGTTTTGTTACGGCCTTATAAACTTAGCCCTTCTCTTCACGAGTGTCCTGTGACGAACACAGCAAAATAGTGATAAAACTCCAGCCGCTTATAGGTCGAGATATTACTCTACCGCAATTAAAAATTCAGAACACAAGGACCTACTCAGAATGGACAATTAAAGTACTTCATTTATGGTCGCAGTAGTGTAGGTTGATCGTATATGATATCCTGCGAAGTCATTCATTTTTTTAAAATAACGTGAAATGCCAACTTGACGGCACCATCCGCACCGCACACACGACCTACACAGCGGCTCTCAAGACCACCACCCATCCAAAAACTCGGTGCAGAAAACCATATGCTGCAACTCAACATCTAATTCACCTGATGATGGGCGTATGTACCCGAAACATGTCGAGCTAAGACTACACCATTAAAATTACCTTATTGCATAAAGTTGGCATTTCACATTATTTCATGAGGAAGATGCACGGTCAAACAACCCTCATTCATTTTTGTCCAACCTCGGACTGAATGACGAATGATGACTGTCGAAAACAGAAAGGGGCACAGACGTTAGATATTTATGTTCCTGTACTTTAATAAATCACGCTACTGAGATTCGACATTTTCATTTCATTGATTGTGAACACTGCTGTCTGCAAGGATGACGCCGTCTTGTTTGGTGTAACTGAATCAAAGTTTCAGTGAATCCTGCTGCTTTCATAGAGAAGGACGATGCAGCAGGATCCTCCGAAACGTCGGCAGACTGCGCAGCGCCATTATACAGAAGAAATACTTTTCGATCGTGCCTTTGCTTGCATGTTCATTATTCTCGTGTTTTAACTCAATGAAAAGACACGAACATATCATGCCTTAAGACATTTTGTGTTTAACGATTCATTGTATTTACCCGGCCCAACAGCGATTTAATAATTAGGAATTAATTGCGTGACTCCGTGATAAGTGGGACCCTGTCACCACCGGCAGGGAGCGTCCTCAGGTTGCGGGTGGAAGAACGAATGCAATATGGAAGGTAGCCCGCAAATATATTCAATAAGCAGCGGAGGAGAGCTGATGAAGGGTGATTCTCCAGTTTGGGGGTTGGATGAGGTGCTAAAAACTCCTCACCGGAAAAAAACTTAACATGTTAGGAAACATTTCAAAAGCCGTCGAACTTATACTGATGGTTGGTACGACATAATCGAAAAGGAACTTAAGAGACCTGGGTCAGGATATGGACAGGTGGCGGGCTCTTGTGAGTGCAGTAATGAACGTTCGAGTTCCACAAAATGCGTGGAATTTCTTGACTAGCTGAGGAGGTCCTACTAGCTTTTCAAGAACGGCTCTTCTCCATCGAGTTCTTGTGTGACTAGCTTAAGTGCATTTACACGCTCGAAGAAATGGAACCGCAAACGCACACTTCTCAGGATTCTTATCCTATATAGCTACATGTACGTATCTTCATGTACCCTATGGTATTTGCGCTTCCAAGCCTAACAGATGCGAAGGTAAGGGTTTGTAAGATATAACATACACAGTGTTGGGCATCACAGTGTCTTTTGTTATACATTCAACAACTATCAAACAAACACACCTTATGCGGAAGCATCCCTACAATCTACCTGCTACACGTTTTGGCCCTTTTCCGGGCCACTCCCTGATGATGGCCCCTAAAGGAGCAAAAACATGTAGCAGGTAGATTTTAGGGGTAAACCCGAAAAAAACTGTATTTGTTGGTTTAAAAAATACTGAGTGAATGTAACCCGTAAACAATAAATTCTAGTAAATCAGATCTTAGGATTTTGTTCAAGTTCTGTCTAACATCATGTCAAGCATTTCATCAGTACATACTATTATGCAATGAAAGCAGGACAGGGAGATCTAACGCTAATAGTATTCCCCTTCAAGTCAATCACCCTCAACTCAAACAGCCCGTCGTAGCTGCACCTGACACTATCAACATACACGATCTGCATACTAAGCAAGGTCTCTCCTTTGACACCAACACATGTATTAATTAACATGGTATTATCACAAGGAATTGCCCACAGCCTGACATGTGAAATGTCATCCGTTTCAGACAACTATTCTCACACCAAACGACTACATCAAAACACATACATATACTGCCAAATCAATGGGAGGTTACGAATAATAAGTGTGGTTTGCAAAAACCATTACGCTGATGGAAAATAATGCTACAAAACAGTAATCATATCTCAGCAGCCGAAATGTTCTCAAAGATGTCAGGGACACTTCATCCCAGCGACAAATATCAACGAACCAGACGAAAATGCAGCCATAATTCATCCAAAAATAATTATTACCAGTGATAAGGATATAAATTAGTTTTTCTGATTGTGCTCATTTGGGTTTTGACATCGGTAGTCTGGTATGTGGGGACCAACATTTGGAAGCCAACCATTAATTTATAATTATATGACACAAGCTCTTCGCACAGGCCTGCTGCCTCTATCTTAACGATTGAAATACTCAGAGACGAAACAATGGAACCAGCTAATTGACTAAATAGCTTTATAATCAACACGACAAGAACATAACCCTGAGAACTTTAGATCTGATTTACATTTCAGGTTACGTCTAATGTGAAAACAATCCAGGGCCGATCCTATTGTACTGAAGTATTTTGGTGAAAACGATTAGCTATATTTGTTCAATAAAGCAAACGTAAAGGTAACCCCATATCATGCCATGGGAGTCACGGGTAGGGGGGAGACAGGAGAAGAGGTACAGATCCACTCATTCCCAACCTCGGCGCTAAATGCAAACCAGTGAAAAACTCGACACCTCGACCGCAATACCCCTTCGGAAAGAGCCCCAGTACTTAGTGTACAGGAGGCTTGGTTAGCTCCAGATCCGGTCTGGACGGGCATAGGGAAGAGAACATTCTCTTGCCCTCACCGGCTTTCGAACACCAGACCACCTAGCATGCTGTGAGTCGCTATCCAGCCCATATTTCAACATTTGTATCTCTAGATGTGTTATTCACAGATAATTTTGATTGAACAACTCACCTGTATACGTGACAAGTCTTGACGAAAACCATGACTAGAGTTTCCCTAACTGTGCATGTCATAAATTTCTAGTTGCTTAAAAGACGGCTTGACACAATTAGCGGCGCTTAATACAAGGCACGTGCCATAAATAAAGTCCCTAGCCTGTACCTATCTTCACCCTAGCATGTTATCTCTTGGCTGCAGCAAGCACCTGTAGGAGGTCAAACAAGCGACACATGGCGTAACTGTCAGTAATTCAGAGCTCTTCATGGCATAATTTGAGGTGCAAAGACAGCTACACTGGAAAACGTGTTCCGCGAGGAAGTTTGAAGTCTGAGTAGGCTTTTAAGGCCGAAACATGATTCTACCTTCAAAATTCACCGTCAGCTGATACATATGTACTGTCATGGACTTAATGAGAGTGCAGCATGTCAGAAAATGGTGCAGTGTGTTCGAAAATGGTTGAAAGGACATCCATGATGATGATGATGGCACACATCGGTCCAGCATACCAACAGATATGACCCCAACATGATTAGAAAAACTGGGTTGGAAAGCCGACGAGAAGCACCTGGAAGGACGTCGATTAGAAATTAAGGAAGAATTGGAAATGGCTGCGAAAGCACCAGCCCGAATTCCACTGCAAAGAAAATAACCTCATGGCAACATGGGAAAATTGATCAATCTTCTCGGGGATCATGATGAAAAGTAACGACACTGCGGTGGAGTAAATGAGCTATATTTAGCGTTGTAATGACATATCATTCGATTTTTACGACCAATGAATATTGCGTATTAAACACCCTTAGTAGCTCAGAAGCCATTTTCTCTACGAAGTTCGACGCTGTAAAATCGACCAAAGCACCAGCATTTCTCGGCTGCTTTATGGCGACACATTACATTCTGCAATTACTGAAATGTCACACTCGTGCCCTAACTGCAAATAATGCTTGCTACACTCTTATAATAAAACCAATTAGATGCACTAATTTCTCAAATTTATGTTCGGAATAAAACTTTACATGTTTCGGACAGTTCCTCTGTCCATCATCAGGAGTTTTTCACTGTACACACAGCAAACCTGTATGACATATACCATTGCTGTGTGTACAGTGAAAAACTCCTGATGATGGACAGAGAAACTGTCCGAAACATGCAGAGATTTATTGCAAAAATAAATTTGAGAAATTAGTGCATCTAGTTGGTTTTATTATAAGAATTTATCACGATGCACGGTCACTTGAACGTCAAATGCTTGCTACATGGGACAGAATAAGAACAAACTTCAATTTTTAAGGCCTTAACATAGACCTATTGGTTAGCAAAACAGTGGTCGAGATTATGATCTGCTCCAAAAGAAATCAGGGGAAATTATAAAGTTCCAGATGCTGCAAGGCGCTTGGACATTCTCAAAAGTACTTTCAGTATTCCATTTTACTCATAGTTCTAGCTGTCTGTGTTTCCTTTCCAACGTTTCAACCTTTAGCACATAGTGTTTCAGCTTTTACGAGCGGACAGGCATCAGAAGTGGACCTTTGCTCTGCACACTTCATTCCTCCTAATCAAAGAGGCGAGGCTTTACAGAGGTGGTTTACATTACATTTACACACACTCGGCACTGATGAACACAATGCTAAGCCTGCTACAAACGACTTTGCAATGAAGCAAGAAGAAAAGCACCGGGCCGGAACCATGAATTTCAGTACGAAGCTAATTCTTACGCGGCACACATCAGCATTGCTTTACTCTCAGCTACCACAGATTAGGTACCGTGCCCATTTCCTTTTTAGAATTAATTCTATTATTACGAAACCTTTGATTGGTGTGTGGGAAAACTTCCATTGCAATATATGGCACTAATATAAATGTGTTAATCGAAGGTTTTTAGTACATATACGATCAGTCGAGTGACTTTCGGATTTGTGACAATTTTTATATCCATTACAAGAAGTGGCTAGAAAAATAATACAAAACATGCTATTGTAAAAGAATGCCCAATAAAGACAGCATGAGCAGCGGTAAACATTAGAAAGAAGCTTAACTGCAAACAGTGCGGTCTAGTGGTTAACGCGCCTCCTCTTCCTCCATTGTAAACCTCCGGTACAAAACTGTCTTCTTTAGCGAATTAAATGCGCTGCCAAAAGTATTCTTATTTTGAGTCAGTGAAAGATGAATAAGTAAATGAACGGATGCATGCGGATAGAAACCTATCCAACTGTCTCCCTGTTCACCACAAATCCAATAAGGAATGGTCGGGGCTTGAAGTTGGGCATGCGTGATGAAACGGTTGAAATCTCGACCCGCATTATAGGAACAGTGAGGTTCCTCATGAAACATCAGCTCCTCCATGTTGGTAAAATAGTTGTGTCTTAAATATGCCACGTCACCATGATTACACTTTGTTATTAATCTTAGTAATTAAACAACTTAATGCACAAATTCTTGTTTTATAATAAGTTTATTATATGCCTCCACATGCTTCGAGCACTGTTGTGTTCATTATCTGGAGGTCAAAATTGTATTATACAGCATCTTGATATCATCACAACTGTAGGTGGCCGTCCCGTGCACAGGTTGAGAGAAGACTGAGTCTAGTAGTCTGGTATCATCACACCTACAGATGTGATCACACCAGATGTTCTATAATACAATTTTGACCTCCAGATGATTATCACGTAGTGCTCGAAACATGTAGAGGCATATAATAAACTCATTATAAAACAAGAATTTGTGCATTAAGTTGGTTAATTACTAAGATTATGCTGAGATGCACGGTCAGCAAAAACATAAAAAACGTTCATATTATTATTTTTATTATTATTATTAATTCACTAACCACAAGGTTCGCATCACTGGTCACTACGTACACGATGTCCGAAGCTGAAAATTCATACATGAGCCTTCATGTTTCCACAGACGATGTCACAAGCATATGGTCTTCTGACTTATAATACTGTGTAGAGAAATTTGTTCCGACGTTTCGGAGTAATGCTGGAACAAACATTTTACACTACGCTGGGTAAAATTTCCGAACGCGTAATTTGAAGTAACAGTAGGTCACAGGAACGGTCCCTGCTTGGCTTTCTTTGACCCGCACATCGGCAGTTCCGAAGTATGTCATGGACATTCTCAGTTCTAATACACAAGTCGTTAAAACATCTTAAAATACTTCACGACAACTAAATTTGCGCTTCTTCACCATCTTTCCGTCCGTTGTGATCACACTTTTCGAATCTACTTACAGACCAAGAAACACTATTAAATAAATAAATATTTATATATATACATACATATTCAAAAAACGCATTGCGTAAAGATTTTATTATCGAATTTTCCAGCCAACAAGGAACTCCAAACTTGTAAGGTTAATAAAGATGAGTCTGACTGAAACATATAGCAGAGTCCGGGTAGGCAAGAATGTATCTGACAGGTTCCCTATTAGCAACGGTCTGAGACAAGGAGACGCTCTATCACCA
>Ga0123352_10003843_pt1 | contig 21898 bp, 13 predicted proteins | sample TergutLab28metaG_FD_89700 | JGI IMG/M metagenome (GOLD analysis project Ga0123352, IMG submission 89700) | Labiotermes labralis P1 segment gut microbial communities from Petit-Saut dam, French Guiana - Lab288 P1 | ecosystem: Host-associated > Arthropoda: Insects > Digestive system > Gut ...
GTCGCTGGTTCGATCCCAGCTGGTGTCACTGGAATTTTTCATTGACATAATCCTTCCGATCGCACTATGGCCCTGGGATCGACTCAGCCTCTAACAGAAATGAGTACCAGGAGTATTTCCTGGGGGTAAAGGCGGCCGTGGCATAAGACTGACAACCTTAACACCATCCTGGGCCATTGTCACGAAATACAATACTTTTATTATTGATTTGAGTGGAGGCACATTGACACATTTAACTTTAAACATTGCGACGTTTTTTTTACGGCAAAGAACGTCATCACACATCGTGAAATACGCGAAGGAGTGAAATATTTAGAGTATTGTTTCGTATATTCAAGTCCTTCGAGTGACTTAATTGTTTAAGCAACACGTAATTTCCTGTCAAGTGACTCATTACGTACATGAACATATTCATAGGTTAGGCACTTCCGCGGTTTTGCGAAAGTGAGTACTGTCTTCGTGGTGTCCGTCTGTCCGTCCGTCCGTCCGCAAGGAACAAATCATCTTCCAATTTGACATTCGACTATTTTTCGGAAGTTACTCCGTACTCCATACTCCATGGAGCAGAGTCGTTCTTCAGAAGCTAACCGGTTTTCAGCTAGTCAAGAAATTTCCTGCATGCTATGGGACCCTAAGGTTCATTACCGCATTCAAAAGTGTCCGCAACCTGTCCCCATCCCGAGACAGCTCGATCCAGTCCATACCACCACATACTAAATCCTGAAGATTCATCTTAATATTATCCTCCCATCTACGCCTGGGCCTTCCAAGTGATCTTTTTCCCTCATGTTTACCCACCAAAACCCTCTACACGCCTCTCTTCTCCCCATACGTGCTACATGCTCTGCCCATCTCATTCTTCTCGATTTTATCACCAGAAAAACACTAGGCGAGCAGTACAGATCATTCAGCTCCTCATTATGCAGCTTCCTCCACTACCCTGTTACCTCGTGCCTATTAGGTCCAAATATTCTCCTCAGCACCCTATTCACAAACACCCTCAACCTGCAATTGTTGGAAAGTTGTTCGAGAAAATTTCATTAAAACGTAAATAAAACGAAGGGCCTTGTAAGTGCAGACGTTTGTACGTTTAGGATAATACCTCAATGAATACTGTGGGCCGGGTAGCTCGGTTAGTATAATGACTGACTACGGACTGAACGGTCCGGAATCGAATCCCGGTGGGGAAGAGATTTTCCGCCCGTCCTGACCGGGTCTGGGGACCAACCAGCCTCCTGTAAAATGGGTACCGAGTCTTTCCCGGGGGTTAAAGTGCGGCCGGTGCGTGCTGCTGACCTCTCACGCCCTTCTAGTGCCGCGGTCATGGAAGAGTAGAGCTATACCTCTACCCACCCTCTGGGCCACACCGGGCCTGTAACGGGATCAATTTATATTTTTTAACTCACTGAATTCTTCTTAGAATGAGAGATGTTTCAGAAAGACGTTTTAGCGAAAATTAAAGTACGCATTTTATGTTCAATATCCCCCCCCCACCCGCGAAAGTCACATACAGTTTATGAGATAATATGGCAAAATTACGATAGAGCCTGGCAGGCCACAGATAACAATTTAATGAAGTACGTGTTTATCCCATGCTGGATACCTAGCGATACAAACACACACACGGAGTATGAAGTACAGGGTTATTCAAAATAATTATCGCGGTTTTAACAACTTGTCACAAACAATACACTTGAGATAGGAGTACGAGGTTTGTTCAAATAGTATCCGGATTGGAATTGTAGTGGTTGTTCACTGGGAGGGATGTGTTTGCAACCAGTCTTGACATGTCCGTACATGTCCCAGCAACTCATGGCACAAGTTGCAAGTGGCTGCGTTTGCTCAGTTGGCTGTAGTAGGTCGCGGAAGTAACACGTGCGTTTATGTCATAACGATTTTTACGATGTGTGAAAGTAAAGAAATACTCATTTGAATCGAGTTCATGTTAAGACCTGCAGTTTATTAAGAACACTGTGACAGGTGACGAGTTCCGGATCTACGGGTACGACCCGGAGACAAAACAGCAATTGTCACAGTGGAAGAGTCCCAAGAATCCGCGACCAAAGAAGGGGCGCCAGGTGCGAAGCAAAACAAATGTCAGGTTACTGGCGTTTTCGGATTCTGAGTGTATCCTACACCACCAGTACGCTCCCGACGGACAAACAATAAACGAGAAATTCTACGTGAAGTTCTTGCGACGTTTGCGTGAATCAGTTCGCCGAAAACAAAAGAAAAATGGCGGGATGGCGACTGGATCCTGCACCACGACAATGCGCCCGCACACACTTCACATCTTTTGCAGCAGTTTTTGACCAAACACGGCACCACTCAGTAGCAGCAGCCGCCATACTCACCAGATCTCGCCACTGTGTGACTTTTTCCTATTCCCAAGGCTTAAGAAAGTTCTGAAAGGACACCGATTTCAGGCAACGGAGGACATCAAACGAAATTCGACGAAGACGCTATTAGACATCTTGAAAGAGGAGTTCGCAAAATGTTTCCAACAGTGTCAGAAACGTTGGGCGAAGTGTGTAGCTGCGGAAGGGAACTATGTTTAAGACAATTAGGGTTGAAACGCCGTAAGCCTTATCTACTTCATATACTATGGTCAGTCCTGATACTTTTTGAACAAACCTCGTATATGTATTTTTTATTTTATTTAATAGAACAACACCCCGAGAGTTTGTTACATACTGTACAGGTGCTCTATATGTGCACCCTTTGTGATTCTACAAACATCAACACGATAATCGAGTTCGTTCCAAACTCTTTGTAGCATATCAGCGGTGATAGTATCAATGGCGGTTCTGATTCATACCTTCAGTTCCGGGATACATGCGGGAAGAGGAGGAACATAAACCTGATCATTGACGTAACCCCATAGAAAGAAATCACATGGGTTTGCATCTGGAGTGTATTGTATATGATCCCGAAAATCATTTTTAATAACTCTGTATTAGTTGCTTTCCCACGGCAAGAGTGGTCTCGCGAATGCGCCTTAATGTTATGATCGTTCGTTTTCTGCAGGTTTTTTAAAGCTTCTAACCACACCATCACATTTAACTTGATATCTGTTTTATAATTTAAATTTCAATGTATAATTGCTTATGATTAACCTCGCGAATCCGAAAAATGCAGTTAACAAACAGGGCTGCAGTAGATTAGAAGAAGAAACATGCAATAAAATGTTGAAAAACCTGGCACAATTCAATATGTGGAATGCACAAGAATGTCTAAATCTGGGATCTCCTCTCTACTGAAAACTGGAGAGAAATCCTGCATCACCAGATGTTCGGACACCACAGATTACATAATTTTAATACTTCACTCATGTTACAATATCAACGCGATATTAATAATAATATACGATTTTGGAAATATTACTTATATGTATAAATACAGTTGAATTTGTTATAAAGGCCTCGTTTTTTGTGAAACCTCGTTTGTAACCGTATGCATTCTGAGGTAATGTCCAGTTGAAATTTGATGGCACACGGTGACGCCCGGGAGGGGAAGTGAAGGGGAAACTGGCGAATGGAGTGGGTAGCCAGTACTCTTCACACTACCTCGGAACACGGTGTATCCAGCATTACTACCGCTGATGCGCACACCTCAGCTGCCAGTAGTCGACTGAACTGACGCCCCACGCCGATTTAAATGGACTCCTCCGTTTCGCCGAAAGACGAAATCTGGTTTTTTTGTGTGTGTTCCATCACATTTCAACTGGACTGTATCAGCTAATTCCCCCATAAGACAGGCGTTTTCCTGCCTTGTTTAGTACGACATACATAACCCCTTCCTCGCATATAGCGACATTACAAAACATCCGTTCCAATATAATTTTCCAAGAAATACGCCGTTTCGAGAATTCAACCCTTTCCTCGTCCTTGAGAAGACAAGCGCTCTACCCGTTCAAGCAGGTATATAATTTCCAGACCTTCAAAATGATAATAATAAGACCAGTTCATGATTCGAGACTTCAGCCGCATTGTGAGATTCGTTCTTGTTAAGGGCCCCATACCCTCTAAGTTAAACTGTGCAGTTCTGTGTAACGAAGCTGCAGAAAAACTGAACTGAATGCACTCTGGCACAGCACAGATTTCCCATCAGATTTGTCAGTTTCTTTTGTCAGTTCTGTGTGTCTCCTTGTGTGTGTGACTGTGGTGGAAAAAAACAAGGCTGTCGTTTGCTGTTTGCTAACCACATCGGCCATAATGTTATCCGAAAAGGAGAAAAGAAAGCGTAAAATGTGGAGTAAGAAGTGGTATTTGAAAAGGAATATATCGTGCGATGCTCATCTGCTGTATGAATTGCTAGAAACAGATGTTGCCTTGAGATGATGGCATCGTGGTATCGGCAGGTGCACTGAGGAAACTGTGGGATTCCCTGAGTGAACTGCGCAGTTCTGTGTGTGAAAGAAAACTTAAAAGAACAGTTCCGAGGCCAGGGCTATTGCCTGTCAAAACTGGGCAGTTTATTCAGTTTCTCATTCAGGTATGACTTCACACAGTAAAATCGCTCAGTTTAACTGAGTATAGGGCGCATTAGATATTACTTAGCGTAGTTAGATCCCTCTGGTTCTTTCACTGTTTTACCCTTGAAAATGGGGCCAATAGCTTGTCTCTAAATGTCAGTAAATAATTTACCAATCTATGCCGCGCAACTTCCCAAAAAAGCGAAAATCCCAACAGTAAATCTTTTAGTGTTTAACTTTACCCTGTACTTCTGTACTCCAGCAGTTAACAGGAGACTGGTAGAGCCGTCGAAGGAAAAGTTAAAGTGACACAAGAACTATAAAAAAAAAGAGGAAAACAAATATGTATGTCAGAATTTTGTTGTCTTAATACTTTTGACGCCTAATGTCAACTGTCACCGTATTTTAGCTGATTACGTAGTGATTAATCTTGTTTTTTAACGTAAAATTACGAAATATCACATGTTGCACAGACTGTTTGAAAATATGGTTACGCAAATTTCACTGGTCAAAAAATACATGTCATCTGCATGCAAAATGACAGCTGAGAGCCGTCAACTGCAACTGACTTTTGTGTTACGTTATTACATAACTTTATTCTGCAGCATGTTTCAGCTTACGTACAAAAAATCATCATCAAGCTGAATATTGTACGAGGGAGTGCTGAAAAGTCCTTAGCCCGACCAGGAAGGAAACAAACTAAAGCAAACAAACTCGGAATTTATTCAACATAATCCCCAAGAAGCTAATACATTTTTTGGCCCGTTGCTCTAACTTCTGCAAGCCACTCAAAAAAATTCAGAAGTTTGTCCATCCAACCAGGTCTCCGCGGCAGCAATGTCCTCCGCGTCAGACGAGAAATGGCGAGTTTTCAATTTTTCTTTTCAGTCCAGGGAACAGGTGGTAGTCCGACGAGGCCAGATCCGGAGAATAGGGTGGGTGACCAAGACACTGTTAGTCCAGGTAGGCCAGTTTCGTCTGGGTTTCAAGTGCTCGGTGAGCCGGGGCATTGTCGTGCAAGAACAAGACCCCCTTAGTGAATTTCTCGCGGCGTTTTTCCTTCAAAATGTCCTTCAATTAGACCAGCAGAGATGAATAATATTCGGCGTTGAGAGTTAGGCCTTTTGGAAGGTAATCAATGAGGAAGATCCAGACTTGATTTAAAAAAATCGAGGCAAGAACTTTACTAGCAGATTTTTGCACTCGGAATATTTTGGGGTGGGGTGAGCCGCTGTGCTGCCACTCCACTGATTGTTGCTTTGTCTCCGGTAAAAGCGATATAACCAGGCTTCGTCCATGGCCACCAATCGCGACAGCAAATCATTTGGATCGCGCCAAACAAATTCCCAAATTTGCTCAGACGACTGGCACTGTTGACGTTTTTGATCAGCGTTCAGGCATTTCGGGACCCACTTCGCGCGAGAGCTTCCGCATGCCCAAACCTTCATGAACGATGGACCCAACCCGCTCACGTGAGATACCCAGTTGCTCCGCTAGTGATTTAGCTGAAATCTGGCCGTTTTCTCAAGATTAGCTCGTGAATTTGTTGAATAATTTCCGGGGTAGTCACTGTTTTGGGTCTTCCAGGACGAGGCGTATCACAGGTGGAAAAATTACCACGTTTAAAATGGCCACCCAGCTTTTGACGGTGGCATACAATGGTGCACGTTCCCCTAATGTTCCTGTCAGAATGACGTAAATTAACTTCGGCGTCTTGCCTTGCAAGAAAAAAAAACTTGATGACAGCTAGCCTTTCCTTGTTGTTGAAATCGCGCGCGTCGCCTGACATACTTCCTTTCAGCCTCTGTAACAAGAAAAGACTTGCAATTCGGCACATGAACAAACCCCTCTTACCAATGACACTATCGATTCCGTCCTACGACATCGGCATGTAGTTCGGGCTGACTTAATTTTACCCCGTCGAATTACGGTTCTATTTTCAGTATTCTTCTCTGGTGGCTCAGGCATTGACAGCTATACATTTTACTACAAATGTAGTTTTTGAATTTTAAGCCTGACTCTCAAAATTGGTGGGTGATGGAGAAGTTTGTTTACAGTATTTGGATCCATCAACACCAAATCTATAAACATCATCCATCTTTATTGACAGGAAGTAATTTGATGTCGACCAGTACTGTTAGTAGCTGTGAACAGAACAGACGGCAATTACCACTTTAAACGTCGAATTAATTCCCATCTGTCATTTGCTGGCATTATTAGGAGCTCACCATATTCTCCACGTTAGCAGGATAAGGGTTAAGTGATTTCGGAAGACTGAAAGGAGCGACGTCAATGGCACGCTGCTTCAGTGGCTTTAGCGAAAGAGAAGTGCAACTGTTGCGGTGAGCGGTCCTCTTTACATGATGATGTCTGTCCTTCCTAAATTTTAAATATAACTTAAAATTTTATTTTGTACTATCACCAACAAATGCACAATTACCTCGCAAATTATCACACTCCTCCTATATGTATTGACACTATCGTGTCATCCTCAGTGAGTTAGTAAACAATACCATGAAAAGTTACACAAGTATTTCAAATGCAGCTGTTGGTAATAAAAATTGCAGTTCTAATGAATTCATGAGAATTTATCTCAGTAATTTAACCAACTTTATGCACAAAATTTTTGTATTACAATAAGTTTATTTCATGCCTCTACATGATTCGAGCCTATGTGCTCATCATCAGGAGGTCAAAATTGCATTACACAGCCTCTGGTATCATCACACCTATAGGTGGCCGTCTGGTGTAGAGGTTTAGAGAGGACTGAGGCATGAAATAAACTTATTGTAAAACAAAAATTTTGTACATAAATTTGGTTAATTACTGAGATAAATTTACTGAGGTGCACGGTCAACAAAACTTCAAAATTCATGAGAAGTGTAGCAATAAAATGATTTTAGTCCGTTTTATTGTAAATAGTAACATTTTAATTCTTTAAAAATTTCAGCGAATGTAATATAAGAAAGTAAACAAAACGTACGTGAAAAACTGTAATTGTAAATTGTAATTGTAAATTGTATCACTAACAGCTACATTCGCTAGTGACAGTGGCCGCGCGGTCTAAGGCGTAGGTCTACGGCCACTCCCCTGCAGAGATCGTGGGTTCGAATCCCACCGGGCGCATGGATGTCTCTCTCTTGTGAATGTTGTGTGTTGTCAGGTAGAGGTCTCTGCGACGAGCTGATCACTAGTCCAGAGGAGTCCTACCAAATGTGGTGCGTCGCTGTGTGTGATCTAGAAACCTCGTGAATGGGGAGGACATGGACCGCGTTGGGCCGCAGCGCCACAGGAAAAAAAAGGCTGCTTTTGAAATACTTGTGTAACTTGGCAATGTACTGCTTACAAACTCCTTGACGATGAAACGGTAGTGTCGAAACATGTAGGAGTTTGATAATTTGTTAAATAATTGTGCATTTGTTGGTGACAGGAAATAATAATTAAAGACGCACGGTGCAGGTATTGAAATTAGTAATTTAAAAAATACTTTAGCTTAAGCCTATATGGAAATACACCACTGCATAAGAGTAATTTTTATTTTTTCAAAATTTCGAATAAAATCGAACTAAAAATTAGATCGTAGGGTAAACATTTAATTAATGTCTAAATGTTTGTATTTTGTCTTAAAAATAATTTTCCTTCACTTTTACCATACAATCTTACTTAGAGTGTACCTCTTGATATGATATATGATATGATATGATATGATATGATATTTGTTAACTAAAGTTAGGTTGACACCCGGTGGCAGTAGTACAATACACACACAAACAGTACACAGAACAACGCAATTAACAACTTCGTTTGGAAGGCTTTCTGGGATTCGAAACCAGAATGGTCACACTAAAATTAACGATGAAATAATAGCGTAAAAATTATCGCCTAATTGGGAAGAATGCTGACCGTGCCCCGTCTTTGCGAGTTATACCCTGGAATTTCCCTTACAAGTGAGGCAAAAGCAAGGATAAACCTCAGTCAGGGTAGCCGAAGAGTGCCAGTTGATAGCGACAAAAATTTTTTCGGTCTGTTGCATGTTATTATAATCGAGATTGTCTCGGTGAGTTCCCCTGTACTGTACATTTGACAGCGTGCATCTCACCCTGCACGTGGTTTTCAACACGTCTGGCTTCCTGCCAATGTCTGCAGTTTGCAGCCAAAGCATGTCGTAACAATGAAAACAGTTGTACAGATTAGTATGGAATAAACTAGCGTGTGTAATACAATTGCAAAGAAAATTTACAATTCCAAATTAAATTTAATTTCCGCGAACAGTGGGCCGGGTAGCGTAGTCGATATAGCGACCCGCCAAGGGCCGGACAGTCCGGGGATCGAACTCCGGTGGGAACGATATTTTCCGCACCTGTCCCGACCGTCCCTGGGACCCACCAAGCCTCCTGTACAATGGTTACCGGGTCTTTCCCAAGGGTAGAGGCGGCCGGGTCGTGGGGCTAACCGCCACCCCATCTAGTGCCAAGGTCCTAGAAAGTGTAGAGCTATACCTCTAATCACCCTAAGGGCCTTCGTGGCCTTCAAAAACGGTGAAACGCGAACAGGTAGGGCCCCACGTTAATCATTGGCTGAGGACTAAATCATTTTGCTATTTATCCTTTTATACAAGTTAAATTCAACACACTTCTGGCATCACAAACTTCTGCTTCTCCAGTGACACTCGTCCAACGAACCTTGGAATCAGTTGCACGTGTAATTACGAGGTAACCTGCAGTTATTAGTTCCACGCCGTAGGGCTCAATGGCCATCAGCGTGAAGTTCAGAACTACGTGATTGCGAGGTTCAGGGTTATCAAAGCGGCACTTTATAAGATTCAAGAGCTCCAGGTTTTTACGCCTCTTCGGCTGGTAAATTTTTACTGACATTTTCGAACGATCGTAGTGACTTCTTCCTCAGAGTCCAGATTTCCCAGAAGCCTGGATTTCACTGCTTGACCCTAAAGATACCTTCAAATGTCGATAAACACTAACCAGACAGCACTGCGTAAAAATCCAGAAGACTTGGATTGTAAATTGTTAGAATGTATTAGAGGATAAAATCAATGAAAGAAATATTTCCAATGATATATTGCTTTAGGCGCAAGTTGTATAGAAAAATCAAAACACATGTGAAATTTATTTATTTTTTTTCGAAAATTGTGCATTTTATGAGAAAATGTGGAGGAGAAAACGGAGTATATTGTTACGTTTCCACTTCCACATTCCTAAGGCGAACGTGTCAAAATTCTACGTCATACTTACACTGATTGTTGTGTTACGTTCAATATGGTGACGTACGTTCAATATGGTGACGTACGTTCAATATGGTGACGCACAAATGTTGTTTTCCCCACACTCATTTCTTCTTGACCATTTTGACGAACGCAACACAAACAATCAACGCAACTAGCAGCGTCACTCTAAGGACGTGGGATCTAAGAACATACAGCTTTCCGCCTTTGGCCCCGAGTGCCTAAAGAAAGCGAACTTTGAGTATCTGCGGTTACACAATGCACTACAAGATGCTTGGGTGTGTCGGCAGGATAGTATGTCTCTCATTCACCCCGACAAAAACTAGCAGTTGAGTAATTGTCCTTAGAAGGAAGACGTGAGAGTACAGGATATACAATATCTTCTTGTGAACTTGACGGCCTTTTTAGATTCCCGAAGGTGTGTTAGGATTTGTTCTCTCTATCGCCACGTCCTGTATTTCTCTGGATTACAGTCAGTGAGTCCCGGATTAGCTCTAAAACTTAAGGCAGCCCTAGGATAAGCAGGGGTCAATCCCGATGGCCGCGCGGTCTAAGGCGTGGGTCTGCGGCCGCTCGCCTCCTGAGATTGTGGGTTCGAATCCTACGGGGGGCATGGAGGTCTTTCTCTTGTGAGTGTTGTGTGTTGTCAGGTAGAGTTCTCTGCTACGGGCCGATCACTCGTCCAGAGGTGTCCTACTGAGTGTGGTGTTTCTGAGTGTGTTCTCGAAACCTCAAAAATGAGGAGGCCTGAACCCACTGGGGCTGTCGAACCAGGAAATAAAACGAAAGGTCATCTGTATATATTAATATTCCCCTAACATATACGACTTTGGGAGTTATGATTACGCAATGGCATGTCGTGCCATCTGCATGAATTAATCTTGTAATAAAATTATTATCTCATTTTATACACACTTTAATTCGAATCGTCATCGTGTAATATATAAATGCCTATGTAGAGTGGTATTCTATGTATTTATGTAGTTACTCTGCCCAAAGTATTTTTCTGGCATAATGATGGCCTTCCCAAAATGACTACATCCTGCATGTTGGACACTCACTTCTCCAAGTGTCAATCATATCTCAACAGTCACTGTTTCAGGTCCGTAGCAAGTATGAAAACCACCGTCGTACAAAAGTCAATATCGCCTCCCCTGGCTGAAGCCTGTGTAAAGTTTTGTTGGTGATTACACAATTCCGATTAACACCTAAACTGGGTTTATCGGTATTCTGGATGCACACTTTAGAGAAAAGGCCTTGCTTTCTCTTTCCTGCCTTAGTGGTATTTATTTTTGTGTTGCCTGTTACTTTAGTCTGTCCTTCCTTATTTACGCGTGTGTGCGAGAATGCACAGTGCCACACGTTACTATTCGTACTGGTAATTAAATATTGCGATACTATTGTGCGGTCAAGGAGGATGACTTGGGTGGGATATGTGTTAATCGGGAATGTACAGGTTACTATGTTTCCAGTCGAAAGCCCTAAACAGTAGTGAACACAATCGATACACAGTGCATATGGATTGTGTTCTTTATTTCTTAGTGTTCGGGAATTTTGTTAAATAAATTGAACTTCTCATTATGCACGGTACATACAATATTGAAATACTGAGACTGAAGATAAGTGGTGAGGCTGTTGGTTGAAGCACAGCGCTACAAGCCGGAAGGTCGCAGCAACGATTTTTCATTGACATAATCCTTCCGGCCGCACTATGTCCCTGGAGTCGAATCAGCTTCGAACAGAAATAAGTACCAAGAATACTTCCGGGGGGTAAAGGTGGTCGGTGCGTGGGGTTGACAGCTTTACCACCTTCATGGACTGATTGTCTTGAAATCTGGGAGCCTCAACCTCCTGGAACCCTCAGGGCCTGTCCAGACCTGTAGTGGGATTGCTTTAACTTTGCGCAAAGAAGGTAGATTTTTTTGATGACACAACCTAGATTGAGAGGTAACAAGAAAGCTAGCCTAGGAGTAAGAGGAATAGAATATTTGGAACGGATTTACCTGTTCTTATTCAAATATCATTTTTCAGAATGGAGAACACAGTTTGGACTTGCTGGGAGGCTATCAGCTTGTAAAGTAGAAGTGTGCTACTTTGAGCCAGTGATATAAACAAACAAAACTCTCACGTCCGTAAGACGTAGGCTCGTCCGCACTTTGTAGGTTAGGTATGTCTGAAACAAGAAGTCACGAAATACATATAAACCACCTGCGTTTTTTGAAGCTGAGGAAGTAAATAATTAGGGTCAAATGATGGTATTCCGATTTGTTACATTATGTGGGGTAAGCCTTACGCGTATTGGACCGTGCATCATCTTGATATTTGAATAACGGTTGACCAACTATATGACACTTGCTTTATTATCTACTGCTCAACATGTTTCAGACGTTAATACGTCCATCTTCAGGAGCTTGCGACTACATGTTGCGTGGTTCTTCAGCCTACACTCGGATACCACATCACCAACAGACAATCCCGCTACATAACACCAGCACGCCTCAAGTCAGCCTACACAACGCAACATGTAGTCGCAAGCTCCTGAAGATGGACGTATTAACGTCTGAAACATGTTGAGCAGTAGATAATAAAGCAAGTGTCATCTAGTTGGTCAACCTTTATTCAAATATCAAGATGCTGCACGGTCCAATACGCATAAGATACAATTTAGATTCATTAAACAGGCGTAATATTCTACGAAAACCCAATATTATATTTGACTGAAAACTTAACGTCAACTTCCTCTACCAAATTTTGCGTCGAGTATCCAGTTTCTGAGATGAAAAAATGTGAAAGTGCGGATGGGCATACAGGTGTGGCATAATGCATGGTCACTTCACCCATTAAGTTACATTCGCAAAGTTTGTACCATACGTAAAGCGTGAAGTTCGCAGCGGTTGTACAGTCCTATGTAAGGCTCTCATCATACTGATATTAGAGCCTTGTCCAACGTCTGATGTACATGTGTATTTGCTAGGCCCAGGCAAGACGTTTCGGGAGTTGGCTCTTTTCAAAACTTCGAGTGATTGGGTTCCTTATGTTGGCATGTTCTGTTTTATTTTTGCCATAATACTGCTGGCGAACATAGGACTTTTCTAATATTAGGCAAAAAACGCTAAGGCAAACGCATGGCCCGCGAATATGAAACTCGTGTCTGGTCTTGGTTGACTATGTATTCTAATGCGCAAAGACTCCTCCAGTTCTCTCATTATACTGTTTTCGTTTTTGTGGATGATTTCTATTGCGTTTCATTGTATTCAGTGGTCCTGATTCCACCAGCCTTCTGCAGTTTGGGACACAGGATGTGTCTGCCATGTGTATGTTGCGTTCTACGTGGTCAACATATCCCTACATTGACATAGTGCAACATTTTTCTGCACATCTACGCCATAAATTTCCTTGCAAATTCGATGAACGGGATTAGGAATTACCTACGTGTAAAGACGCCAGAACGTATAGCCAAACACTCACGGATAACGTCGGGACTAAGCATGTGTGAAACGATTATTCAATAATGTTGTTTCAACTGCGGAGACCACGACACATAGTGTTCAATAGAATCGGAAAGATCGTCCTACACATGTCTCAGTGATTACAGCCATACTAGTAAGAAACAAAGCGCTACACATTTATACGAACTGAAACGGAATCCATTCCACATTCAAATCCACTCTCCAAAAAACGCGCCCATTTGGACTATAGCCTAACAGAACGCTGTTGTAGCGAGCTGGAGTAAGGACGGAGGTCTAAGCTAATAATCTAATTTGTCTGCATCATGTACCGCTTGCTGCCTGAACAGGTCACGTGGCGCCTATTCGGTCACGTTGCCGGCAATGACGTCGCATTTCACTGTCAGACACAGGTGTTTCCTCACGTGACGACACTGACCTTTGACGTCATTCGAAAGTGTCACGTAGAAACACCCCCTGTTTTTTGTTAATTAAATAACAAACGCTAGTGTCACCCCGTTCAACAACATTCCTCCAGACCAAAAGGTCTTGCTTTTACGATTCCATCATGCGGAAGCAGCATTTCAGGACTTGAATATTCGAGTTTTACTGTTGTATCCTGCGTGGACCCGGTGGGGGAACGTATCTTGGATGTTATTCCCAGAGGGACGAAGCTCGGAACTCAGGTTAAGACGGGGAGTCGGGCAGGCCGCACACACTCCCAATAATCCCCAAGTAGAGTGTACTGGAGTTTTATTGTGCGTAAGTAGGGAATAACTGCAGTTACAACTGAACTGTGTTAGCGACAAATCTCGCCAGTGGGGCTCTTCATTACCGTTAACACTCACTGATCGTCCAGCTTCCTTCTATGTTGCTCAGTCACTTCGACTGTTACATGCGTCAACCTACACATCGCTCGCGCGATAAACACTTAGCGCGACCACTTATAGACAAAAAGAAATAGAAGGAACTTATATTCCTCCCATGCCTGGTCTGCTTACTAAGAAATGCAAGTGTAAACAAAGAGTATGAGTTACAGAAAGGCGAGAACTAAGCATGATAAAATTAATGTGTATCAACTACACAATGTTCCGGCACGTTACGTTACTGTTAAACACCCACGTCTCGGACAAACGTAACATTCCAGGAGACTTGAATTTTCAAAAGCGCTGCTTTTGATAACCTCAAACATCGCCATGTAAGGACTTGTCTTATTTTTTATGTTCTTTATACCGTATATTTTCTTACATTCCATATTTACCTACGAACATCTGTTGCTGAAAAAATCCCTGATGCTGGCACCTTGGTGTCGAAACATGTAGGAGTTGGCACCTGATATGAAGTATGTTTTGTGACCTTTTTTATTGTAATTTAATTAGTTCATTTTGTCAGTTTTAAAAAATATGGATTGTATTTCGAATGTTCAGGACATTAATAAGTGCACAAAATAAAACATTTCAGGTCAAACTCGGCAACGTTTTTATTCTCTGCTTAAAAATGTCAAATCGAAAACATCGGCGTATCAACTACTTCATGCCAGGCATGAAGATGGTGCATAAGGGTTTCAGCTATTCCGGAGGGCCGATGGAAAATATTTCAAATTAATGTACTTCTAACAAGACATTCCGGGAAGGACTAATATCGCCTATTATCCTCTACATACATCCTCTTATGACTGCTAGAATTACTTAGATCCCACAAATTAATTAGCTTGTTTGAGATCTGGGGTCCTCCCGGTAATAATCCATATCGGGGTCTTTTGGACCATGATTCCGTGTTGTCTGATACTTGGGTACCATACTGCTTACAGGGAGAATCCCATGAACAAAGTAGTTTAACCACACTGCGGTGAACATGTCACTTCATATGAATTTTGTTTTCACTTAGGATGGAATTAGGAAGTGTACAAGGCAATAACTCTCCGATAGTATAAATCTATGTTTTAAGACTGATGATACCCAACTCCGACAGTCTAAAAATTCAAAGTTTACAGAAATTAAAGAAAAAATATCAAAGGTATGTCCTTTGTTGAAAAAAGAAACAAGATAGGGAGATCATGGGTGATATATTTTGGCGTTTCGATTTAATAATAATAGATGATTATGCGCAAGAATGGGAAACGTGTTGTAATCTAACGTTAAAAACATGTGTTAATGACCGTCATGGCCCTGGTCGCTAACACAAGTGCCTTGCTTTTCTAACGTGGTAAGTCCAGTAAGTTTTCTGTGCTTATTAGGTAATAAACGTGCTTTTTGCTAGAAAATGACCAACAGTGGTTTTACAAACGTACGAGTGAACGAGTTCTGAGAAACTAGAATTATCAGCTGTCTTGAATGTGTTTGAAGAAAATCTTTAGTTGCTATGGCAGTACTAGTCCTAGCTTACTGTCTTCAGGCATGATATTCACTAAAAGAGCTCTAAATAACTTACTGTCTGCCGAAATTAAATTCCTTAAACAAGTGGCCAAATAACTAAATTGATCATAAACGAAATTTTCGTGCACGAAAATGACCAGAAACAAATTTCTAAGTGGACATAAAAAATAAATGCCACGAATAGGGGTGGATCATCCGTTAAAATGTCGAATTTCGAGATGCCAATACAAATGCCAAATGTTCAGTTGTTGGAATGAGGGACTTGTAACGACCTCAAGTGCGAAGGAAGACCAATTTGAATCCACGAAAAGCCAAATACCAAGGTAAGTAAAAACAGTAAGACAATGTACATATAACGTAACATTTAAGACGCTTTCGCGTAACCACTGTCGCCGTGGAAAAGCAATGAGTATTACACATTCTCATTGTGTCTGTAGACTTAGTTGTTTAACGTGCAAGGCCCATGCACCTATACTGTCATCTGTGGCCTGTCTGGCTCTACCACATTTTTCCACATTATCGGCACGATTTTCGGTAAAAATGTACATTTAACCTGCGTTTTCATTTTTTCTACAACTTTTGGCTGAAATATTTCTCTTCTACGAAGAACCAAGCAAGATATTAACACAAATGTATATAGTTTTTCATATAAAGTACCCGTCATTCTTGTCACATTTGAATGGAACTTCAATTTTCACGCAATATTTTCGAAGAATCCTCTAATATCAAATTTCATGAAAATCCGTCCAGTGGGAGCCCATTTGTTCCATGTGAAGGGACACACATTACGAAGCTAAGAATCACTTTTAGAAATTTTGCGAACCACCCTAATAAGACATGATATCGACTTACCAAGAGTTTGATTACTTTCACAACACTGGAGTGAAGTCGTACTTAAGTTCTCGCTAGAGTAACTTAATCTGAAAGCAGCATTAGTCCGGGAATTAAATGGGGACTTTCAGTACCAAAGATGTCCAAATTTCCCCATATTTATTTCTAAGGTTTACTACAGTTACCTCATTGCAACGCTGATGGAGCAAACATATACTGTACGTACTTACCGCCATTTGTTAATTCCTACATTTGATGAACCAGCAAACCAAGGGTCCAAAATGAACACACAACGGAATGTCGTAGCAGACTTCAATCCTTCACGTAAGCTTGGATTGTCATGTAAACGAAGTCCCTTTCTAAACCAATGTACTGTATGCTTTTCACTATTTCCCGCGTTCATAATGACTTAGCCAGGACACTGATGATTAACTGCCCTTCACACACATTTCATCCTCAAAACGATGAGCACTTGAGAAACAGAACGAAGTTCACGAACGAATGGAAATCTCCCCCGTCAAAATTTCTTTACATGTTACGCAAACGACACCTTTACACTACACACCGCGTGCAACGTGACTTCGGACGTCAGCTGTGTTGTAATTGGTACACTAAATCACGTGGTAAAAGTAAGTCACGTTTTGCGTAGCGTGGTGTACCCGGGCATGGGTGGGGCGGTAGAGGACCTGCAGAACTCGTTGGTTACGTAAACGAATGCGCTTAAAGAGACTTTTAGTGATGTTCTTTCACAGTTTTTACTTCTTCATTTACGACGCTGTGGGTATCGCAAATTACGTGGACTTAGTTAAGCAACATCAGAACATTCACGGTCTATTGTTGTATAACCCCGTCCGTACAGAGTAGAATTGTAGGGTGAATAGAGGTAAAGTGCACCCTTGTACAGGCACTGAGGCTCTGTACAGGCCATACGGCCCATAGGGGGAGTAGAGGTATAGCTCTACTCTTTCTTGACCACGGCACTAGAAGGGGGTGATGGATCAGCGTCACGCCCCAGTCGCTCCTTACCCCCGGGAAAGACCCTGTACCCATTGTACAGGAGGCCGGTCTGGATAGGTGCGGAAAATCTCGCCCCCACCGGGATTCGATCCCCGGACCGTCCAGCCCATAGCCAATCGCTATACCGACTATGCTACCCAGCCCACTGTAGGATGAATGATCAATTAGAAAAAAGAACTGGATGGAAGTGATCTCCATAAATAAACGTCCAGACCGGTCCTGGGGCCCACCCAGCCTCCTATGCAATGGGTACCGGGTATCTTTCCCGGGTGTAAAGTGGCCGGGGCGTGGCGTTGACCACCCACCAATCTAGCACCGAGGTTAAAGAAAGAGTAGAATTATACCTTTACCCCCCCTCTGGGTCTTCGTGGCCTGTTCTAGAGTGAACTTTACCTTTACATTTACTTCCACAAGTTTTCAAAATCGTTTCAGCGTTCTATATCGGCTTTGTCAGGGAAAGGGTTAAAAAACTTTTTTCGATTCAAATGGCGCCACGGGCTACATAATAATGTGTCGCGGACAACATTTTACCCGCAAACTGAGGGTTGGGCGGTCCTTGTTTGGAAAGATCCTAGGAAATCACAAAAAACCTGATTCAGGATAGCCGGTGTTCCGGTCGAGATTCGAACTGGGTGCCGAATGTCACCGCTACATCAACCTGCTCAATTCGTAGATAGTGTTGCCGGTGCAAAGTATTAAGCAGTTCACATCAATTCAAATTTGGTATTCGGGGTGTAGCTCCCGGCAATATAGTCCTGAGAATTTTTGTTACTATAATATTTGACATTTCTTGTAATTGTTTTCCATGGCGCATCTACACGAACTGCGTGCAGATTCGCGCGTCGATAACCAACGCCAGCAAACAACGTCAGAGCCCCCTCTAGTTTGCGCCATTTATTGTTGTACGTACGACGGCAATATCTCGCGAAATCATAAAGAAACTCTGATCTTATTCGTGATTCCACGCAAATACAAAAGAATGACATTACCGACATCCTAACAGTCCGAACACAAATACTGGACTGGAATCAAATCTTCGTACCAACTGACAATGAGCCATATACAGAATGATCCACTGAAAATCGTGCCCAAACTAACAGACCACAGCGCACGTGTTTCATTTTGACTGGACAAAAGATATAAACCAGTGTTCACAAAATATTCTGAAAATGCCCTTTATTATTCTAAAGATGTGCATGAGTCCTCTTGAGTATGTTTTGAGAAGTTCAGATAAAGAGTTTCTGGCGTCATATTGCTTTACAATTATAATATTACATTTTATATTGGTTCACTCTTTTAAATGGATCATGCTGTGTGTGCAGAACACATTTAACATTTTGAAGAATAGTTGCACTGTATGTATTACTTTATTTAACCTTAAATGTTTGATTCTTTGTCCTTAATTAATAACAGTAATTTCAATTTTTAATTACATTACAAATTGCAAATTCATACATAATAGTGCTTTCAATTTTACCTTCTCAGTTTATGAAATTTAGTGACAGCAGAGGACTATATGTGTACAGCTTACATATGACAGGTAAACCAAACACTTTGATTTTATACATAGAAACCAGCGCAGCAAACTCTGTGCAAGTGAGAGAAAAGAGGAGGGAAATAATAATCTGGAGCCTAAGTATGAAGATATCAGCTTCTAAACCCACTAGAAAGTGTATGCATAATATAACAATTAGGTCACTTTCGCTTGTAGTACCTGTAGATTTTATGCACTCAATGCTGTCTTGCAAGTAGCATAAATTTTATGATTTCCAGCAAAACACTAATGTAATTGTGTTTTAAATGTGAAGATTTAAGTCTTGTGGGATGTCAGGTTGATTGGTAACATCTGAATATCAAAACTGACTGATTATAGTGGGTTTAATTCTCCTGCCTAATGTTTGAAACTTATACTAAGAGGTATATCGGTCAGAAATACTGTCACTACTAAGCACATGCCATTCAGATAAGTGGGGTATAATCTGCCTACTTATTTTGTACCACTAGAAGATGATCTAGTGTTGGCATTTCTGGTTTGCTTCCAGAATGTCCCCTGTTCAGATATTGGCCCCAGAATTGACTGTGCAGACTGGTCTTCCCAAACCTCTCCAGGCAAATGTTGGAACAATACTTAATATTAAGCCATTACTGCCTCTATCCATACATATGCCAATGATTTATAAGTAATCCTACATATCAATGACTTAATGACTGAGCTATGGACTGTGTTGTTCAATACCAAGGAAATAAATAAGTAAATATGTACATGCATGAATAAACAATAAATGTGTGTAAATAAATATATGGTTTAATAGGATCTGGTCTGGGGTTGAATGGAAGGATTATGCTGACCATAGAAACCACAGCTAGCATTGAAATCTGTCAAAATTTCCATGTAATTTTCAGTGTCCTTTCATTAGCAAAAGTAATAACATTGTGATAAAGTAACATAAAATTACGTCACAAAAATTTCTGTCACGTTGTGATTACATTTTCTGTACTGTTGTTGCTGAACATATAAACAGTTTGTCAGTGTAACTCCCTTTTTAATTACTAGAAATTCTTTGTTGCAATGTACTTGTTTCACTGTTTTCCCCAGCATGGCTGAATGATGTACTCATAAGGCTGTCCAAGCAACACTGTTTTTCAACTTGTTCAAGAAATGAGAAATTAAAGTACTCTTAATAATGCAATATGTTGTGTAATTCTTTGAAGCCCAAAACGGAGATAGAGAGAGAGAGAGAGAGAGAGAGAGAGAGAGAGAGAGAGAGAAAGATGAGAAATTGGGGAGGAGTTAGTGACACTACATTATCGTCAATTATGCAGAGAGATAGTGTTACTAGGAAATTTTAGGGTTTCCAGGGAATGCCCACTCATCTTTCTAACTAGGTAGTTAGCCAACTGACCAAATGACTGAGTGACCGTTTGACAAACTACATGACTGACTGACTGACTGACTGACTAACTAACTAACTGACTGACTGACTGACTGACTGACTGACTGAGTGGCTGACTGACTGACTAATTGACTGAGTAAATGACCAACTAATTCCATGGAGCAGAGTTCTTCTAGATCTAGTCAAGAAATTTCCTGGAAAACAAATCCGCTGTTACTAACTGGATGCAGACTGTATCACAGCTAACATGAATAACTACAAAATTATATATTCAAATTTTACAATTCTCCATTCAGCCAAAATTCTGTGGCCTTGGCTGAAGACACTACCCCTCTACTAATAGATGCTTACTCTCTTACAGTGCTTCACAAATCTAGACTCAGCTTGTATAAAAATTTTTCTTCTATGATTACCCTAACTCATGAGCACTTCAGGCCCTGCATAACATCCATGCGCTTAACAGACATCACAAATGTGGTGTGTTGCCATCTGTGATTTCCTGTCCTTTCTTGAAAAACAGAGAGAAATGATACATATATGACATACATACATTGGCATTTGGTGAAGACACTGTGCACAAATTTGTTAAAGTATACTACACAAATCTTCTGTCATATGGATATCTGACAGTGGTATCTTGGACATTTTGCTTGTAGATTGTTCATTTAAGCACCTGGAAGGAGTGAAAAATATTTTGGTATTATATGCTGTAACATGCCATCTATGATAAGAAATGTAATCAAAGTAAATTATAAATGATCATAGTGCACTTAACTTTATGACATATTTATATCTTTTATAGTTTTCTGCTACATGTTTAAATCTTATACCCCATGAGGAATTTTAGAAGTAAAATCAACTCTAGGCCTTCACATATTTACACTCTCACATATGTACACCAACGAATACAATTATAGCATGCATCTGTCTGCCTGCCTCACGTAATAGTTACATAGGTACTGTGCAGTATAGAATGTATTTTGATTGTAGTTTTCACAGTTTGTAGAAATACGTTTTGTCCTTGTGTTTTTAATTGTCTGTTAGCCTGATGCTCTTCATGCCTTCCTTAGAGAAAGCGAAGTGTTAGATGAGTTGGAGAAGGAAATGAGCTTTGCTGTGGTCATGTATAAATGGATGAATGGTTTGTTATGTTACAAACAATGAAGGCAAGAAGAAGTGAAATGTCCATCAAGTGTAGAAGTTCTTGGTATAAGTCCTTGTGATCCATTTTTGAAATGGTGGAAAAAGCCTTGTGCATGTACCTGGAGAATGAGGCAAAAATGGTTGTCAGTCAGTGGTGCTGTGGTGACGGAGAAGACCACATAGATATATGATCAGTACACAGAATTTGTTGTGATGAGAATGGCAGGTTCCATGCCATTAAATATGAAGGAGTCCCTGAATAGTATCATATAGTAAGTATAGTTTTATTCATATTAAAGTGATCTACGGGAGGTACCACAAAGGACCCTGAGATATAGAAAAATTCAAAGGTCAGGTAGGAGGGAGGTCTTATATAAGATTCTCATTGAGTTTGGTATCCCTAGGAAACTTGTAAGGTTAATAAAGATGAGTCTGACTGAAACATATAGCAGAGTCCGGGTAGGCAAGAATGTGTCTGA
>Ga0123352_10003850_pt1 | contig 21881 bp, 10 predicted proteins | sample TergutLab28metaG_FD_89700 | JGI IMG/M metagenome (GOLD analysis project Ga0123352, IMG submission 89700) | Labiotermes labralis P1 segment gut microbial communities from Petit-Saut dam, French Guiana - Lab288 P1 | ecosystem: Host-associated > Arthropoda: Insects > Digestive system > Gut ...
AAAGGAAAAGAAAACCAACATAATTCTAATTTCAAGTTGGATGAAATTTAAAATCAAATTGATTGGCTAGTTGGAGTTTTAATATTTAATTTTTCTCACTGTATACACATATTTTTTTTTTTTTTTTTTTCCTTTTTTTTCTTTTTTTTTTTTTTGACCTCATAATTTCCACATTTACATTTTCTTTCCTCCCATCTTTGTTTGCTCCTTTGTTTCTACCTCCTTTTCTTCAATATATGTATATCCATCTTGGTTTTCCCTTCTGTGCTATCTGTGCTCGTTTCCTTTCTTCTTGGCTTACATAATTATCTCTTTTAAGTCAAAAATGTTACGAGATAAGGTGATAAACATACTTATCATAGGTGGTATTTCAATTTGCGTAAAAAGTATGTAGCGAAACCTATAAATTTACGAAATCGCCCGAAACAAGCAGTGTTTTACTGTGCGACAGGTGAAACTGCACATTTTTAAATCACAGTCCTGGAAAAGGAAGCAGCGTTTCGTGTGTTCCGACAGGCGAGCCGCTCCCGTGTTAGTGGTTATGGTAGGGTGATGCTCGGGTAGGTGGGCCAGCATGAACAGGATTTGTCGCCACCTGCCGAGTGCAGTTGTTACCTGCAGAAGCTGTACACAAGGCCCTTGCATTGTGTGGGATCTGAGACAGCTGCTTCATGAATTGCGCGGGCAGAGGTTCTGTTTTGAAGATTCGAAGATATAAAAGAGGCCTACAAGTGAATGACCCCATAATTATTTTCACGGAAATCGGCGATTTATTTCGAAATTTGAGGGCAGCCACAGCATGTATTAGTCGCCTTTAGCTTGGTCGACCAGAATTCCCTGTAGAACACTACATCCATCCCTCTCCAAGAGCTCTGACTTTAAATCTAGCAGTCGACAATGAGAATCTTTGAAAATGGCGTTTTGCTTGTACCGCTCCTTATGTAAACGCACATCAGAAGTTGAAGTAGTGTGGAAGAAATTTACAGGCACAGAAAGGAAAACTTTTATCTGCTCCGCGCTTCAATGAAGCATTGAGGAAATGGAACTCGAGTTTCTCATGGCGGTCTAGCTGAAGATTAAGCTTTCTGCGACGTACATCGCGCCGACTGCCTAGTAGTAACGGACATTTAGAAGGATGTACTGCGTCATCTTCGACTGCTGGGCCCCGAAGGTGAAGGCACTACGCTCCTACGACAGCGGGCAACTATTTGGCAGTCGACTCGGCGTGACATCACAGAAGACGTGACGTCAAACAACAAACCTTGCTACTATTGAGGCTGCCGTGTTTCGTGTGCTATGGGTTGTCGATCTGTGGTTTATCAACGACACTATCGGTAGATACAGCGTCGAATGGTAGGCTGATATGTGAATAATGCATTGGGAAGTTTGTGGAAAGCAACATTTGCCTGAAGAGATCGAGGAAAACCACGAAAACTTTTGATGCGTATTGGAATAAATAGGAGGGAAGAAGCAGGAAAACGAACAAAGGAAGAAACGAAAGAGGGGAAAAAGAAATATTCTGTAGCAATAAATTAACAGCCACACAAAGGAAACACGCAAAGAGAAGTGTCTTATATGTGTTTCTCCATACATTTACTCTCAAAAGTAGAACTGACTTCCACAAACTGTATCGAAAGTATGAAATTTTGTTATTCCATCTGCATATGGTTTGCAAAACATGAACTAAGATTTCAGGCTTCCGCCGCTGTGTGAATAAGATCTGCACCCTTCTGAGATTTTATTTTTACTTACATTGGTAGTTTGTAGCGACGTTTCGGGACAACCTATCCCGATAGGTTTACCGAAACGTCGCTAACAAACTACCAATCTTCGGTGCGTAAAGTCCCAGGAAAGCGCAGATATCATCAACTAAGATTATCCATTCTTATAATAAAACCAACTAGATGCACTAATTTCTCAAATTTATTTTTGGAATAAAACTCTACATGTTCCTCTGTCCATCATCAGGAGTTTTTCACTGTACACACAGGGGTGGTATATGTCATACAGGTTTGCTGTGTGTTCAGTGAAAAACTCCTGATGATGGACAGAGGAACTGTCCGAAACATGTACAATTTTATTCCAAAAATAAATTTGAGAAATTAGTGCATCTAGTTGGTTTTATTGTAAGAATTTATCAAGATGCAGGTCACCGGAACGTCAAATACGTAAGATTATCCAAAATTAAATACCCTTTTCACAAGAAGGTCCGTCAGTAGCTACTGCAGTGCCAGAGCTCTTACTGGCGACTTCCATGCATTCAGAATGTAAACGTGAAACAGTTCTTTTCAAAGAAGCGTTCAGTGTGAAAGGTACTTCACAGCCTTCTGACTAACTGTCAACGTGTTTAGTGTTCAGTAAACATTAGCCACGTTTTCTTGCGATAATTTATTCGCAGTTAGCTGAATTTTTGTGCTTCTGTTGCGTTACCACAGACAACGTAGTGCTTTTGCTCGACACATCCTGACATCAAGTACATATAAATGTTAACCTGGTAGATGAATGCTGAAAACGAGCTCAGTCTTTCTCATTTAGAAGCGATATACAGGTTTATCCAAAATTATTGTCGGGGTACAATTGTCCAGCGGCAATTCCGCACTAAATTAGGGAAACAACCACCATCCGACAATTCCATTCGAAGGTGGTATGCAGAGTTTCAACAGACAGGGTGCGTGTGTATCCCGGAACTGAAGGTACGAATCAGAACCGCCACTGAAACCATCACCGCTGACATGCGGAACGAACTCGATTATCGTGTTGTTGTTTGTAGAATCACAAAGGGTGCACATATAGAGCACCTGTAAGGTATGTAACAAAAACTTGGAGTGTTGTTCTATTAAATAAAAAAATACATATACTACTATCTCAAGGGTATTGTGTATGACAAGTTGTTAAAACCCCGACAGTCATTTTGTATAACCCTGTACTAAGAACAATACGTTTCTTTAATAGTCTAGATGTACTGCAGGAATGAAAGCTCTCTGCCACAGTATCTATAAACGGAAAATTTGCTCGTATTTATGAAACTGAATACTTGCAAAAGTAAATATTTTACAAGTTACCTTTATTATTACTATTATTATCATCAGCAGCGTAAGGATTAAACTTTCTACATAAAACTTTCTTCTTTATTGTGAAATGAGAGAGAAAACCAACAAGATGCAACAGTTAGATGTTTATTATCAACACTTTCTCAACATGTTTCGGGCATCATTATGCCTATCTTCAGGAGACCAAGACGTGTCGAACAGTAACCTTCACAGTGCTCGCACCCTACAACACAGCGCCCCACAACCGCTACCAACCACATCCAGCAGAACCAGCGCAGCACACCATATGCAGTATCACACGATCTTTTGTTCTCCTGAAGATGGGCATAATGATGCCCGAAACATGTTGAGAAAGTGTTGGTAATAAACATCTGATTGTTGCATCTTGTTGGTTTTCTCTCTCACTTCACACGTTGCACGGTCACAGAAACCTAAAGATTTCTTCTTTATCTCAAAACTTGTTACTTAAGTAATATTGTCTACGCACTTGACGGTACGATTTCAAGTTTTCGCAAAGCTGTCATATGTCTATGAATATATAATGTACCAGTGAAGCACAACAAATTTTAATAGGTTATTTTATTATTTAGGGCAACATGTTTCGACTCTTATAGAGTCATCTTTAGGCCCTTCTAAGATACAGATCCTTACATAATAATGTTTAAAATGCATTGTGGGATCCCAAATGCTTACATTCTTGACATTACTATGGTTAAAATACAAGTGCCATTAGTTCTTATTATATAACTAGAATACTTTGGTTCTAAAATTTTAACCGGTTTTAGAACCAAAGTATTCTAGTTGTATAATAATAACTAATGGCACTTGTATTTTAACCAGAGTAGTGTCAAGAATGTAAGCATTTGGGATCACACAATGCATTTTAAAAATTGTTATGTAAGGATCTGTATCTTAGAAGGGCCTGAAGATGATTCTATAAGAGTCGAAACATGTTGCCCTAGATAATAAAATAACATATTAAAATTTTTCGTGTTTGACTGATACATTATATATTTCACTGATACATTATATATTCATGTATGTGTTAAACACTTCGGGATGGCAAACATTAAACGTCATATTTCTACTTAACTCTAAGCTAAATTAATATACAACATAAAGGTACAGTTCAGGATCTATCTTAGTGCTGCACTTCATATTCACAGCTTCGATAGCTCACTAGTTAACGTGGTCAAACTTAAAGAAAAACAGAATTTCCATAAAACAATTGTTCCGTCCCACATTCTACAAAATCTTACCACAAAAAGTTTCACATTTTCCGAGCGTCGCTCCCAGATCAAGTTCGTGCGTTCGCCACGTCGTTGTAACTGATTGTAGGAAATTAAAAATTACGACATTTGTGTAGCTTCTCATGTCATAATATCAGTACCAGATTTTGTAAAACACCGTCAACTTGTTCGAGAGCTGAAATTCTTGGGGCAAGGCGAATAAAAGCCCGGTTTTTCGTCGAGCACGTTCGTTGGATGTTTACAGAATCCGGAATTAGTGTCAGTTCGGAAGACACACTTATTGCAAGTGAGAAGTGTCACTAATGTGTCACGAAAGGCTTGTCTGTTACTTAGAAGTTCCACGAAAACAAATCTGTACGTAATGAAAGAATACTGTCTTATTACGGAAGCTGGAAGTAAATCTCCCTAATTTTTAGCCTACACTACTTTCCAAAAATGAAAATAAAAGTAGGATTACGATATCACCATGCTGTGATATGCCCTCCCATTTCAGCTTTTGAACTAGTTCACTTATTTTCACGACATTTGGCATGATCATTATGCCAATGGAGCCACACATTTAGTTTCCTCTATTTAGTACTAACAACCCTGCGGATGCACAAATTTATGAGGTAGTAGTGACACTAACGACACTTAGTCTGGGATATTGGAATTATGTCTGGTACTAGACCTTGGAAAAATATGTAACTTTAGTCCAGCTTATATTTTTGTCAACTGTTAAATGCTGGCCATGCTAATATTTTCTTAATTTTTCTGTGTGAGGGCGAAAAGTTATGAAGCACTGGCTCTAGGAACGTGGAACTTTGTACGGAGGCGAAACGCCATGCACTTACATGTGGCTTTGAAATGCTGTTTGTAATTAAATATTTCACAACGTGGCGAAGATGCGAAGGTGTGGTGTCATATCTGACAACTTTAACTTGTAACAGGATCTGTACTTATGTGGCAAGTTCTTCACAAAAGTAAACTAAAGCGAGAACGGTACTGCTACAAGATCTGCAGAACTAGAAATCCGTAAATGGAAGATTAAGGTTAAAGTGCAATTATCCCTATGCTGCATCAATCACCACGTCCAAGAAGGCATACGAAGGAATGGAGGTTAGCCCTCGGCAGTAAGCGGAAGTAAATGGTTAGATTCATGCTCCGGCCACTTTCCTCCTGGTGAAAGAGAACCGGTAGACACTGAACAGACGGCTGGATGTGTTCTGGAACCATTATGGACGATTTAGGAAACACAAAAGTCTCTTGCTCCCGTCAGCAATCAAACAATTCCTTGTTCGTCCATTTCATAAACTACTTGCTATACGGAGTGTGCTATTCCGGCTCCCAGTAGGAAAGCTGGCGTTATTAATGCTGCTCAGAAGTGCTTGTTTAACCTTCTAAAGCCTACTGGTCACGTGATGCACCCGCAGTTTTAACATTGAACAATTGCACTCTCTGCCCACACTGTATTTATGTGTTCTGTATTTATCTCAGAACAAACAGCGACTTTTACCACTTACAGCATAAACGGATTGGTTTTTATAGCGGAGATGAAAAGTGTTTACTGCGCGGTACGGACTGGGGCTTTAAATGTTGCAGTCTGCGCTTTATCTTTAAATGGTTAATGATTAACGCTCCACACTTGGTAATGCCAGCGGTAAAAAATTCTGCGCGCGATGGCAACGCAAAGACTCCGCACGTGAAAAGTCTGGAGTAATCAAGACCCAGACACGAACTGCCACAAAAAGCTCCCCTGTCGACTTACGTATAAGTCTAGTACGAATCTGAAGTGTCGCAAGCCATAACCAAGCAGCCACTGAAGCAATAAAACAACCATCGATGTCATCGGGGCTACAGCAATAGATCCGTATTCGGAGAGTAACCGACTGGAATCCCCCACTACGCAAGTTGCGTTCAAGATTATCGTGGTTTTCCTCAGTACCTACAGGCAAATTCTGGGACAGCATGTTAATGTCACGTTGCATTAGGCGGACTCTGTTTCTTCCGGAACGTTGTTAACATTCAAGTGAATTCAGTAACGTTTAGTTGGTGTGGTTCAGGTTCTCTGAGGCGACGAATATAAAGGTTACAGGCCTTCAGCATGGAATTACGGTCGTTCGAGATACGACACTGAGTCAATGCGTAATCGGATACCCACGTTTCGAGACAATGTATTATCCTCATCCTCAAGGACAATTAATTCCTATAAGAAGAATCTATTACCCCTCGAGGTTTAGGATACCACGTGACCTCGAAACGTCGATCGGTTACACACTGACGCAGGGTCATATCCTCAGCTACACAACTCCGAAAATTTCAACACCCGCAACATTTCCAGTTGAATATTTTAGAGTCACGTACTGGTTCCTGTTTCACTTTCCAGACGCTGCATGCACCGAATGTGATCTGAACTCTGCCAAGCGCACAGAATGGCGAGAACAGGAGTGGGCAGACTGGTTCTCCCTCTAGCTCGTGCTTAAAATTAAGCACTGAACCCAGCCTCACTGACGCCTGGAGCTGGAGAACAGATATAGCTCTTATGAGTCACTCGAGGGTGGGGGACGAGGGACCTGGACAGATCTGAACACTGACGATGGAAATAATCATGATCCAAAAACATAAGTGGGGCTCAGATCCAAACCAGTATGCAGCCAGTCAACCTCGTATAACTGGTGTCGCTGGAACTGACTTGCTAATTGTTTCGAATCAGAAGGAAAACGATAAAGCAATGTCAAAATGGTGGAAGAGTTACCAGTATCTAGGACACGTTCATGTTTTCTTTATTTGGGTTTAACTCATCAGATAACTAGCAAAACTGTATAATTATTATATTTCAGTGCTGTTATATAGCACTTTGGGTGCTTTCCTGACAGCTGCTCCTTGCTTCCACTTCTGTCGGTTAGCGTGCCGGTAAACAAGGTAAGACGACCCGGCGGCCGTTACTGGGAGTGTTTCCCTTTCTTTCTAGACCAGACCTTTGTGTGCAGAGTTTGAATGTGTCTGTACTAGCAACCGGTCGTGCTGTGCTGTGTATGTCTCTTGTAAGATTTCTTTCGTTGGCGGTGTCGACGAAAAGTGTGTGTTATTTTTAACACTTTTTAGTGCCACTAACAATAAATCTTAGGTCTGTGTTTGGTATAACTTCATACAGTGTTAAGTGAATGTTGTATGAATATTGGCGAGTAGTGAATTTCATTTATTTAGTGAACGCATCAAGTAATTAATATTCGGGATTCGAAGAGTGGGACTACGCAGTCCACAGTCAGAGACACCGAATCTTCATTGTTTTCAACTCTCGACATGCGGCTTAAACATCGTAACAAAGGCTGGTAAGAAATTTAGACGATATAGTATTGCATTGTACATTAAATATAGTATGTGAGAGGGAAATAGGTTAGATTAATTCACTCCCCGTCACCCTGAAAATTCAATTACTGTTAATGAACTCTGATAATAGGGGCAATGATGCGATAAGCAGGGAGAAACGGTAAAAGAGCTTGGAGAGAATGTATATGTATTATGTAGCTTGTAACTATTTCGTCAGACTTTTCGGTATTCTTACATGTGTGTAGGAAAAGCAGTGGCCAAATCAGTTTATGGTTGGAGAACACTCAGCTGTCAACAAAATATGGATAATAATTACGATAAGGTTGATGCATGTCGTGAATTGCACTTCAGAAAAGCTGAAATAACTCCCACCACCACCACCGTTACCACAAATAATAATAATAATAATATAACAAACTTCTGGAAGTAGTCTATAATATAACAGCACAATGCGTGTATAATTGGAAATAATTTCGTAAATAATTGTAAATGCCCTGCCTAAACGTAATAACAAATAATAATGCAATAATAATAATAATAATAATGTGAAGCTGAAGCCTGAGCGGTGGGGATCACCACTGGTTCAAGAGAAGTACCAGGAAGAAATGCCTGTGGCAGGAGACATACATATTGTATAATAATAATAATAATAATAATTGTGCGACTATAAGCACTGTATAAGCACCTTATATACAAACTAAAACAACGTAAGATAACTTGATAAAAAAAAAGAATGTAAGAAAATTTAAGAAACTTTTCTTTATTTTAAAATTTCAGCTCTTTTCTGAGAACTGACAAACGATCTCCGATTTTCACAGATTGTGCAACTTTCTTCCTAGACAGAAGGACATGTTCATGATGACGGTGGTGGTGATGGGACTAAAATGAATTGACCCAGTGGTAGCAGAACTCGAAGGTTCAGCACCGTTAATGCCAATATTGATACGATCTCTCCTAACGTCTCGGCTTTCTAAGCACGTACTACCCAGCCTCATATTCAGTGGATGGCGGAGACTCTTTCTTAGGGAGTAAAGCGGCCGGCGCGTGAGGCTAACCACTCTCCCCGGTCTAGTTCCGAGGTTAAGAATGGTTTTACCCAAACTTTCATTCTGCCATATGCCTTCATGTCGTACAGGCCGACAACTCTAATTTGCTTTACCTTGCTTTACTTCCAAGCAGATACCTGCCGAGATGATTTCCTATCAAGCTTCTAGACCCACTACAATGCTTTGTTCTCTCACGTTCTCATCAAGCACCCATCACATCGCAAGGTGTTGTCCCTGTGCGTAAACCTCAGAACTAGGTGGACATGTATGGTCGGCATCACACTCCGGCCGCTTTGCCTCCAGGGAAAAGTCCCCGATACCCATAAAATAGGAGGGTGGGTGGGCCCCAGAGATGGTCTGCACTTATTGAACAAGAAAGGAACTCATTCCTCGGCCGAGAATCGCATTACGAATCGTCCGTTGTTTAGTAAAGTCTGATCCGACCTCGTACTCCGTCATAACTTGTCGCGCTGAGCTCCCTATGGGGTGTGGACTGCCATTTGCAGAGCACACACGTTCATTTTCAGGTCTCTATCTCAGTTTATTTATTCACGTATTATGTGATTGATTCATGCTCGTGCTTTCCTTTTGAAAGCGCTTCCAGATAGGAAATATCATCGGTGTACATAAACCCAGGATCTCCGAATACGTGACAAAGAAATCTAAACATCACATCAATATATGTAGCATAAAATTATAAAAATATAGTCATAGACAACTCTCAGTTTATTAGAAGTCTTAGTTGTAATTCTAGCTACATGTTTCGGCTCATATACAGAGCCATCTTCAGACTAGTCTTCAGAGTGGTTTGTACATTTGTTGGTGCTTTGAAAGTTACAAGATCTCGTATTACAGATAGTTGTTAAAATATTCGTGGTAATTCTATATAAAACATATTATAAAGATAAAATTCAGATATATTTTACATATTGAGTATTAAACATAATAATAAAATTGTTTTGCGTGTTGGCTGGAAGATCAGCTGTTGATACCTGGTGGTGACCTTTTTGAGGATGAGGTGTCACCACCAGATATCAACAGCATTCGTGAATCAGTTTACCACTATCTGTCAACATGCGTGTTGAGACACTGAATTCAAATGCATTTTTAAATATTCATCAACAGGTCACAACACGCGTTCGTAGCAGTAAGATAACAGACCTTTTCCGTCATGGTACAGGCCTGCGTTCCATCCTGTTTCGTTGTAATACCTCTGATTTTACGCAGATTATCGTACTGTGTTCCTCATAAATAAGCACTTCTGCGTTATACAGGATCCACTGGGGCAGCTGTACTGTATGTGGACCTGTTTCCGCTTTTGGGAAGTATCTACTAGTACACTCCTTTGGAAAACACCTTCGCATTCTTTCTTTCCTTCTTTCTTCTCTTGTTTCCTCTCTCTTTCTTTCATTCTTCTTTTCAGAACGCTGGAACAGATTCGTGATTCCTATATGAAGTGACTTAAAGACCCAACCCGTATTGTACATTCCAGACGTGAATAAAATAATAATAATAAAGCAGTATTGTGGTTACAGCGATTCCTTTACCGATTTCTTACGTCATAAGTTTGACGTTTGCAGTCACGTAACGCCTTTGAATTCACACGCAGATGGAACGTTAACCTGCGAAACGAACGTTGGCATATAGCTAAAGTTGCCCCTGTGCCTACGCACAACGTCACGTCGGCACACAAAGGGAGTGTATGCAAAGCCTCACGCATTCCTGACGCGTTATCAATGTGGAGATGGTCAGCTTTAGGTCCGGTCCTCATCAATACAGGGAAATAGACTGCGGTGGGCCAGAGCAATGCGAGATTTGAGGTGCTCACAGCGGTTTTGATGCAGATTTAAGTCTTCTTGGATATGACGTCATGCAATTTCGAATTGGCCACCAACGTTTCGCTGGTGCTGGCAGCCTCAGTCTTAAGGTTACTCTGAACAAATGGGAAGTCTTTACCAGCACCTAGCGTCGCATACCAAAATACTTGAATCTTCGGCCTCATAGTTGATTGCACATGACGGCGGGAGACACATTCCGTGCCGAGAAAGAAAATTCCATCGACATCGAAACTGTAAAGACTGTAGTCACTTTACGAAGATAATCTGCACATTACGCAGCAGAAATTCTTAACAGGGTAAACGACGTGATAAGGCTTCATGTACCCTGTGTGAAACAAAGTCTGATGTGCGCGAAAGAAATACAGTTTAAAGTGAAAAAAAACTCAGCGCCTTGTGTTGTTTGTGATGCACAGTAGGTTTAACATGTAGTCTGAGGTAAGACTTAAGGCGCCACTTAAAATTTTTACGTGACGATTCACTCTGAGACCATGGGTTACCTCGGCCGAAAATATGCTGTTACGGAGCAGGGCTGTCAGCAGCTGGTACTGATATTCATGCCGTCTGGCATCGAAATATAGGACGCCTAAACAGACGTGTAAGAAATTACGGAAGTTCTCTCGTAAGGTTAAGACATGTAATTTCGATCTAACCCTGAAAAGTGATCAGTAAGATGATTGGTTGGAAAACCCGACGTGGGCATGAAGGAAACTAGACAAGGTTCGTATCACATCTAAAGCTAACCTATCCCTGTACTCAGTGCGTACTGGGGTTAAAACAACCCTAGCGTGAACATGATTACTTACCTCCATTATTTGCCCGATATGCCAGTAGGGCGTCGTTGGTACGGGTTAGAAAACCAAAGTAGCGCTGTTAGATTGCCGATAGGGGAAAGGGGTTTTTGTCTTCTCCAAAGCATTAATACCGACTCTGGGGCCCACCCAGCCTCTTTGTCACCGAGAGCCGGGGTTTTCTTCTCGGTGATAAAGGGGTCGAAGCTTGAGTGTGGCCGCCGACTTCCACTTAGCAGTTAAGAATGATTGGTGCTGTACCCCCACTCCCCATTTGCTCTCATGACGTGTACAGGGACAACTTCACTTTCCTTGATCATCTGCCCGCGATAAAAATGTTTGGGACCTCGTCTCCACTTCCCCATTTATCGTGAACGGCGTGTTGCAAGGATATCACTTCTACAGTCTGTTTCGAAAGAAATTCTGCAACCGATATGGCTGCCGGTACGTTTCGATGCATAGTTTCTTTTGCAACATTTTTATAGCGGAAATAAAAGAAACACGAAAATATTACTCTCCTGCGTTACAGTTACAATTATGTTTTGAACGATTCAATAATTACTGCGAGGTGTGTTACATCAGTTTTAAGAGCGGTACACAGACACAGGCATATAAGAAAAGACCTGTTCTCCTTGTACACGGTTACTTAAAACGTGCGTCCGTTTACTTCTTTATGTTGTTGTTTTCACAGTCTAAATATTTTCTGGACAGTACGCTGTGCTATTGTGTGGGCCCGGTAGCTCAGTCGGTATAGCGGCTGAGCTACGGGCTGGACGATCCCGGATCGAATCCCGGTGGGGACGATATTTTCCGCCTGCCCAGACCGGCCGTGGGGCCCACCCAGCCTCCTGTAAAATGGGTACAGGGTCTTTCCCGGGGGTAAAATGCGGCCGGGGCGTGCTGCTGACCACTCACCCCCTTCTAGTGCCGCGGTCATGGAACAGTAGAGCTATACTTCTACCCACTGGGCCACACCGGGCCTGTAACGGGATCACTTTACCCTTTTTTTTTCAAACTCTGCTATTGAGGATTGATAGTTCTGCTGTAATGCGATAGCCAAGTTCTTGTGATACGGCGCGTTGTAGAAAATCGCGTACAGAAAATAACTCTTGGGGTAGACTTTAAAAATGCTTCACACTGTTCGCTGATGAAATCGCGTAATAGCCAACACAGGTACACGAAAGTCTGTGCTATACAAACAGCGATAACCTATTCGTCAGTTGCGTTACGGCCAGTTCGCGTTAACTGAACAAGCGTAATGGCGTCACTGCAAAATTCTCCTTATTGTGACTTTAGCTCGGAGTTTAAAGCATGACAAAATGCCAGAGGTAGTTACAAAACTTAAGTAAACAACTTAAGCTAAATTAAGTTTTTCTTATAAACATACATGCGCTAACGACTTAACCCTTACCCCATTAACCCTCATCATGCTAATGTGGAGAATATGGTGAGCTCCTAATAGTTCCAGCAAATGGCAGATGGGATTTAATTCGGCCTTTAAAGGGTTAAGAAAAAGTTTTGTTAGTCCAAGTTTTCTTATGATATCAAGTTTATTCGATCCTGAAAGTGGATTTTTTTCCGAATTGACGGCACTTATCTACAAAACTACACGGCGTCATACGCCTTACCTTTTTTATTTGTGAGGAAAATTAGAGTAAAATATCAGCAGAACAACAGTTAACATATTTCCTTAGAAATCTCATCATCTCCAAGTATGGCGAGCTGTGGGAGATCAGACACTGCCCCTAGATTAGGCATACAGTCTGTAAAAACGAGCTCTCTTCCCAGACTCGCAGGCGATAATATCTTACAAACTGACAGTTGCTAAAATCGGCTGTTCTGAAGCAGAAATCATCCGTCTCCGCATTCATTAAAAACTGCCCGTTTCTGTCCGCTTTTAATAATTTCATAGCCTACTGTGTGTGGTTAATTGGGTACGTGAATTCACTGTTTAGCTTCACAGAGTATTAGTTCGTTAGTTTCTTGTTATATACGTTAACTTCAGAAACAGGCCATATAATAACAAACTGTACACTCGTGTAATAAAAGCCAACAACATGCACTATTTATCAACTTTAGTTTGATGTACAACTCTACATGTTTCGGACAGACTTACTGTCCATCACCAGGAGTCTTGCAACTGTATTCACAGTAACTGGTATTTCTCATACTATTTATGTTGACTGTCTGCTAGCAGATGATGGCCGACAGTAAGTTTGTCCGAAACATGTAGAGTTGTACATCAAGCTAAAGTAGAGAAATAGTGCCCCTTGTTGGCTTCTGTGATACGAATATATCACGATGCACGGTCCTCAGAATGTGAAACTGTACACCTTCTGCTTAGGCGTTTCCATACTGTACAAGTAAAGCATATATCCTTGGCTCAGTTCATACTGTGATAGGTGGGTAGATACCAAACTACACGATGATATAACGCGGAAAATCGGAACATGAATCTTCACTTCTGTGACACCTCAAATGCTATTTGGTTCGGTTACTTTATCTAATTAATTTTGTGGTTGGCTGAGTTATGGTTTGGAACCGAGAGGAATGCTCACAAAACCAAGGTCTCAATATTGCTGCCGCGACAACAGCGAATCTCGTATTTGTCTCAGTTACTTTGGACGGTCAACCGCGGTTCGACGGGCATTTTTACGTGTCATCATTTGAACTTCCGAGCTTGCAGTATGATAAAGCGCAGAAAAACTACCGATCATGAAAACATTACACACCACTTTGGTTTACGAGTGTTACTCTTCACAAAGCGCGTCATGAGTTCGGAACTTGGTCAGGGTAGTCTTTGGTATTAACCCATACTCTTCAACATCACCATTATTTTGGGAAATGGGTACAAATTTTTTAGTCTGAAATCCTGAGACCTCTTTGAGACATAAGCTCAGATAAGGGTAAATGTAGTGGACCCAAATGGGCCACAGTTAATCGTCATTGTCCTGCACTTGCTCTGATGTAGGAATGAGAACAGGCAAGTTGTAAAGTCGTTAATGACTGTGCTGTACAGTTACAAGGTATCAGTGTAACAATAAGCATTGTTGTCGACATACTCACTACCGGCATGTGTCACGCATTGAATTATAAGTGATGTTAGCAATAGTAACTGTAGCTGCATGCAATTTATTGATCATTCATCGCGTGTTAAGCGGAAATCTTGTAATTCCCACGTGTGACGGCCACTCCTATAGTTACGAGGTTTTGAAACGTGCCCAGGAGATATGAAATTGATTCTCGGAAGTTTGTTGTTTTGTCAGTGACTGCAATGGCGAGTGCTGTCTTTCAGCTGGTTTTGTTTCGCAGGGTAAGACACGTTCAACCACGTATTATCTGCCGCCGCCTTTAACAATTAATGTAACAAAATGCCTCGTGTGCAGAACACCTCCGTCCATCTGTAACCTAGTGCCAGGGACTAAACCATCTGTTGAGTTTTCATGAAGTTCAGTATAGGGAGCTTTATAAAAAGTTGCCAGGCGATTTTATGTTTCGTGTAAATTAGCCCAGTGACAGTCATACTTCGCCTCAGGGTCTAAAGGAAGCAATACTCTTACATTCCAAAATTATTCACCGATTTTTGTGAAATTCTGTATAGGATATTTCCACGCAATGCCGTTGAGAAATTTTGAGTTTCGTGAAAAACGGTGCAGTGAAGGCCATATTTTACTTAAGGGCGTAAGTAAACCTTTGCTCTTGATTCTACATTTTTCAGCCTCATTGTGAATAAAGTTCGGCAAACATTTGTTGAGCATCTGTGAGCTTTGTGGAAACTGGCGCAGTGGGAGTCAGTCACTCCTTACGTAGAGGCGTAAGTGTATTTCTGTCCTTACTCTCCCAGTACATTATGCGAATTTGGTATGGAAGTCGGATGCCCATCTTTCGCATTCTTAGCCTCGGTACTAGGTGGAAGAGAACGGCCATCTTCACACCCCGGCTGGTTTCCGGCGGGGACAGAACCGATGGTTCCGAATGAATAGACACGATGTTCTCTACGCCGGTGCACTGTGCGTTTATAAAGGAAAGGTGATCACCGGTTCAACATATGCCACTCCCTGCACATGTGTCATGCCACCCGCGAGTCATACTGCTGGCCCCGCCCAGTGTCCCCCAGTTATGACGGAGTGTCTTCCTAGAAATACTGTACTGTATATCGGACACTTCTCATTCACAGGCACGAACCAGAGCACAGATGCGAGGTTTGACATTTTCACCACCGCGCTGCCCAAAATTCAAGTTTCCGGTTAGACTGGTACATAAATTTTGGTTACGAATGTTGCGAAAGATCGTTAATGCCTTGCCTCCATCTTCAGGTTCAAGCAGTCCGAGGGAGTGGACTGCTTGACCCCGAAGATAAAGCACTAGGATCCTTCGAAACGTCGTAACATTCTAGAAGCCTTGCATGCTACTGACACATACTCTGGAGACGCTGATGACTATAGCTAGGCAAGAAATTCACGGGCTTTTGTGAACCGTCGGCTTCATACTGCACGCCAAATTCGGTACAGACCTTGCTCAAATAAATAAATTACTAATAGTTCTCTTGACAGAATCCTTTAAAAAGATTTGTCTGGGAGAAATGATACAGATTAGGCCTATGGGCGCAACAGGCTAGGTGTGCGTATTGCATTTTGATATTAGAGTTAAGAATTCACACTACTCCTGACAGTAGCAGATCCACGCCAAGTGGCTTCGAAAATTCAGCTGACTTGTCGCATGTCGCAGTTTGGTTTCGATCTTGTTGCACAGCGAGGTGCATGCGCCGTACGACGGACTGTCTCACAACTAATACCGCCTGTTCGTGACTGTAAAGCGAAGCGCGCCTTTGTTTTTTCGCCACACCATTTCAACTACCGCTGTTACATTTCTTGCGCAAAATAAACTCAGTCCGTATAGGGCAATGAGCGCGCGTCTTCGCATTGGGAAACTCCTTAGCTCTGAGAGTGTGTTCGTGCTGCTGACGCTAAAGCAGACTTTGTTACAATTAGCGAATGTGTGTCTGCCCTACTTTGTCCTTTCGCGTACTCATTCGGTTTCGCTTCTCCTTATCTCTTTCTTATTTTCATTTTTGTTTTTTCCTCCTATCGACTGTTACTTTCATTTTTTCCTTCCTTATTTGCGTCTCTACATTATACGCCTTCAGTTTTATTACTTTCCTTTAATTACTTACGTCCAAGCTTTCTTTTTTTCACTCATCCTCCTCCTCATGCACATTACATGGCCCTTCCCCATACATTCACCTCCCATAGTACACAGCTGTGAACAACAGGATGTCTGCAATGTCAACTTACTTCTGACCTGCAGGCCATCGTGCTGAGAATATGTGACATTCCACATTGTAAGGTCAATTGCTGCCATATTTATCTTGAATCCCACACGCAATACGCCATAATTGTGCCGCTGATTTAGAGGTTCATATTTATTAAACGGGAAGAGGGAGGATACGCGATTTAAGATCATTTACCAGAAATAAAGGCTTTTCACTTCACGCAAGCCTAGATTTTTCATTGACCTGTCATGAACTGCATTTCGGACACGTTTAGATTGGCGACGATTTTGCACTACCACCAAATTGCTGGTGGGCCAGTTAATGGATTGCATGTTGTGACGAGTTTAATGGTGGTAGGAATGGGCCGTGACATGCAACCACACCCTCTGAACGAAACTAACCCTTAAAGTTAGCCAAGCTGGTTCAGTATCATCGGATTCGTCGTAAGCGGCACGTAAGTACAATGGCTTTAACGCAAAAAAAAAAGTTGAAGGTATGCGTGTTTTTGACTGCAAAATCGGAACACAAATTACCCCTTTAACGGACGAAACTTTATCCGTCTGATATAAAGACCCAGTTCGTACCGCGCAGTAAACACTCTCTGCCTCGGTTATAAAAACCAACCAGTTAATGCGATATAGAGAAACAATCGGTGTATGTTCTGAGATCCACGCAAAATATAAATGCACTGTGGGCAGAACACCGAATTTCTGCATGTTAAACCTGGTGGTACATAAAGTAAGTCTTAGGCTTTAAAAGGTTAAGCGACAATATTCCGTAGTCGGTAAATTTCACTGTGCCACAAATATGGAGTCAAAATCGAGGTATGGAAATTATGCGTCATAAATGTAAATTGTACGTATAACACGAAGCAAAGAGTAGGAACAGGAACGTAGGGGACAAAGTGTCTGTGTTGTTTACTGTACATCTAGTTTTGTCCTGGAATAAATATGCGAGAAAATCACAAATTGGGGGGGGGGGATTAAATCCGACCGTTTAGTAAATGTCTGCAGAGCAGTATACATGTTGTCGATACAGTAAAAAACGAAGGCGCAAAGGAAGCATAAGAGTGCGTTGTATTTAAGGCTTACGATTTTTGTTATAAGTACAAGGTGCACGTGTTGAGCAATATTATAAGTACAAGGTGCACGTGTTGAGCAATATTATAAGTACAAGGTGCACGTGTTGAGCAATATTATAAAATCTGAAAGTATTTGTTTTAAAGTGCACATGCTAATGTCTCTTCTGGATTTCGATATAAGCAAGTTTTAGATTATTTTGGAAGGATCGTAAATAAAAATCGTGAAATATTGATGAGATTCCGGCCTCCTGTTATCAGGAGTCGCCACCAGCGCGGTTCATGCGATCTGTCTCTTTCATGAAATAAAAATTGGAGGTTCGGAAGTCTAACGCTCTGACGTACTGTTACAGAGATTCCGTTTAAATGCGATAAGTGTGTATATGTATATACGTATATCGTATAATATGTGTATATGGATGTGGGTGTGTGTGTCTTAAAGAGTAAGATGTTCCTTCCGTCAAGCTGGGCGGCCTGTGAATGTTGATTCACGCTCAAGAGCACGATGTGACGACACGAAGATGACATCTGTTGACATCTGCAGACACCAGCGACGACAGTTGGCTGATGTAGCAGTCCGTAGTTTGCCTGTAATGTGCTGTTCACATCGAGAGTTACGGCATGTCTGGAATTGTTGTGGAACATTTTTATTGTCCCGTTGTCGATAGTGTCGACGATTCGATTTGTAAACTGCGCTTCGCACCCGAAACTGTCGTGTCTTTGCCGTGTCTGCCAGTGTAAGGTATCCTGACGCTTAAGTTCGGTTCGCTGTTCTTCTGTAGTAAAGAACAGATTCTCAAAATACGCCCACTCCAGGTGAATACGTTTGCACACATATTTATGGGGTATGTTTCTCACTATTTTTCAAATACATCTAATCTCACCTACTGTATATGAAAGGCTAAGCTAAGAGGTGGTATTCTGCTGTAATTCTCTCTTTATATAATGCTTAGAGGCGTTTTTAATTATAAATTAGACCATATGGATGCAGTAATTAATAAAGAGAAGTGACAGCTACCGTTGTTTCAGTTAACATTAAAATGTCGATCTGTGTGAACACGAGTTACATAGCAGATTGCAAATTCAGTTCAATCGTGACTTTAGTTGTGACTTAAGGGCTGCAGTGTATAGCGGGGGATCAGTGGAAGGCTTTATCTGTGGAAACCATAGCTAAGAAAGGAAATGAGGAATTATCCATTTTAAATTCCAGCGGGCTACATATTAATACCGAAACAATCGTCGTTCAGTCTCATCACGTAACGCCTTAAATGGAATGAATAAAGCTTCAACTGTAATTGACGTTAAGTGAGTCAACTTTTCTGTCATTTGGTCGCTTCAGTCTTCAGAAATGAAGGTCTTTACCGTTTGCAGTACGATGACAGTGACATACGTTTTGTTACAACTGATCTTCGAGTCAAGAGGTCCGTAAAAAGCCAGTTTCGAGGTCGAATCGACCACAACACACGTCACAAATAAAATATTACTCTTCCATCAATCTGTGCGGCAGTTACACAGTAAAGGGTCACTATTCTGACCTTGACTTTAAGGTCATATAAATATTTGAAAATTCGGTTACTTCTCTTTCGAACTGACCAATATTAATGTGTGTCATCAGTTCGACAAGAGCGGAAAGAGAAAAAAAGAGATTTAATCTTTAGGTGCATCATTCCCGTTGGTTATAAGCAATTAGGGAGGGGGTGGGGTATGTCAAAACACAACTGTCTTGTATCCCATTTATTATGCTGACGACGACATGTTTCGGCCACTGTGGGCCATCTTCAGGTCACAAAAATATATACAGAGGAAAACTGTAGAGAATATGATCATAGCAAAGGTGCATATTCTAAACCTATACAATGATCATACTCTGTATAGTTTTCCTCTATATACGTTTTTGTGACCTAAAGATGGCCCACAGTGGCCGAAACATGACGTCGTCAGCATAATAAATAGGATAAAGAAAGTTGTGTTTTAACGTACCCCACCCGTCCCTAACAGAGACTTAATGTCAAGCGACACTGTTAGATTGTAAGTGAATGTGTATTTGTTAAAACACAATTTGTACAAGCTAGAGGTATAGTTCAGATTTTTTGTGTAGGCAAGGTGTATCATACTGCTATGTTTTATTTTTTGTAACGTACATGTAGAAACGGACGAAATTTTGGGTACGCATGCCTTCCCGAAATGGGAAATCTCTTGAAGATTACTGTCATCTGTGATGCGATGTAATGTAGCCTGGTACAAACTTTCGAAGAACATGCTACCTCCATCTTCAGCGTATTCTTTGATTCTGAAAGTGGAGGCAGCAGGTTTCCTCGAGACGGTGGTAAATTTCAACAACACAACACGGAATCACATCTCAGTAGGCTGTAACCGTCGTTGTTAGGCCGGAGGGACGTCGACCTCGGGCGGCAATTTTTAGTACATGACAGAGCTCTCAAAGTTGCAGAAATACTGCATGGAATGGGCCTGAACATGCAGGGAACCATTGGTACATAGGGCAAGTGCCCCAGAAGGGTAAGGCTCTGTGTAGGAAAGGGGCTCCGAAAAAGGGGAAAATTTTATGCGTGTACAGTAGGTGTGCTCATGTAGGGGCAAATTTTGTACAGCGTAGATATGTCAAAGAAAGGGAATTTTTTTATACAGTAGGTACGGCAAAGGGACAGACATTTTTATATAGGGTAGGTGTGTAAAGGAATCGGAAGTTTTTAGTATATTGTGTGCCTCAAAGAAAGGATTTTTTATGTAGAGTGTGTCGAAGAAAGAGAAACTTCTATATGGAGTGGGACAGTCAGAGATGGAGTTTTGTGTATGTGGAGTAAGAGGGGTCGAAGCAGGGGAAATTTTTTGTATTGTTGGTGCATGCATGGGAATTAGATCAAGACGGCGGATTACTGGTCACATTCTGCTCTCGGTGTATGGTCTGTTCACCCATGGGAAAGAAAACATACATAATGTGGCCTGGATCCACAAGCCGCTCGGGATATTGACGTGTCGTTTCAGACATCGCCGGTATAACCACGAGCACGCGCTGACAAGAGTCAGGGCCGGTCACCGTGATTCAGCTGTTGGTCGCGATATCGATTCACTAGCTGTTCTTCGACCTCGACTTTGGAATTTTTATATATTTTGTCGATGCAGTAAAATTAGTTTAGCGCAAAGGATACGAAATAGCACGTACGATGTTATGCTGTAAGTGCAGAGGTGGATCGCGAGAGTCTTATTATGGGTCGATGGCTACGAAACAAATTACGCATGTAGTTTTTTTTAATTAAAAATTTCCACTTCGTTATGGAAAATATAAAATTGGAGGAAGATGGGCAATTTTGCTTCAGTTTTTATCCAAACGTCTTTTAATAACCACGCAGTTTGTCTAGATTGCTGTGTAGGTGGCGGTACTGTTTGGGTAGCAAGGCCAGAGCGTCTGTGATTTTGTGTGGCGGACAAAAAGTTTGAGAACAGCTGCCCCAAGAAAAGGACCCTAATCAGGCGTGTTTGGAAACAGAGCGCTGAGAAAAAAGTTTCTACAGAGCGTTGAGATAACTACGGAGTTGTTAAGTGACATTCGTTACCTTGTACTGGTCAGCAAATACAAATAAAACTGATTACTGCAAGGAGGGTTAGATGACTGCTGATGAGTCTGGACCAACAGTGGCAGCTGTATAAAGCCGTGTCTCCACAGCGGTTGGTCATAATTTTGTATTTACAGTCATGCGGTGGCACACTGCCGCACAGTGACAGTCGGCAAAGCTAAATGTAGCGGAGGCACTACAGATAGACCTGCCTCCGAGAGCTCAGAGCATGGACACAATTAGCACGTACTTCTTGGAATACTGTCATTTATTACCAAGAACGGGTGTTGGAACGGAAACAGTGTGAGTGAGGTGTCACAGACGCAGATGGCTATACAGACACTCCCCGACGCACGCAGTCTCAGACGTACTCAGTTTGAAAGATGAAATACGTAACATTTCTTAAACACACCGAATTTTTCCTTAAGGAAATGAAAGCACAAGGGGATGAAGGTGGCGATAGTTGGGCAATAACACAGGCGGTGGGGTGGTGATGCTGCGGCCGAGCAGGTTCCAGTGTGTTGTAATTCGAATTTCAAGCGGACTCCCTTTTATATATATATATATATATATATATATATATATAACTAAACTCCGTGGCCTTAGTCCGCACGCGAACTATACCGACAGAGCGGCCGCCGCCGGTCGGCGAAGTTAGTGCCAACTTTTGCGGATAGA
>Ga0123352_10003851_pt1 | contig 21880 bp, 4 predicted proteins | sample TergutLab28metaG_FD_89700 | JGI IMG/M metagenome (GOLD analysis project Ga0123352, IMG submission 89700) | Labiotermes labralis P1 segment gut microbial communities from Petit-Saut dam, French Guiana - Lab288 P1 | ecosystem: Host-associated > Arthropoda: Insects > Digestive system > Gut ...
CGAAGCACCGTCAACTGTACTGTACTATAAACATTAGCATGTAACTAACATTACTGACGTTAATTAGTCATCGATTTATTATTGATAAGAATTTTATGCACCCAGTCATTCGTCAAGTTGTGTGTCCCCGTCACAGGGCATTACAATCAGTTCTATCTACACCAGAGACAAAATATATCACACGGTGTGCCATTGGTGTTTCCCACACATATAACGTAATTTGTCTCGTCTGTCTATTCTACTTTTATCAATCCAGCCCATTTATATTAGTTTCTATTGATATAATTCCTGGAAACTACATTAAGCAGCTTTTTCCCAAGAATCTGCTACGAATTTTACAATTATAAAGTGAATATATTGCTTTTAATAGAACCTTAAACTTTATTACGATCTGCGCTGGTGCGTGATTCTGGTTTGTACATTCAGGTGGATGAATCCTCTTCCAACAGGTCAATCATGACGCCTTCATAACAGCCTGCCACTTACTGTACCGTATAACAGTTGACTACAGTCCACACTGGTCTGCAGTGACGCCGTCTTTTGCGAGTTTATGTCGAAAGAGGTTTTGCGTCCACGAAAGAAATTTAAACCATTGTGCCTAAAGCTCAGCTTTCTCATTGCGCCTAAGGAGGACTTTTAATATGAACTACTCGTAAGGAAATCGCTAACAGTTTCACGACATAAGTAATTTACATAATAAGTAAACTAAATCTCCCTGGGAAAAAAATTACGTCAAATTCCGTTTTAAATATTTTTTGGTTCTGTCAGTAATAATATGCCTTTGACCGAGGTAATTAGCAACTGCTGCGTTTTACTGAATGGGTTGCCAGCCTATAGAAGACTGCCGACACCCTGATGTACCAGTGGGTTACTTAGTCTGGCCTATCTCTTCCGAATTCTCCCGCATGGCAGCCCCTGCCAGTAGCTGTGATACCGCCGGCACAGCTCTGAGGACCATCAGGAAGCACGCAAGCTCTCTCTCCACGACAAGGCAAGCAACCGAACGGCGACGCAGTGTACGGGCGACTAAGGCGACTGTCAACCAGTAACGGGCAGTCCACTGGAGAACTGATACTGAGACGTGGGAGAAAAAAATTAATTATAGAAGTTAGTGACTAATTTTTTCCGTAAACGCTGGATTTTGAACATTTAAGATATCAGACAGTCGAGATATAACACATTGTTATGCAAATGGGTCACATTTCTGAGAGCAGCTGAATTGTACAAACCACATTAAGGGATGTCCACGTGTATAAGCCGGAATGACTCACTAAACGCTTTAAAAACCAGAAATAATTTTAACAATGATTTGTCTTATATTTACTGCACCTGGTGCAACCATTAATGATTCTGATATCCGTTAGTTTATTACAGGGTGTTCTAGAAACATGTGAAGCATTATAATTGTATTTCTGTATTTATTTCACTACATATGATGAATCAAAGTCTTAGAATAAACAGAAAAATTAGTACTTTCTTCTACAGAAGGTTGTGGGATTTGTTGTATATTGCAGTCTTCCAGCTTTCTTATATCTTTCGTTATATTTATTCAAGAATTTGCCATCAATTCTTTCCAATAACATTATTTCTTCTGATATTGTTTCTCAAAATTTCTGACACACTAATAAGCCTACCACGAATTTCTGGGTTTTATGAGTAGGCCTACTCTTTCTTTGTCGTTTAATACTCAAATTTTATTTTCGTAAATTTAATAGACAATGCAGTTAGACGCCTTTAATTTCCCTGCTGTACCTTCTGTGCATAACCGATGCATTACACTAAAATGAATCTTAGTAATTAACCACCTTAATGCACAAATTATTTTTTATAATAAGTTTATTATATTCCTCTGCATGTTTCGAGCACTATTGTGTTCGAAACATGCAGAGTGATATAATAAACTTATTATAAAACAAGAATTTGTTCTTTAATTTAGTCAGTTACTAAGATTATACTGAGATGCACGGTCAGCAAAACATAAAAAAAAACTAAAATACATCTTACCTTAGGTAACATGAAAATTGTAACTTTAAGTCATGCTGTGACACTGTTTTGTCCAAAATCATTTATACTAAGTTCTTTCTTTGTAGGTTTACGTATTTAGAGACGGTAGAAGGGGTTCCTGTTACAGGTAGTCGCAAACGCCTTAAAACCCCATAATGTGAGGGCTGGTAATAATAAATTAACGCTACTTTCGTAACATACTGAGGGCTACCAAACATGATCTTCTGTCCTAGGTTGCTGCGCCTGCGCAGTACCGGAATTCTGAACCGCATAAGTAAGAGGGCGTGGCCAATTAAGGTACACGAGGACAAGACACTGTGGACAAGTGTCTCTATCGATGCTGTGAGACCAATATTCCTCATCTTGACAATAGGCGCCGTCTTGGCAACCGTGCTGATGTTCATCGAGAGACAAGTGTCGGACATGGTGAAGAGGTCGTCGAAGCGTTACAGGACCAGCGACAGACGGGAACCGGAGATTATAAGAATCGGTTCACTGTGAACATTGTGCTTTGGGAACTACAGTGAAGCTCTCCACTTGAGACAAAGGCCTGCAGGTCTACCTTGGAGGAACTGATTTTATTTATACAGACTTGAATCTTTTTTATGGAAGGATCTGACAAACCGCATCTCCAGCCGCTGTTGCCACAGCTAACCGATCGGTTGATGCATTCGTTCACGTCAAAGTCCCTTAAAGACGAAATGAATTCAAACTGTCACCGGATATTTTAGTGTATGACCTTGAAATTTTCCGGAAACGTGAACTGATGGAATAAGCTGTATCTAACATCTTTCGACAAAGATCGTGAATGCAGTACCGACTTATACATATGTAAATTTGCGAAGGAACATTTTCTAAGGTACAATAAAACAATTTAGGCAAAATTGTGAGTGTAAATTGACTTGAACTATTTTCGTCGGATTTTTACACAAAATAGTGACGTCAGTGCAAGGATATGAGCAAGATAAAATAATTTGGTCGTGTTTCTTTTACAGTTCCATATTATTAATATACCTTATACTATGGGATTAAGGAAATACAGCGTGACTCAACTCACACCAGTGGCAAAGTGTAGTCCACGTGGTGTTCTGACAGCCTCGTTTTAGCAAGAGAGATGTTTTTTCAGTGTTGCCATTCCTGATTTGATTTTATACGTGTTGATAAATACCTGTGGATGCCGACGTTCGAAGCGCGCCATTACAAAGGATTAAATACTTTCAGGACAACTAGCATACTGTTATATTACTTAGCGCTAATAATTGAAATAACAACTCTATACAAAAAATATAGTACCACAAATATTGTACATTAAAAAAGTGCACCGTTGTACAGGCACTGAGGTTCTGTACAGGCCGTACGGCCCATAGGGGGAGTAGAGGTATAGCTATACTCTTTCTTGACCACGACACTAGAAGGGGTGAGGGGTCAGCGTCACGCCCCGGCCGCTCTTTACCCCCGGGAAAGATCCGGTACCCATTGTACAGAAGGATGGGTGGGCCCCAGGGTTCGTCTGGACAGGTGCGGAAAATCTCGCGCCCCACCTGGTTTGGATTCCCGGACCGTCCAGCCCGTAACCCGTCGATATACCGACTGAGCTATTCGGCCCACATAAATTTTCTATAGTAGCTGTATTTTATTGACCTGAATATGACCACAGTTTGACGAAATAAGTTGCCTTATAACAAATCTTTACTAACACGTTTTGCATTGGCGGTATTCAGTCCTTTATATTCCGATTTCAAAGAATTAGACGTTTAAAGTAAATTTCAGTACACCATCTTTTATGACTCATTAAATCTTTTCTGCGTGTCTGACTGTTGATTGGTTTGTTGTGAGAGTGGGTCATTGTGTTATGATGATAAGTCGGAAAACAATTTAGTCAGTGTAAGAATGGGTAAGATGGCCAGTGAAGAATTCATGAGGTATTGAGTGAGTGGAGAAACTGTGGGTGGGTAAATCAGCCAGTAAGCCAATGAGGAGGGTACTTGGTTAAATTAGTGATTTATTAGGAAATTTAGTGAGAAATGGGATGGGTGGGTGGCCGAACTACCCAAAGTAAATCAAGGGGGTAAGTGAGTGAAATGGTGACTGAGTGAATGAGTGAGGGTCTTAGTGACTGGGTAAATCTGAGAGTGAAGTCAAATATCGGCTAAATGAGTGAGAATTTTAGGGTAAATGCGCGACTCAAATGACCACAATTCGGACAGCGAGTAATAAGTTAATATACTGGGATACTGCAGAAGGCGAAAAAGCCATAAACTAAGCCAGTGAGTTCGATATTGCCAAGCTAATGAATCACTGAATTATTTAGTGAAAGAATGAAAAAATATTTTAATGTGAATATTTGTGAGTGTGTGATTGACTGTATGAATATACAGTATGTACTGATGGAACTGGAGTAGCAAAATCGGTTTATGGCGTTCATATCGCTGAATACAAAATTACGCCCGCTAGATATTTAATTTTGTTACATCCTATAGTTTGAAGATTGATTAAATTTGTTCACAAAACGTCAGGCCTCCTCCTGCGATAACTCAATATCCGGACAGGTAAATAGCAATGTGTTTTCATTCAATCACTTCTGAGTTCTTCCTATCATGTAAATATTTATGCATTTTATCGATAATACCTGAGAATAAACGTTTTATTCCTGTATGATAAACAGCTTTCCTGTAAGATATCGTTCGAAGCTCAGACAGATTTTTTTCATTTATTTTGGACAAGACGGTGAAAGAATAGGGTACAAGCAGGAAAGTTTCTTCCAGCAGCGGTACATTGGCTGGTTTCTTCAGAAGGGCCTACTTGCTGCAGAAATGAAGTGGAGATATTTCTCGCTAATGATATATATATATATATATATATATATATACCGATTGGAATATTATACTTGGAACAAGCCCTTCGCAGTTCTTCCCCGCCTGAAAGACCCCCTGCCTAGGTGACGAAATTTAAATATTTCTGCGGTGCAAGATGTCAGGTGGTTTATTTCTGCGGTGCAAGATGTCAGGTGGTTTATTTCCAAATTTTTGTACTTAAACATTTTAAAACACACAAAATTTTAAAATGCATTCTACGGCTAAATAAATATTTATGATTTTTTTGACAAGTCCTACAACTACCCTTGTAAAGAATTATGTGCATGCTGCTTTTTTTCTCGAATGATGAACAATACCGTTACATTTACGAAACGCTGTTTTTCTTATTGCAGTGTCCACTTTCGGCCACAAGTAAAGTTACATTTTCCTGTATGTTTCTCAAAGTAAATAATAATAATAATTACACATCTATTACGGGTTGGCGTGTTGGTCTTTGTGGATTAGGGGTTGTGTTTTTTCTGTGGAATAGGATATGCATGTTTATAAATAATTCAGACTAATGTAGCCACAATAAATTTAGTTTTCCTTCCCGATACGCAGCATTAATCATTCTTGTCTCATCACCTGAAAATCTGAGCCCAGATATTGTGAAAATATTACAATTAATTTCATGGTTGAAAGTTTTGGACTTACAATTCATGATTAACTGTCTCAGGGATTCCTTCAGAATAGAGGCTTCTGTGAATACAAAAATTGAAATTATTTCACTTCTATAAAAAAAAAGAGGCAATTTTTGCGTTCTTTTGAAAATGAGTCAACCGCTCAAATAAGTATTTGTGTTAATAAATTACAATTTATTCAATCAATTTTTTAGGCATTTATTAAGATACCCGGATATTTAATCACTTTGTCAGGCACTAAGCCGGATATTTCATTCGCAGCTGTCCAGCAGAATCATAGCTTTCTTCTGAATTTTGAAATTCAGAATAACAAAATCCCAAAATCCCCTTCTCTAACCGTTCGATATTTCCTATTACTTTCATTTCGGGCTTCCGTACCTTTCGGCTATGTCCGGAATCCTTTCGGCGGTATAGCTGCCCTTCCTCAAAGAGGGCAGTCTGTGGACAACTCCCTAATTGATGTACATATGTACCCGGGGTGCTAATAAGTCCTTAGCCCGACCAGGAAAGAAACAACCTCGGAACAATATCAGGGACGCGCGTGATTTCAACATCTAGACGCGAGCTGTCATCAATATTTTTTTGTGCAAGGCAAGGCGCCGAACGAAATTAACGCCATTCTGACAGAAAGATTAGCTTGTTTCCTTCCTCGTCGGGCTAGGGATTTATCAGCACCCATATATATATATATGACCTGGCGCTGTCTGGCGGCACAATCGTTGGAGGGCCCCGCTCAGGTGACAGAGGTAAACCCTGTCAAGGCCATGTGCCAACTGATCGTGAACCACTTCGAAATATTGAAGGAAGCCAATCGAATACCCTGCAAAATAAATTTGTATGACAGCAGAAAGGAAACGCAGGCACTGGACATAAGAACCGTCCCAAGCGATGTGACTTCTATCATTTGATGTACCATCACATATATTGGGCACGCGGTGGCGCAATTGGGTAAGGCACTGCGCTACAAACTGGAAGGTCGCGGTTTCGATTCCCGATATTGTCATAATCCTTCCAGACCCACCATGTCGATTCAGCCTCTAACATAAATGAGTAGCAGGAATTTTACCTGGGGGATAAAAGCAACCGAAGCTTAGGGCTGACAACCTTATCACCCTCGTGTGTTGACTGTCTTTAAACATGTGAACCTCATCCTTCTGGAGTCCTCAGGACCTATCCAGACCGGTACAGGGATTTCTTTACCTTTACCATATTTTAAAGTGTGTTATTTATGACGCTTTCTATTGCATATCATCGGTAACGCAAGAATGAGCGTGGAATGTTTGAAGAATGACACTGGTAGAGGATTTTGATGTAACTTGTATTTTCTCGACAGATTTTCATATACTAATCAAATATCAAATTCAAAGAAAATCCTTACAGTAAGAGCCGAATTGTTTCATGTGGACGGACGGACGGACAGACGGACAGACGAACAAACAGTCATGACGCAACTAATATTTGCGTTTTGCAATTTTGCGAACGGGCCTAAGAATGTAGCTGGCACCATCAGCATACCAGTCCGTTCGTTACAGCCCCTTTACCGGAAAATTATACTGCACTGCTCACGTCTTCTGAGACCTGAATTCAGAACAGATGTTTTTGTTGCTTTATTCTTGTTTCATTCCATAGGCTAAAGAGGCTGATAATGTGTGCGGGATGCAGTTTGGGATAAGCGGTACTTGAATGGTAACCCTACAGCTAGTTTCGAGTGCGCCGTTCTCCATCGGCAACTTCTCCGACAGTGTTGCTCGAAACGAAGTCTAAACATCAGGCGGTAGGCAGTTTGGTTACCCTTCTATTCTTATCCCAATTGTAATTTCCATCATGGCAGGCTCTATATTATTACCTTACTCACATATCTGCAAGCCTTTATTTGGATGTATAAACCCACTGTTATAACGCACTAACCAGGGATTGTTTCTCATAAATGTGATACCAAATTATGCCATTGTGCTGAAACATAAAGTTTACTTGTAATTTTCGGTACCGTACCCTATGTGACATATTACTAAAATTTACTTACCTACTGATGTCCACCGCAAAAAAGCATATTTCATCAAATACGACTTTAAACCCAAAACAAAATGAATATCTACAATTTCAATTTGTGAGACGTCACAAGTTGTAAAATCCGTTACTATCTTTATGTAGCAAAAGAATACAACTGTTTTAAATATATTCCTCCTATGTGATTCTTTATTGTTTGCCACCCTGTTGTGTCTTAAAGTTTTTAAAATTCTTGTTTATTTCGAGTAAGTACCTTTAAACAAACTGTTTATAGAAGTAATACACATAAAGTTTCATAATAGTAACACAAAATATTTATTTTAGGCGTAACAACCATCTGTTGATTTTAGGAGAACGTGCGATTGTCCACACGTACATCAGACAAATACGTACTCGAAGTAATTACGATTTTTAACAAATTTTGGACAAGATAAGAAATACATACGATAAAGGACTACTAATGAGTAAAATATATAAAATGTTTACATTCTGAAGCTGCGTAAAGACTGTAAATTTATGTAAAATTTGCGAGATATTACAAATTTAAAACACATACGTACATTTTATATTAAGTTTTAAAGTTATGTATTTAAATGCCTGAGGATGTTCAGTACTGCCGAAACGTGTAGCATGTGTAAATGGTGATAATGAAATATGTTGTGGCTGACGGCAGTACGTGAGTCATTGTTATTAAAATTTACTTAAGCCAGTGGACACGATTAAATATTATCATGACGTATGTAGTGAATGGAATAATTCAAATAGACACAAAATATGTCAAGTTTCAGTTTCTCACAGTGCTGTTGATTAAAACTCAAAATTTTTGGATATTATGTCATGGCGATTGTAAATATTCATTGACGTTTCGGAAGGTCGTATTGTTTTTATGTTCAAAAGTCCGTGCATCGTGTAATATGTGGTAATAATTGTCCAACAAGATGCAAAAATATACAGTTTATTTATATCTGTAAACTGCTCTACATGTTTCGGATGGTATCTCCACCCATCATCAGGAGCTCATATCACTGTACCTACAGTATTTGGCATTATTGAGACCGTTACTGCTACCTGTCGTGAACGTGACTGGACGGGAACTGTTCCCATCTAGTCACGTTCGCGACAGATGGCAGTAACGGTCTCATTAATGCCAGATACTGTAGATACAGTGATATGAGCTCCTGATGATGGGAGGAGATACCATCCGAAACATGTACAGCAGTTTACAGATACAAATAAACTGTATATTGTTGAATTTTGTTGGATAATAATTGCCAATCGTATTTTTTCTATTATGTAGCAGTTGAGTCCAATAAGAGAGGTATTTGACTGCTATGCCTTGGAGATGGAAGCAGCAAGGCTTGATAAACAAAGAAGAGAAGGTAGTAGAAATTCAGTTCGTACGATGGTTTGAATGTGGCTGATTAAAAATAAAGTCATGAATATTTTGAATTTTTGCATCCCCGGATCTTCTTTTCGTATAACCCATCATGTTTACTATTCGTTTCAAAGTAGCCATTGGAATCCAAGTTCATTAAAGGGTAAAATATCACTGTAGCTGTTAAGAAAAAAATATAAGGAAATATGGGCTCCAAACATGTGTATTCCTTCCGCCAGTAATTGAACATTGGGCTAATTAAAGACCTTTTATTTGACAGTTTTTGTAGCCAAAACTGGCACAAAAAGGTCACAAAATATTGACAGCAGATGAATATGCTGAAGTATGCTGCATCTTGAAAATAAACATGGTTATGGTATAAAATTATATTAGGCTTTCAAACTAAGTCTTTGAAAAGAAGACAAATAATTGTAACTATAACATTATTTGTGATAACATTATAAAAATTATTATATTAATAATAAAACTTAATTCCCTCAAATAATGAAACGTACCAAAAAAATCATATTTGAAAGGAATTTGGACATCTTGTCAACCGACCCGACAGAGGTTCAAAGACATGTATCTCTACAAGGAAGGTCTACGAACTTTCAAAAAAATCCAGTAGCCACCTCCATATTGTGCGCTTCGAAGGGTGACATGAGGCAAGGGCCATAATTAGAACCCTCTACTGCTAGGCCTCATCGCACAAATATTATTTTCCTGAACTACTTAGGGCCAGGGATTTGTGAACCCCTGATGTACAGTATATTTAAAACTAAACCTTTTGCTTGTATAAATACAAAGTGAGCCAAACGTCACTGCGCGCCTGCTGTAGGCGATGTGCACTTTCAGTGGGTCCGTGCACCTTAATACCATGACACCTACAACAAGTCACTTTGGTCACCAATATCTGGCAAGATGCTCGCTCTGTCTCCTTTCTCTTTAACTTATTCTGTCTGAAGTTTCTCAGCTTGTGACTGTCTTATGTAAAAGATACTGCTCAATTTCTTTATCTCAGCGAAACTATTCCCTTTATCTGAGTTCAGGGAGGTCAGATAAGCGAACAACACGATAAGCTGTCCACGTTCCCTCCATTACCCCCTTCGAACATATCTAAAGAGTGCTTGACATGCTACCGGCTAGCCTTTACCTTCCATTCCTCCATATATTTGATTTCCTCTAGCTTTACTAGTGCTTACTTGACTGCCAAGTGTTCTTATTCCGTTGGTTCTACATGCTGGCTAGACCTATTAGTATTACGCCCCATCAATTCCATATATGGCGCTACAGCCCCTTCCGGGCCTTGGCCTCCCTCATAAGACTCCTCCATTCATCCCTATTTTCAGCTCTTCTCCTCTGTCTATTTGTTAAACCCGTCCAAGGCATCTCTGAGTTTTCCTGAACGCAAATTCTTTTCCGGGATGGGGTCGTCACCCCCGCGCCCAACCCCTAACCTGGAGGACCAAGGTGTCCCTTTTTGTCTGGGTCATCACCTTTGACCTGTCCGGCTTGGGTGACACTGCCAGTAGCTATGCTACCGCCGGCTTAGCTCTCAGGATTATTTGACCATACAAGCCCCACCATTACGTCTAATTAGGGACACCTTCAGGAGGATTACACCCCATTGTTACCTTGCTATGGGGCTGTGAACGATAGTCAGAATTGCGAGAGGTGTGGCTAGTGTTACTATCAGCAAAGTGACTGTGCCAAAAATTAGTTTGTCATAATATATAAGTTACCAAAAAATTTCAAACTATTTCTGATCCAGTACTTCTCTAACTTCCTACTAGGTGAAAGCTGATTTTCTGATTGTCAACTCTGTCTTCGTCCTCACCAGGATAATTCCTAGAAGTATGACGGCCCTTTTGGCACCTTTCTAAAGTCACTAAAAATTACAATTAATATCACATCAGCAGTCAACATTATATAATTCTATAACCGACAATAAAATTTACAAACATCTCGCAAAATAAATTTAAGTAATTCTTACAATTGATCAATAAACTGAAGGAGCTGATTTGAGTGATACAGGAGCTAAGTGTCGAAGAATAACCACGCCAGCTTAAGGGATAAGTCTGCAGAATTTTGAGTTTAATTTGGGAAGAACAAATAGGTCTTTTCTGGTAAGCGTTTACAGTGTCGTGACACTGTTCCATAAATATCTTCTATTTAAAGGTTGCCATGGCAACGAGCCAACGTAGATTCGAAGGCTTCGACTGTTGCTTGCAGAATGAAGTCTGGAGAAACACGAGACAGCGAGTGAGTGGATATTGTCAGTAGTGCCTGCGTTTCTGCAGCATAAAGACGTGACAACAGAACAGACATCCTCGAGGAATAACAGCTTGCCATGGGATGGGTCGGCAGAGTAAGAGGTGAGGCTCGTTCCTTTTGGCAATCATTAAGTGAACTTCCTGCTTGAACTTATAATAAAGCTAGTCAAAATTACGTCTTTCATAACTCAGTTTCCTTCCACAAGTAAATTTTGTTTCTAATTTATTGCACTGTTCTGTCTATCAACTCGACCTATATCTTTGCACTAAAAATGTCCTGAACTATATTTCTCAAGGAAAAAAGTCACGTTAAAAGTAGACTTGAGAAAAAAGTTATTTCCTGCATCGATTGAGTTATTTTGCACTTGATATTATTTCGAATGAGGACACCTTTTTTATAAATGAGTTGGACATTATTTACACAAAAATTTGACTTATGTCCAAGCCTTAGAATCTATTAAATGTTAAAAATTCTGTCAATCACACGCAATCTGTAACCGCATGTCCTCATATCTTGAATGTTAGTAAGTCCTTATCGTCGAAAAGAAATTTATATTGATGGTTATTAGTAGATAAGATATTTGATTAAGGGCTGAATGGTCCGGGATCGATTCCCGTTGGGGATGAGATTTTCCGCCCGTCCAGATCGGCCCTAGGGCCCACCCAGACTCCTGTAAAATGGGTACTGGTTTTTTCCTGGGGGTAAAGTGAGGCCGGGGCGTGCTGCTGACCAACCACTCCTTTCTAGTGCCGCGGTCATGGAAGAGTACAGCTATACCTCTACCCACCCTCTGGACCACACCGGGTCTCTAACGGGATCACTTTACCTTTACCTTTACGTATTATAATATTGCATAAATGTTATGTTTTATTTCTTCTTTTCTCGCTGTTATGTACCTTATGTACACACTTTAAGAAATTACTCAATATTTCTGAAAATTTAAGGAAATATTTTATTTTATATGACATAGTTCTAAAAAAAGTGTTATTCTTCTTTTTGACTTATATCCAACTTTGGTACAGTTAGTTGCAGCCTACTGTAATATGCTGCCTGGTTTCTTTAGAATAGGCACATATGCGAAAGATATTCCTTCAAAACATTTATCAAGCATTCAATGTTTTTATATTTTTAGACAACTCACAAACCGATTCAAGTGCTATACGAGAAGATGTTATGTCTACTGGCAAATACACACCGGCCTACAGGAGGAGTTTGCTGATTTTATCATTAGGGTTTGAGTATTCCAACAAGAACGTCTTTTGGAGTACACAGGCCCTGAAAGTGATGCCAGAAATCTCTTCCGAAACGTCGGTTACTATTTACCATGTCACAAGACGTAATATTGCAAAATATTTGATTCTTAACCAAAATAGTGCGACGAATTCAAGGCACATAAAGATTTAGTGGGTCATAAAGTAAAGGCAGATGAACCACCGTCAACAACACAATTTCATAAATTAATCAATTAATCAGCGACATATTTCGACCTTCTAGGGGTCATCTCCAGGCTGATATTTGAAACATATTAGGAAGTAAAGAGGAACTGTATACTCGCACTTCCTAATACATTTTTTTGACGTTTTGCTGACCGTGCATCTCAGTATATTTATCTCAGTAATTAACCAACTTGATGCACAACATTTTTGTTTTACAATAAGTTTATTTCATGCCTCTACATGCTTCGAGCACATGTGCTCATCATCAGGAGGTCAAAATGTCTCGTGCATGAGACGTCCACCTATAGGTGTGATGATACCAGAGGCTGTGTAATGCAATTTTGACCTCCTGATAATAAGCACATGTGCTCGAAACATGTAGAGGTATGAAATAAACTTATTGTAAAACAAACATTTTGTGCATCAAGTTGGTTAATTACTGAGATTCTTAATTTATTGTTCATCTGCATTTATCAATTCGCCAACATAAATACAGGATGAAGTTCAGGATTAATTAGGTCTTTTTTGTAAGAAATAAACCTAAATAAACTGGTTTCCAAGGGAAGACATTAGAACCGGCTTCAACTATAAGCTACCTCTTTTACCGCATGAAATTCCCCACTCGTTACATTTCCCACGGTGCACATTTTCCATTAACAAAGCCGTATTTTGTTTTATTCTCATTATTTACTTCAAAGATTCTATCATCCCAACTCCTTTCAGAGACTCTAATAACGAAGTCTTAAAAGAAATTTTGTTTACATCTTCTTACATGACTTTTACAAAGGGTCCATTTCTTCGGTTGAAGATCATACGATATTGCTATTAACGTTTTATAGCCTCGCGGTTAGTGTATATACCACCAGTTTCGAATTTCGAAAATTCTATTTTCTTCCTTGCAGTCTATTTATGTTTCGTATGGATCTCAGAAAAAAAACAGCGACTTTTGCCCTATACAGGTTTCAGTAATTGGTTTTTATAATCGAGAAGGCAAGTGTTTACTGCACGGTACAAAATGGATCTCTAAATAGAAAGGGTTACTTTTAGTCCTTAAATGGTCAAGTAACATTGTTTTGGTACTAAATTTAGATATCAAGTTAAAACTGGAATGGCCTCTTATCAAACCAAAGTTCATGATATTTTTTAATGTAATAAACCTCAACACTCTATGAAATGTGCCAACAGAATTACATTACAAAGGGCAAAGAGTAGCATGAAAAGCCAATGAACGCGATGGTACTTTGTTGAGTTTAAGAAAATATTGAACTTCAGACGTTAAACTGATGGTGTGTCATTCACACGTCAGTTGGTTCGACCAGGATACATGTCCCGTGTTAGAGGACAAGGCTGTCAGGACGAAATAACAGCGAAGTAACAGCGGGCTGAAATATATTGGCATAATGTGGTAATTCATGATAGGTTACCCTAGTCACGAATCGTTATAGGAAAGGGAACAAGGAATATGAATCCTTAGGGCATGTTATGAGGAAAAGAGAAATTCAGACATGATTTTATTCAAGAATTTCATTCGAAAGTGGTAAATTGAAAGATCTAGGAATAGATGGGAGAATAATATTAAATGTATCTTAAAGAAATGATATGAAATGACGTGAAATGCATCGATGAGATTCAGGATATGGAAAAGTAATTCAATATTATGAATGTGATATCCAATAGCCTAATATGCGGGAATGTTGTGTCAAGCTGAAAAAATGTCAGTTTCTCATCTACGACCCTGCTCCATTTAAAGTTACTGACGTCACGATGGTGGCGGAAGAGTAGTGATCTTTCAGAGGTTGCATTTTGGATGGTACCAATTAACATGGCCGAAAACTTCACTTCGTCCGAGGCCTAACATATTTCGTTTCGTCTGAACAATATATGAGGGAAAAAATACTAGAAACTATATACAGTACTTTCTTACCTCGGCGTTGTTTACCTTTTGCACATGTTGTCTTTTAAGATGCCTTGTGTGCATTTTTCTTAGTTGTCTTGTGTGTATTGTTGTAGTTGTCTTGTGTGTATTGTCGTCTTCTTGTGTGTATTCGTTGTAATGTGTGTCTGTGTTTGTGTTTTGCTGTTTTTACTTTAGATGCCGGACTGCCGGCTAGAAGTCAGTATTCGGAAGATCCTGCGACCGGCCACCTCGACACAGGTTTCTCTTGGTTTCCCTGTGTCTATAAGCAAATGCTGATATGGTTCCCAACATTCCAAGTTGCCACTACATGCTTCTCATGTAGCCCTCCCGAATTAAATTCAGTAGTAACCGATTTCATATTTTGTATACATGTAAAATAACCACTGCCACCGGGTTAGTAGGTTAGTTATTTAGTTAGTTAGTTAGTTAGTTGTGAAGCAGACTGTTACAGAGTCAGTGCTATCTTAAAGGAAGAACTGTAGAGGCGTGCACAAACCGAACTAGTGGCACTATGAGATTCTGTGCGGAATTGATGTCTGTTGGGCAAACACTGTGGAAGGATTCGTCTGCCATAGTAAAGCAAGTTTTGACCTGTAACCTTCAAGGGCATAGAAGGAGAAAGAGCTGGAACAGTGTGACAATCTTAGAAGACGTCGAGGCGAAAGACGGAAACGTAGTCCGGTGGCGTTGCTTCGTAGAGGCGCTGCGTTCCAAAGCGGAAAAACATTAACTGACTGGCCGACTCAAGGGTCAGCGACATGGAACAAGGAGACTAACGAAAAAGTAATACAAACCGCCCAGAATTCCGATTAATTATGTATGCTTATCTTTCTGAGAGAGATAATTTTGTTAGTAGAGTGAACAACCGCTGATAATTTGGTCTGAGAGCTAAACACTGCATGTTTAAGGCTCCATCAGGATGCGAAGAGTAATCAGTCAACATCTCGTACAAAGGGGTCGTTGGTTTGAATCCCACTTTAAATAAAGGTCTCTGTAATAATCTGTTTTCTTATTGTGACAGGACATCCACCAAGATCAGGTGAACTGCGGGCGTCCTGTGTTTCATTCCAGTTCAGGTCAATGTGGAATTGGTAGCGGAAAAAGCTGAATTTTAGCCCACACCGATACAAACTTCGTATTAACTAAATAACGAATTAATCCATGAATCAGTGTCCTTCTGAGAAACTAACATATCTTCAGCTAATCATGAAACTCCCCTCAATTTATGGAAGCTGACAGTTCATCACCTCATTCACAACAGCCCGCCACCTCGTACCTATCGTGATCCACATCAATCCAGTCCATGGTGCCACATTAAATTTCTCGAAAGTCCATTTTATTAGTATTATCCCTTCTATGCCCAAGTCTTCCAAGTGGCATCTTTCCTCAGCTCTCCCTATCAAAGCCCTGTATGCAACCCTCCTCTCTCCCATACGTGCCACATGGCCCGCCGATCTCCTTCTTCATTTGATCTCCCGAATAACTTTCGTTGACAAGTACAGTCACTGAACATCAAATATTATTATTTTAATTGCTTAATATAAAATTAATACACAGTGTGACTGATTTACGTATCCTTCGCTTCAATATGTAACAAATATATATATATATATATGTGTGTGTGTGTGTGTGTGTGTGTGTGTGTAGCGAGAGAGAGAAAGAAGAAAGGATGAGAATGAAGGCCTTTCTTCTTTACTCTATTTGTGTCTCACCGGTGGCCGGTCCATTTGAAGTAATGAGGCAGACAAATCAGTGACTGTTGTTACTAGGTCACAACCTGAATAATCGCAGAATTGGGAATTCTTCCCAAGGCCGGGAGCGGGTTGGATTTTTTTCTCACCGCTGTGTCCAATGGGGATTGGGCGAAGACGGTGCTTGTTATGCAGTGTGGAGAGGGGCTCTGGCGAACAGCGTGCTTGTTATGCAGTGTGCAGAGCGGCTCTGGCGAACAGCGTACTTGTTATTCAGTGCGCAGAGGCTCTCTTGTTCTGAAGACAAATACGTTGCTTTCACCTGCTTACAAATCACCTGCATGTTGTGCCGAATGTGTGATAGACAGGAGCTGTAATTCCACTTCGCTATGTGTCATTACTGGTGTATTCTGTTCTTAATGACATAGGGGGAAATTAATAAACGCTCTCAAGTGATTTCAGGCTTCCGTTGTGAAGTAGATGATCACTGTGCTCTTCTGGGATATGACGCAGCGAGTAGTGGTAATTTCTTACAGACGTTTCGGGACAGTCTATCGGTCCCATCCTCAGGAGTTAAGAATAAAAATTTGACGCCTGAAGATGGGACCGATAGGTTTTCCCGAAACGTCTATAAGAAATTACAACTACTCGCTGCGTAATGACCCAGAAGAGCGCAGTACTCACGTTGATGGGATTTCGAAACACAATACTGCAAAAGGTTGCCATTTTTTAAACACAATCAAAGGCAAATAATAGGTTACTTCGACTCCAAGATTACAGCAAAAATTCCACGTGTTTCAATTCCAAATAAGAAATCCTCATCAAAGGTGCACGTCACAACGTAATTTTACAATTTTCCTCAGGACCAAATGCATTTAAGTTTGGGGTGTTAGATACATTACACTATTTGTACTTATTAGTGAATATCTTTGTGTAAAATATTGACAAGATTTAAATTATCAAAATATTGTGCTAATTGAGCACTGTGTTGTGATTTGTAAATTTAATTTCATTAAAAACTTACCTAATTTCCCCCCCCCCCTCCCCCCACGCCGGTGTATCCTGTCGCTGACACGCCAACCCTCACTGAATATCTCAACACAAGCAGGCTCTTTCTATGCTATAAAACCGCCGTCTTCAAGAGCACGATAAAACGAACACGCTGTATAAACTGTGTACAGTACAGTAACGAAGTTCACGATTAATTTGAACCAATAAATCTCTTACGAAAATCGGAATTAATTTTCGATACGACGCGCTCCATTCTTTCCAAGAAATACAGATACCAGCAATTAATATAAAATGTATTTTCGAAGAGAATAAAGACCACGAAGTCTTATTCTGAATAAAACACAAAAGCCTTTAGAAACATAAAATTCATTAAATTTTGAAATCACAGAAGCCATTAACCCCCCTTACTAAAAGATTTTGCTTTGCGGAGCTGAAAGTAGTCTTCGCAAAAGTAGGAAGCCTGGGTATCCAAATAAGCAGCCACGTGATCTCTTCCTGATTCGTCGGAACCAGTCACGAAATATCAAAATAGCTGTATTGATAAGGGTGATATCGGAAGATCGAAATCCCGAGCATCGATTTTCGCGAACTTCGAGACTCTACTGTATTTAATAGATGTAATCAAATGTGCTTAGGGCTTGTGGTTTTATGTTGAACTCGCATGGTTTTGAAGTGACAGGCGCTGTACTGAATGGTAGGGTTAGATTGTTTGTTTCATCCACAGACAGAATCGCCGCCAGGTACGTGCTATGCCTCATGTTTTTCCTGGGAATGACTGTGACGTTCCTGCTGCGAGTTAACATCAACCTGGCCATTGTGGGCATGGTGAACAGCACGACGACAGAGCTGACCTGTGGGGGCGATCAGCACAACACGTCACAAGCCTGTCTACCCGACAATTCCAGCATCTCTACTAACGAAAAGGTCCTTGTCAATATGTAGAAATATGAGTGTGCCTTGCTCCAAGTCGCAGCCCTTACAAGTCTAGTTTCTTTACAAGTTACAGTGACTAAGTCTGACTCAAATTTACTATTGTGCTCATAAATATGCCATTACGTCACGAGACACTGTGCCTCAGCTTGGCTCAAATTTACTGATGTGTTCATAATTGTGCCTTTATATCACGAGGTTCTGTGCCTAAGTCTGGCTCAAATTTACTGCTGTGCCCATAAATGTGTGTGTGTGTGTGGGTCGGGTAGCTCAGTCGGTATAGTGACTGACTACGGGCTGGACGGTCCGGGATCGAATCCCGGTGGAGACGAGATTTTCCGCCCATCCAGAACGGCCCTGGGGCCCACCCAGCCTCCTGTACAATGGGTACCGGGTCTTTTCCGGGAGTAAAGTGCGGCCGGGGCGCGCTGCTGACCACTCACCCCCTTCTAGTACCGCGGTCATGGAAGAGTAGAGCTATACCTGTACCCACCCTCTGGGCCAAACCGGGCTTGATCACTTTACCTTTACCATAATTGTGTCATTATATGGCGAGATATTATACCACTCTAGCTTAAAGTCGAAACGTGTTTCAAAATTGTGTGTTATAGAAATAGGGATTCATAATTTACTAACCTTCTCTTCCCGAAAATTAACATTTTCTAATGCTTACTCCCTAATACGCCGGTCCCAGTGGCCGCACGATCTAAGGCGTAGGTCTGCGGCCGCTCGCCTACTGAGATTGTGGGTTCGAATCCCACCGAGGGCATGGATGTTTGTCTGTTGTGAGTGTTGTGTGTTGTCAGGTAGAGGTATCTGCGACGGACTGATCACTCGTCCAGAGGAGTCCTACTGACTGTGGTGCGTCGTTGTGTGTGATCTACAAACAAGCGAATGAGGAGGCCCTGGCCCGCGTTGGGCTGCTTCAAGAAGACTTGAAATTTAATCATTCGACATGTTTTCGTGTCCCAAAAGCCTTCATTCTTCATGACCACCCCGCTGTGAGGACATCGGAACACCTCACAGGTTTTATAGTTTTAGCAGTTCGCACTTCGAACCCTGCACGTAACCTGTTTGCTCTCTAACACATTACTTAAACTCATCACACTAAACTATAAGAATACTTCGTGACATGTTCTAAGAAAACAAATGACGTCACTTTCCCTCTTACTTTAGGTTATTCTCCAATTGGATTTCTAAATGAAGTGTTTAGGCTACTTTGTGTACACAACTCTTATTTCCTCCATGCGTGCTACCTGGCCAATTCACTTCAATCTCATTAATCTGTCCATCGCAATATTATTTTGTTATTAGTTGCACGTTCTTTATTTTCTTTCCTAATACACTTTCACCCCTATGATCAACCATTTTCCGCTGTAATGCGGTTTCAAACCCGCTGCCTCTACATTCTTTATTCTGAGTTAGAAGCCGGGTCTAATTATGAGCTAAGCACAAACATTTTATACTACGTTATTAATATGAAATAAAGCAGTCACAGAAATCATTTACGTTACAGAATCAGGCTGTGACGTTAGGCTGTGTAAATTGCTTTTGGTTTACCGAAATGAATATAATAATTTATTCCAGTCAACAACACAACAGTATATACAGTGATCAATATTCAAATTTCGGCGACATATTTCGGTTCAAAGGAACCATCATCAGGCCAAATATAAGAAAACACAGTCCTGGTACATTCACAGAGTGCACATACTGTGGGATCCATATTGTTTACAGATTGTATTGACAGTTCATGTATAAACTGTTGGTCGATGTATTTAAAATGTATATATGTGGTAAACTGCTATCGGTATGTCATAGTTAAAATGCCTAAAATGCTATATTGCGTATATATATATATTACGAGTATAAACCGAAAATAAACATAGAGTTAGAGAGAAATTTCACTTTGCCTGTTGCGGAGGTCAGTTATGAAACGCCACACCGCAGCTATTTGAAACTACTGTTTCAGCGTTCAGCTTTTGTAGCTGTGGGATGCCACGAGACGCTTTAATTATGCTTACCGGAACTAAAACTCAAATTCGCAGTGTAATCAACATAATTGAATTTTTAAATGCGTTTGCGGACTTCTGTAAGCGCAGTAAAGTATGTTTCGGTCTCATACCAACCTGGAATTTTTCTACCCGAACAACTTTTAGTTTTCCAGAAAGGACTTTCCTCCGTACAGTTTTCTACAAATCGACTACCATGCTCTCTTACGACCTGTACATGGAATTGAGTCAGGGTTCAGGCTGTTTAAAATGCAGTTTGATTCTATTCCATGAACGAAAAAAAAACTATCAACTGATATGTACCAAGGCTTTATGCTGTCTAACCGATATTAGTAAAATGGCCATTGAAACAACATTGACTTCAACTGACGCATAGGTCATGTCATATAGATAACACTACGTACGGCTCTTCCGCCGGCAATCTGAAGGCAGATGGAAGGAACATTTGAACTGGGACCACAAGTATGGCACGGGTCACAAATCTCAGAGGAATTATTTGTTTTGCTGTTACGTCACGCTCAAGGCCGCCAGCAGTACGACGATCTTAAGCCAGAAGGCGTGTTGCCAACTTGTGAAATTCGTTTCACTATCACCGGCCAGAAGTTTCTTCCAGTACAAAATCGAACGTAAATTCGAGTATGCTAAGACATGACAGTGTTGCCACCTTCACAGCGGTGGTTTCATTTCCCCACCCACCTGTTTTGTATCTTTAGTTGCTGGAAAACAATTGTATTTTTATTACTCATTTCTTATCAAACACGATTTTATTGTGTGAGAGCTAATTTTGTACCGTAATCAAAAACGAAAACAGTTTAAAACTCCGTCGCGACATTTTTTCTTGTGCTCTTCTAAACATCAGTGACATCAGATCTACAAAAGCAGAATGGTTAAGAAACCCAAATGGCGAAAGGAAAGAACTGTAAAAAATTATGTTTTTTTTTTAAATCTGGAATATTTACAATTTAGAATGGATTAACCAAGGCGATAAGCTATAGCGACATGCGTGATTAACCAAAAGGTTTAGCGCAGCAGTGGTTCGATCCCAGCTGGTCTCAGTGGAATTTTTCATTGACATAAAATACTTCCGATCGCACTATGGCCCTGGGGTCGACTAAGCCTGTAACAGAAATGAGTACCAGGAGTATTTGTTGGGGTAAAGGCGGCCAGTGCGTAAGGCTGACAACCTTACCACCATCCTGTGCCGTTGTCACGAAATCTGGGAACCTTAAATTCCTGGAACCCTCTGGGCACCTCGGGCCTGTAACGGGACTGCTTCACCTTTACCATTTTTAGTGAAGCAGGTGACGTGTACGTATGATGTCGTAGAACGTCCACAAACAAAGAAGTACACTGTTCTCATAAGACCCTCTAAACCAGTAGAGTGCAATGTAGTATAATTTTCCACTTAGGGTTTTGTAAATAGCATTCTACATCTTTGTCGCTATGAAAGTACCTTCTAGGCACGAGATCACTTGGAAAACTTACAGATGAAAAAGAGAATAATATTAAAGTAAAAAAAAGGTAAAGCAGTCCCGTTACAGTCCTGGAGGGACCCAGACGGTTCCAGGAAGTTAAGGTTCCCAGATTTCGTGACAACGGCACCGAATGATGGTAGGTTGTCAGCCATAAGCACCGGTCGCCTTTGCCCCCAGGAAATACTCCTGGTACTCATTTCTGTTAGAGGCTGAGTAGACCCCAGGGCCATAGTGCGATCGGAAGGATTTTA